>Ga0209555_10003132_pt1 | contig 11240 bp, 9 predicted proteins | sample SaaInl85LU_5_DNA_FD_184643 | JGI IMG/M metagenome (GOLD analysis project Ga0209555, IMG submission 184643) | Marine microbial communities from expanding oxygen minimum zones in the Saanich Inlet - ESP_85LU_5_DNA (SPAdes) (version 2) | ecosystem: Environmental > Aquatic > Marine > Intertidal zone... | reverse complement strand
GTTTGCCGTCGATGCAATGCGCGCAGCGGGACAGGAAAAAGGCGTAGACGGCCCCGTTGTCACCCTTGCCCGCTCAATCATCACACCGTTTTTGCAGTTTTGTCCGAACCGTGATTTGCGCAAAGCGGCTTATGAAGCTTACGTGGCGCGCGGTGCTAATGGGGGCGAAACCGATAACCGCGCACTGGCAAATGAGATGCTTTCGTTGCGCCATGAACTGGCACAACTGTTGGGCTATAAAGACTATGCGGCCTACAAACTGGAAGTTGAAATGGCGGGGGATGCTGATGCAGTTCGTTCGTTGTTGATGGATGTGTGGGCCCCTGCAAAGGCGGCGGCGGACGCAGATGCGATTGTTCTTGAACAGATGCTTATTGCAGATGGTCACGCAGGGCCCATTCAGCCGTGGGACTGGCATTATTATGCAGAGGCTCGTCGCAAGGCAGAGCATGATTTGGATGAGGCTGAATTGAAGCCCTACCTGCAACTTGACCGTATGATCGAGGCTGCATTTTCTTGCGCATCCCGGCTGTTCGGTCTGTCTTTTGAGCCTGTCGAGCTGGATTTGTATCATGAAGACTGTCGTGCGTGGAATGTGACGCGCAACGGTGAGCATATCGCGGTGTTCGTGGGGGATTATTTCGCGCGCGGGTCAAAGCGTTCTGGTGCGTGGTGCTCTGCGATGCGGGCGCAAAACCGGATGGATAAAGAAGTCCGCCCAGTTGTGTTAAACGTGTGTAACTTTGCCAAGCCTTCCGGTGGACCTGCACTTTTGTCTTATGATGACGCGCGCACGTTGTTTCATGAATTTGGACATGCGCTCCATCAGATGCTGTCAGATGTGACGTACGAAATGGTAAGTGGCACATCAGTGCCGCGCGATTTTGTGGAACTACCCAGCCAGCTCTACGAGCACTGGATGGAGGTGCCCGAAGTCTTTGAGACATTCGCTACCCACGCCATTACGGGTGCGGCGATGCCTGCAGACTTGCGGGAACGGCTTCTTGGGGCATCGACCTACAATATGGGGTTCCAAACGGTTGAATACGTTGCCTCAGCGTTGGTTGATCTGGATTTCCACGACGGTCCACCACCTGCTGATGCGATGCAGGCCCAAGCGGAGACGCTTGACCGGATCGGGATGCCCGCCGCAATCCGTATGCGCCATGCCACGCCGCATTTCGCCCATGTGTTTTCAGGCGGCTACTACGCGGCCAGCTACTATAGTTACATGTGGTCCGAGGTTATGGACGCTGATGCGTTTGAAGCCTTTGAAGATGCGGGAAGCGCATTTGATGCCAAAACGGCCAAGGCTCTTGAGCAGCACATCTTATCAAAAGGCGGCAGTGTTGATCCGAAAGACTTGTATATTGCCTTCCGCGGCAGATTGCCTGGTGTGCAAGCCCTTCTTAAGGGGCGCGGACTGGCCGCCTAAAGACCGATGCGCGAGCGACCTATTGGTCCGCTTGCGCCTCAGCTTCTGTTGTAGCTGTATCGTCAGCGGCTTCGATTGAGGCTGTCTCTTCGCGCAGTGCGCCATTGTCCCACTCACCGCTTGCTGTTTCGCCTGTGGCGTAGGTCATTGTGCCCGCGCCTTGGCGTTTGCCTTGAACAAACAGACCTTCATAGATGTCGCCGTTTGCGTAAGTGGCCTTGCCCTGACCGCTAATTTCGCCGCGGGTCCATTCACCCTCATAGATAAAACCATCAGGCATGGTGATTTTGCCTGTGCCTGACCGCTGCCCTGCGCTGAACGTGCCCACATAGACAGTGCCGTCTGCGTAGGTTGCGGTACCTTGCCCGTTGCGTTGCCCGTTTTCCCACGCGCCTTCATAGCGGTAGCCATCAGGGTACGTCATCACGCCTTGGCCATGGTTGCGCGCGTTTTTGAACCCGCCTTCGTAAATCAAACCATTGGTGTAGGTGGCACGCCCTTCGCCAGAAATAACGCCTGCGTCCCACTCACCCGAATAGGTGTTGCCATCTGCGTAGATGATTTCGCCGGTGCCTTCGGCCAGACCACCCACGAATGAGCCTGTGTAAACAGAGCCATCGGGATAGGTCACCACACCTTCGCCATCAATCTCGCCGCGGGTCCAGTTGCCCACGTATTTGTAGCCGTCCGTGCTTGTGAATGTGCCTTGGCCGTGGCGTGCATCATTGTTGAACGCGCCCACGTAGATATCGCCGTTTGCGTACGTTACGGTGCCTTGCCCCTGACGCTGGCCGGCCACGAAAGTGCCTTCGTAGACGTCACCGTTGATTTGGGTCAGCTTGCCGTCGCCTTCCATCTGGTCGTTGACCCATGTGCCCTCAAACACAAGCCCATCTGCGGTCTTGAGCGTCCCGGGGCCAGCGCGCTTATCATCTGCCATCTCGCCTTCGAACACAGAACCATCGGGGTAGGTGATTTTGGCAGAGCCGGATTTGATCCCGTCGACCCATTCGCCTTCATAGATGTAGCCGGAGGGGTCTTGCATCTTGCCGATGCCGTCGTGCCGCCCGTTTGTGACACCGCCTTCATACACGACACCGCCATCGTATAGAATGAGGCCAGTGCCGGTCATCATACCTGCTGCCCAATCCCCCTCATAAGTGCCGCCATCGGTGAAAGTGATCTTGCCAAAACCGCTGGGTTGGCCGTTCTGAAACTCACCCACATAAAGCGAGCCGTTGGGAAAGCGTGCTGTACCTTGGCCGCTGATCGTGCCGTTGACCCACTCGCCTTCGTACTCATATCCGTTAGGCAAAGTGTAGCGGCCCATGCCATGCTGCTTGCCGTCTTTAAATGTCCCCTCGTAGACACCGCCATTTTCATACTGCTTTGTCTGTGTGCTTTGTGCAGCCACTGGTGCTGCGGCCAAAGAGGTGGCGGCCAAAAGGGCCGCAAGGACGGATGCGGTATTGCGCTGCACGGTAGTTCCCCCGAAAGTCTAGGCAGGGCCATTGATGCCCCTTGGCGAAAGCCTAAATCAGCAACGAGCAATGAACAACGACTTTTGCGCATCGCAAATTGGCAGCCCTTTCGCTTGGGGCTACATCTGCTAAAGCAAAGCGTGGTTTTCGAAAAAGGGACGGCAATGTCTGATCTGGTCGGTCAAAAAGGGTCGCGTACACGCGCCGAGGATAACTTTCGGCTGACAATGGCGCAGCTAAACCCAACGGTTGGGGATTTGGCGGGCAATGCGCAGCTTGCCTTTGATGCGTGGCAAGAAGCGCGTGAGGCAGGTGCAGACCTGATCATGTTGCCCGAGATGTTTATCACCGGTTATCAGGTGCAGGATTTGGTTCTAAAGCCGCAGTTCGTGCGTGATGCGATGGCCCAGATCGAGGCGTTGGCCGCGCGCGTTAAACACGGACCAGCGATGGCAGTTGGCGGGCCACAAAGCAAAGCCGGTCAGTTGTTTAACGCGTACTATCTGCTGGATGGCGGCGAGATCACATCCGTTGGTCACAAGCATGAACTGCCAAACTTCAACGTCTTTGACGAGGTCCGCCACTACGCATCTGCGCCGCTTCAGGGGCCTACGTCTGTGCGCGGTGTTCGTATCGGCTTTCCGATTTGCGAAGATGCGTGGCACGAAGATGTGGCTGAGGCGATGGAAGAAAGCGGCGCCGAGATGCTGTTTGTTCCGAACGGTTCGCCCTATTTTCGCGGTAAGTTTGATGTCCGGATGAGCCACATGGTGGCCCGTGTTGTTGAGACAGGTTTGCCGCTGGTGTACCTCAATATGGTTGGTGGACAGGACGATCAGATCTTTGATGGTGGCTCATTTGTGTTGAACAAAGGCGGCGCACTTGCCCTTCAGATGCCCCTTTTTGATCAAGCGCTTAGTCACATTGATTTCACGCGCACCGCAGATGGGTGGCGTGCTGTAGACGGTGAGATAACCGCGCAACCGTGCACAGAGGAACAAGATTACCGCGCCATGGTTGAGGGTCTGCGGGACTATATGGGCAAAACCGGATTTTCCAAAGTGCTGCTTGGTTTGTCAGGCGGCATTGATAGTGCGATTGTGGCGACCATCGCGGCGGATGCGCTTGGCCCTGAGAACGTGCGTTGCGTGATGTTGCCGTCAGAATATACCAGCCGCGAAAGCCTTGATGACGCCGGTGAAGTTGCAAACCTGCTTGGATGTAAGCTCGATGAGGTCAGCATCGCAGGCCCGCGCGCCGCAGTGACCGAAGCCCTTGCACCGCTTTTTGCAGGACTTGATGAGGGACTGACCGAAGAAAATATTCAGTCGCGCTTGCGGGGGCTTTTGTTGATGGCCCAGTCAAACAAATTTGGCGAGATGCTTTTGACAACGGGCAACAAATCCGAAGTCGCCGTCGGCTATGCGACCATCTATGGTGATATGTCGGGTGGTTATAACCCCATCAAAGATATGTACAAAACCCGCGTGTTTGAGACTTGCTGTTGGCGCAATGCCAACCACCGCCCTTGGATGATGGCCCCTGAAGGTACTGTTATTCCGCCGCGTGTGATCGACAAGCCGCCGACAGCAGAGTTGCGTCCGGATCAAAAAGACAGCGACAGCTTGCCCGAGTATGAAGTTCTTGATGCGATCCTTGAAATGCTCATCGATGAGGAGCGGTCGGTTGCTGAATGTGTCGCTGCGGGCTTTGACCGCGATGTGGTCAAGCGCGTCGAGCATTTGGTTTATATCAGTGAGTATAAACGCTTTCAGGCTGCGCCGGGACCAAGGCTGAGCCAAAAAGCGTTTTGGCTTGATCGCCGCTATCCGATTGTGAACCGTTGGCGCGATGGTAGCTGATGCGCTGTGCCCCCGCTTAAGGCCTGATTGGACCCCGACAGACGGGGCCGTTGGTGCGCTGGCCGAAGTGGGGTATTTCGCAACGCATCCCGTGGGTGTCGCCGCATTGGTTCTTGCTGTGCTGTCGCTTCTATGGCCGACACCTTTGGTGCGGTATGCTGCGTTGGTGGTGGTGTCTTTTGCTTTGCTAGGTGAAGTTGAGACGCTCTTTGCAAGTGCCACCTTCGCAGGGCAGCTTTATTCAGAGGGGTGTCGCGGCGCACCTTGGGCAACTGGGGCGCTATTGATAGCTTTGCTTGGTGCCGTGGCATGGCGAAAACTAGACAAGCGCCCAAGGGTGTGAGACATCCCGCGCGAACAGGAGAATTTCCGATGACCACGACTCGTTTTGCCCCGTCGCCCACTGGCTTTTTGCATATTGGTAACCTGCGCACTGCGCTTTTTAATTATCTGATTGCGCGCAAGAACAATGGCTCTTTCATTCTGCGGATTGATGACACTGATCCAGAACGCTCAAAGCAAGAGTATGTGGATGCGATTCAGCAAGATCTGGAATGGCTTGGCATCACATGGGACCGGATGGAGCGTCAGTCAGACCGCCTTGACCGCTATGCGGCTGAAGCAGACAAGCTGCGCGGCATTGGCCGGTTTTACGAGTGTTTCGAAACGCCTACCGAACTTGATTTGAAGCGTAAAAAGCAACTCAACATGGGCAAACCACCGGTTTATGACCGTGCGGGTCTTTCGTTGAGTGACGCTGAGAAAGACGCGTTGCGCGCTGAGCGTGCTGGCCACTGGCGCTTTTTGCTCGACCAGTCGCGAATTGAGTGGACCGATGGTATCTTGGGCGACATCAGCATTGATGCGGCATCCGTCAGTGATCCGGTTCTGATCCGCGGTGACGGTCAGGTGCTTTACACTTTGGCGTCGGTTGTTGACGACACCGACATGGGCGTGACCCATGTTGTGCGCGGCTCAGATCACGTGACCAACACTGCGACGCAAATCCAGATGATCGAAGCAATCGGTGGCACTGTTCCCACTTTTGCGCACCACTCTCTTTTGACCGGACCGCAGGGCGAGGCGCTTTCGAAGCGTCTTGGTACACTTGCGCTGCGCGATCTTCGTGAACGCGGTGTTGAACCAATGGCGTTGTTGTCGCTTTTGGCGCGCATCGGGTCGTCCGATCCGGTTGAGCTGCGCGGCTCAATTGATGAATTGGTTGACGGCTTTGACATCACCAAGTTTGGCTCTGCACCCACGAAATTTGATGAGAATGATCTGTTTCCGCTGACTGCGAATGTGCTGCAAGGCCTGCCTGCTGACGCCGTGACGCATGATCTGAACGGGTTGGGTGTGCCGGCAGAGCTTCAGGCGCAGTTCTGGGCTGTTGCGAAGGATAATATCACCGTAAAGGCAGATTTGGCCCAGTGGTGGACGCTTTGTTCCGAGGGTGCAGACCCTGTTATTGACGACGAAGATGCTGAGTTTGTTGCCCAAGCGATGGCGTTGTTGCCAGATGCTCCATTTGACGCTGAGACATGGGGTCAGTGGACATCAGCTGTAAAAGCCGAAACTGGCCGGAAGGGTCGCGGGTTGTTTATGCCATTGCGCAAAGCGCTAACCGGCATGCAGCACGGCCCTGACATGTCTGCGCTTTTGCCCCTGTTGCAAGTCATCCGCGCGAAATCCTAAAGCAGGTATAGCGGGGCGTAAGACCGCCCCGCACCTTTGTCCCTAATTTCCTCTGCGCAGGATGCCTGCGGGGCGTGCCTTCAGCGGCCCCCAAGCATAGCCTAGGAAGGCCAGCATCGTGGCTGCAACGCCGCCGATGATAATGGCCAACGCATTACCCCAGACAATCGCAAAGCTGGTTTCCATCACAAATGTGCTGACGGCCCATGCAAAAGTCAGCCCTGCAACCAGCGCGATTGTGCCCGCGGCCGCACCCAGAAGCCCTGCACGCAACGCAAAACTTTGCAGGATAACGCCTTTTGATGCGCCGAGGGTTTTGAGGACTGCTGCCTCAAACGTGCGCGCATCAACACCTGCTGCTGCGGCTCCGATCAAGACCAAAAAACCTGTAATCAATGTGGCTGATGCCCCTAGGGATGTGGCCGCAGCGAGGCTTGCCAAAAGCTCGCCCACACGTGCAATTGCGTCGGCGACCCTGATCGCGGTGATGTTGGGGAATGTTCCCGCGAGGTCACGCAAAATTTCGGCCTCAGCCTCGGGTGTGGCGTAAACTGTTGCGATGTGGCTGTGCGGTGCGCCCTGCAGTGCAGCAGGGTTCATGGTCAGGATGAAGCCAATCCCTGCGGTCGAAAAGTCCACCTCCCGAAACGATGTGATCGTGCCTGTGATATCACGCCCCAGGATGTTGATCGTCATCGTATCCCCAAGGACAAGACCCATCTCTTCGGCTTCTTCGGCGGCAAAGCTAATTTGCGGTGCGCCGGTATAATCTGCGGGCCACCAACTGCCTTGCGTGATTGTCACCCCGTCTGCAGCTGTTTGTGCGTATGTGACGCCGCGGTCACCTTGTAATACCCAATGATCACCTGCGACCTCTTTTGCGGGGCGGTCATTTATCTTGCTGATGACGCCACGCAACATTGGCGCAGTATCCACCCGAGACACCGCAGGGTCACCCGCCAGCCGCGCGTTAAAGCCGTTAAGTTGGTCAGACTGAATATCGACAAAGAAATAGCTGGGGGCGACGTCTGGCAAATCTTGCGCGATTGCGCCGCGCAGGTTGCCGTCAATTTGACCAACGGCGGCAAGCACGGAAAGGCCAAGACCCAGTGACAAAATAGCTGAGCTTGCCTGTTCACGTGGCCCGCCGATGGCACCAAGCGCAAGACGCAAGGCAGGCCGCCCGCGCAACGCGTGCATTTTGGTTGCGGCTGCCGCCAACGCTCGCAGTCCGCGCGCGGCTAACGCAAGCACACCCAGTACAGCGATAATGCCCCCCGCGGTCCAAAGGGTTAGGAACGCCGTGCCTGAAAATGCGATGGCGCTAAGCACCAACGCGGCGACCAACCCCGCAGTCAGAAACAGGTATCTTTTGCGTGGCAGTGCGTTGTCGTGCCCTAATGCGTCCCGAAACAGCGTGGCTGCGCGAATATTTTCCGTGCGCGCAAGAGGCCAAAGCGTGAAGATTGCAGCGGCAAATGCGCCATAAATAGCAGCTTCGATGAGTGGTTTGGGGTGAACTGAAAACTCGGCGGGAACCGGCAGGCGGGCTTCAATAATGGGCGCGAGGGCCAGTGGAAGTGCGGCGCCAAGCACAAGCCCGATAGCGATGCTCAAGATCGTTAACAGGCTGATTTGAATGGCGTAAGTGGCAAAGATGGTTGAACGTGATGCGCCCAATGTTTTGAGCGTCGCGATAACGGATGTTTTCCGCTCGAGGTAGCTGCGCACCGCTGCGCTGACACCAACGCCCCCGACCGCCAAACCAGATAGCCCGACAAGCACCAAAAAGGCACCAAGCCGGTCAACGAACTGCTGAACACCTGGCGCGCCGTTGCGGGCATCAGTCCAGCGTAGCCCTGAATTAGCAAAGCGTTGTTCTGCGTCACGCTCAAGGGCCGCAAGTTCGGTGCCTTCTGGCAACAGCATGCGGTATTTCGTGTCGAACAAAGTGCCGGTTTGGAGCAGGCCAGCATTTGCCAGACTTTCGGTGCGCACCAACGTACGCGGGCCCAAGCCGAAACCACCGCCGGCACTGTCAGGCTCACGTTGCAAAATAGCTGAAAGGCGGAATGTGCCGGTACCAATGTTGAAGCTGTCACCGATCGAAAGCCCAAGGCGATCGGCCAAGACACGCTCCATCACCGCACCATTTGCGGCAATTGCCTGATTAAGCGGCATCTCAGGGGATAACTTAACCTCGCCCACAAGGGGGTAGGCTGCATCGACTGATTTGACTTGAGTCAACGCACGCTCTGGTGGCGCATCGCTCACCGATGGCACCACAATCATAGATCTAAAATCAGTAATCTCAGACACTTGAATGGCTTGGCTTTGCATCCATGCACGTTCGTCTTCTGTGGCGAAGCGGTAGGTGAATTGCAGTTCTGCGTCGCCCCCAAGCAGTGCTGCCCCGTCCCGTTCTAAGCCTTTGAGGATGGCTGTGCGGGTGCTGCCCACGGCGGCAATTGCGGCGATGCCGAGCGCAAGACAGGCCAGAAAGATACCAAAGCCGCGCAGGCCACTGCGCAGTTCACGTGTTGCAAAAATCCATGCAGTTTTCATTGGTCCAACCGTCCGTCACGCAATCGGATCACGCGGTCACAGCGGTTGGCCAATTCAGGCGAATGGGTGACCATGATGAGGGTCGCACCGTGACGGTCGCGCAAATCAAATAGAAGGTCCATGACGGCCTCACCGTTGGTGCCATCAAGATTGCCCGTCGGCTCGTCCGCCAGCAAAATTTCCGGACGCGGCGCAAGGGCACGTGCAAGGGCCACGCGCTGTTGCTCGCCCCCCGACATCTGATTGGGATAATGATCCGCCCGTGCCCCAAGGCCGACAGCTTCCAGCTCCGTTTGGGCGCGGTCAAAGGCATCGCTTGCACCAGCTAATTCAAGCGGAATGGCCACGTTTTCAAGCGCCGTCATGGTCGGGAGAAGGTGAAAAGACTGAAACACTACGCCCATGTGGTGCCGTCGAAACGCGGCAAGTGCGTCTTCGTCCAAATTGGTGAGGTCTTGGTTAACTGCGCTGATCGTGCCGCCAGTTGCTTGCTCGAGCCCGCCCATTACCATGAGAAGTGATGATTTTCCCGAACCTGATGGGCCGATCAGCGCCAATGTCTCGCCCTTTGTCACGTTAAGACTGATGCCGTGCAAGATATCCACCATCCCCGCATTGCCATTTAGCGAAAGGTGCACATCTTTGAGGGACAGGATCGGGTTAGACATTGAGGGGCCTTTCATGGGGATCACAACTGGATATGGGGCGGTATTGCTGGTGCGCAACCTGATGATGACAATTGTTGCGATCTTAGGTCTGGGCCTTGGCATGGGGCACGGTGCTGCGCGTGCCGAAAGTACCGTGGTGATCTTTGGTGACAGCCTTGTTCAAGGGTATGGGTTGCCTGCCGAGCAGGGCCTTGTGCCACAATTAGAGAGCTGGTTGCAGGCAAACGGGACCGAGGTGACGCTTGTGAATGCGGGCGTCTCTGGTGACACGACCCAAGGTGGTGCGGCGCGCATCGCTTGGACGTTGAGCGAGCAGGTTGATGCCATTGTGATTGCCCTTGGCGGCAACGACATGCTGCGCGGAATTGATCCAAGTGTCGTGCGGCAGAATATGGAAACCATCGTCCAGCAGGCTGCAAATTCGGGTGCGGCTGTGTTGGTGGTGGGGATTGAGGCGCCATTAAATTACGGGCCTGATTATAAGGCGGCGTTTGATCCAATTTTCGAAGATATCGCAGCGCGTTTCGGTGCGGATTATCACCCTGGCTTTTTCACGGCGTTTGAGGGGGATGTGCTGCCGTTCATGCAGGCTGACGCGATCCATCCTAACGCAGAGGGTGTTGCGCAAATCGTAAAGGTTGTCGGGCCGTCGGTGGCGGCGCTGATCGATGGCGACTAGACGGGCAAGCCTTAGGCGCATAGGCTTTTTGAGTATTGTAAATAAGGAGTAACGAGTATGAGTGTTGCAAGAGTGACCGAAGTCATCGCAAGTTCGAAAAAGTCATTTGATGATGCAATAGAAACCGGCGTTGAGCGTGCAGCTAAAACGCTGAAGAATGTGACGGGCGCGTGGGTGCAAGATCAAAAAGTAACTGTTTCAGACGGTAAAATCGATGAATACCGTGTTGTTTTGAAAGTTACTTTCGTTCTGGAAGACTGATTTTCTGACAGTTGAACGACTTGAAGGCCTGTTGTCATGCGGCTGGCAGCCTTTTTTGCGGTTTGGGTCTTGGCGGGTGGAAAAATCGTTCCATGTTACGGATCAACACCGGAGGAGCCGCAACATGAATTCTATGCACAATATCGATGAACAAACCCGCCAAGCCCGCGTCTATGCACAGGCTATGGAAAGCCTTCAGGCGCATAACCGCGTGTACCGTCCAAGTGCGACAGTCGCAGATATGCGCGCAAATCAGACACCTGATGGGGGCACACCTTTGTTGGATTGGGCGGGCGGTCTTTCAGCTAAATTCTGTATCGCTTTCGCGTTCATCACGCCGTGCTACATGTTTTGGAGCCAAGTTTTAAATTAAAAACAGGGCGGTTAGGTCTAGACATAAAAAAGGCGCTACATCCGATTGGATGGGCGCCTTTTCCATTATTAGTACAATGACTTACGCGAGGGCGATGTTGATCGCGCTCTCACGGCCATCACGGCCGCTTTCGATGTCGAATGTTACTTTTTGGTTGTCAGCAAGACCAGTGAGGCCTGAACGCTCAACAGCAGAGATGTGAACGAAAACGTCCTTGCTGC
>Ga0209555_10003129_pt1 | contig 11247 bp, 8 predicted proteins | sample SaaInl85LU_5_DNA_FD_184643 | JGI IMG/M metagenome (GOLD analysis project Ga0209555, IMG submission 184643) | Marine microbial communities from expanding oxygen minimum zones in the Saanich Inlet - ESP_85LU_5_DNA (SPAdes) (version 2) | ecosystem: Environmental > Aquatic > Marine > Intertidal zone... | reverse complement strand
AAAAGTATTACTCATTGATAGTCAATCACCCCGTCGGCACGATTTAAAGGTTATTTTGGATTTCGTCGGTGAAGAAACCGTTGAGGCCGACGAATCTAATTGGGGGCAGGTTTTGGAACAGCATGGTCAGGGGAGCTTTACCTGCGCCATTGTTGGTGCTGTTAAGGGGCTTTCCGACCTGTCTCAAGCGCTGATTGATTGGGATCCGGCGTTGCCGTTGATATTGGTAGACGAGGCCCATAGCGAACAGATCGAAAGCGAGGATATTCAAAAGGCGGTTATTGCCCGAGTAGAGACACCGCCCAACTACACCAAAATGATGGATACCTTGCATCGTGCTCAAGTGTACAAGGAGCACCTGTCTGCCGATCCGGTACGAGCGCAAAGGCGCGAAGCACAGTTGTTTCGAAGTCTGGTGGGAACCAGCCGATCAGTGGTGAATGTTCGCGAGCTCATGGCTCAAGTTGCAGATAAAGATGTGAATGTTTTGATCACGGGTGAGTCCGGAACCGGTAAGGAAGTGGTTGCCCGTAACCTGCATTACAATTCTCATCGGCGTCACCAACCATTCGTCCCTGTGAACTGCGGTGCAATCCCTCAAGAGCTGCTGGAAAGCGAGTTGTTTGGACATGAGAAAGGGGCGTTTACCGGAGCGATTACCAGCCGGGCGGGGCGCTTTGAGCTAGCTCAGGGGGGCACTATTTTCCTGGATGAAATAGGTGACATGCCCCTGCATATGCAGGTTAAGCTGCTGCGGGTTTTGCAGGAACGTACGTTTGAGCGGGTAGGAGGATCAAAAACCTATACTGCCGATGTCAGAGTGATTGCTGCAACCCACCAAAACCTGGAAGAGCACATCAAAGAAGGAAAGTTTCGGGAAGATCTGTATTACCGTATCAATGTGTTTCCCATTGAAATGCCTCCCTTGCGAGAGCGCACCGAAGATATTCCCCTGCTGTTGAACGAATTGGTGGCCAGAATCGAGAATGAGAAGAGGGGGTCTATTCGCTTCAACTCTGCCTCGATTATGGCGTTATGTCGCCATGAGTGGCCAGGAAATGTCAGGGAGCTGGCTAATCTTGTTGAGCGTTTGGTAATTACACACCCCTATGGCGTGGTGGGCGTTTCGGACTTGCCTAAGCGTTTCCGTCATGTAGACGATACGGATGAAGATAGGGAGCTACCAGAAGAAACAGCCGAAACCATTATGGGCATGCCTGGATACGTAAGCATGGATACACCCGCATTGCTGCCGGTGAATGGTATTGATTTAAAGGAATATTTATCCAATCTTGAATGCAATCTGATTAAACAAGCGCTGGATGACTGCAATGGCGTGGTGGCACGTGCAGCGGAGAAGCTAAAGATCCGGCGAACTACTCTGGTTGAGAAAATGCGAAAGTACGATTTAAATCGTATTTAGTATCTGCAGCTGAATAGGCATAGCTCTTGCAGAAAATCGCATACCTAGAAAAAACGGATAAAAGCGTCAACTATCAGGCGCTCATGCTCAGGGTGAATACATGGCTGCAGTTCCATCTAAAAGCAATCAGCTGAATACACAGATATCGCAAGCGAAGAAACTGCATCGTGACGGAAAGCTTGAGGCCGCGAAGCAATCATACGAAAAACTCCTACGAAAGCACCCAGGTAATGTGACGCTTCTTGCTCTGATTGGTGGCGTATGTTTACAGACCAAGAATTATAAAGAAGCGCTGGATTACCTAAAACATGCCTGTGCAAAAAATAAGAAGGATGCGGATTTACCGTACAACTTGGCGTTAGCCTACTATCATTTGCGCGACTACGAAAATGCAGTGAAATGCTACGACCAAGCCACTGACATGAATCCCGATCATGATAGAGCGTTCTATATGAAGGGCAAGGCTTATCTGGAATGGGATGGTGATAAGTATAAAGAGCAGGCGTTCGATGCCTATAGGCGTGATGCAGAGTTAACGGAGCGAGTTGACTCATATGTAATGCTGGCCGAGATCATGTTCGGGCTAAAAAGATATGAGGATGCGCGAGGGTTGTCGAAGCGTGCGCTGGAATTGGACCCCGCTAACGAAATTGCACTCTGGACCATGGCTAAGACCATGATTAAGGAAAACTATAAAAAGGCTTATATGGATGTTCGACACGCTGAGCCAATCATAAAAGCGGGTAGCCTGATCCTTAAACTGTACAAAAATAGCTGGCGTGGCCACCATATTATGGCTGAAGGTTTGGCGATGATTGGGGAGGACGATCTCGCTTTAGAGCACTATGACAGGCTGAATCAACTTCAACCGGGGTTTGCCGGTTCGCGTACGTCTGCGGCGGTTCTAAAGCTGCGCCAAGGGAATCTTAAAGAAGGTTGGGAAGAGATCAGCCACCGAAAAACCCATGGTGCTGAACTGTATGGCATTAATATTGTTGATATTGAAAAGTGTCCAGCCCCTCCTTGGCAAGGAGAGCTGGAGAATGGCAAGAAAATTCTCGTAGCCTCGGAACAAGGTATTGGCGACCAAATGCTGCATGCTCAGATGCTGCGAGAATTGATCGAAGCGGGCATGGAAGTACATATGACGTGCACGCCAAAAATCGTTGAAATGATGGCTCGCTCCATTCCTCAGGCTACTTTTTACCCCGCTAATGAAGGTATCCCTCAGCTCGTTCGTGATCAAATGGACTACAAGGCAGAGCTGTTGGATTTGGGGAAATATTTACGCGGAGAGCTTAATCACTTTAAGGAGCCGTTCTATTTCCTAACGCCTGAGCCAGAACTGCTGAATCATTTTGTTGAAAAATATAAGCGATTCGGTGACAAGCTGAAGATCGGTATCTCCTGGAAAAGCTCCAGTAAATCGGTAGGTGATCTTAAGTCCACCAAGCTTACTCAATGGAAAGAGATCTTATCCATACCTGGTGCGCAGTTTATCAACATCCAATATGGCGAGATCCAGGCTGATCTGGATGAACTGAAAGCAGAGACAGGTATTGAGTTATTTGTTGATGACTTCGATCCCTTTGCCGATGTTGAAAAGGCGGTGGCTCAAATTGCAGCCTTGGATATGATTGTATCTGTATCAAATGCATCGGTGCATTTTTCGGGTCAACTTAATGTGCCTACCTGGGTGCTACTCAATCAAAGGACTCTGTGGCATTGGTTCGATAGTGGCGAAGATACCGTCTGGTATGACTCATTACGACTATACAGGCAGGAGCAGCTTGAGAGTTGGGATCCTGTATTTGAAAGGGTAGCGGGTGACTTGAATCAACTGGTATCTGGCTTTAACGAACAACTTTCCGGAGAGAGTGATGATTAGGGTATTTATCGGGTACGATCCTAAAGAAACGGTCGCATATAATGTGCTGTCTTATAGTATTGAAGTGAATTCAACCCAGCCGGTTGCGGTGACACCGGTCATGCTAAATCATCTATCCGCGATTCATACCAGGCCGAGAAATAATCTTTCCTCTACCGAGTTCTCGTTTACCCGATTTTTGGTGCCGTTTTTGTGTAACTATGAGGGCTGGGCCCTGTTTATGGATTGCGACATGCTTGTACGCGGTGATATGAGCAAACTATGGGAATTAAGAGATGATCGATATGCAGTGCAGGTCGTAAAGCATGATCATCGACCCAGCAATGATATTAAGTTCCTTAATCAGCCTCAGACCAAGTATGAAAAGAAAAACTGGTCCAGTGTAATGTTGATGAACTGCGCAAAATGTAAGGCGCTTACGCCAGAGTATGTGAATGATGCGAGTGGACTGCAGTTGCATCAATTTAAATGGTTGGAAAGCGATGACCTTATCGGTGAGATACCGCACGAATGGAATCATCTGGTTGGTTATGATAAGTACAATAAAGACGCATTGAATGTTCACTTCACAGAGGGCGGGCCCTACTTTCGGGAATATGCTGGATGCGAATACGCCGATGATTGGCTTGAGATGAAAGATCGAATGCTGTTTGTAGAAGATGCTGTAGATGAACTTGTGGTGAAGCGTAGAAAATGAAATCGAGTCTAACATTTATCCCGTCAGCGACAGGCATATCGCCTGTTATTAAGGACGAGTGCTTGGTGTTTACCCATATTCCCAAGGCAGCGGGTACCACTCTGGATCGTCTTTTGAAGGGGGTAGGGCTGATTAGAAACTTACCTTGGAATAGAGCGTTTGGTACGGTCTATTATCAGTTTTTGGGAAAGGGTAAGGGCGAGTCATTGGATGATTTCCTGTCATGGCCTGATTCCGTTAGAAACGACGTAAGAATTATGACGGGCCATGTGCCTTTTGGTGCTCATGAGATAATGCAACGGGATGTAAAGTATGTGACGCTGCTGCGTGATCCTGTTTCCAGAATGCTATCTCATTTCAAAATGGGTGTGGGGCGTGGAGGTTGGCAGGCAAATGAGCCGCTATCGGAGGTGTTGCGTAAAGGCGGGCTTGTTTCTGACGTTCAGGTTCGTATGCTTGCCGGGATAACGTCACCACATGATAAAGTTGACGATGCAGTATTGGAGCGAGCATTACAGAACCTGGAGGAGCACTATTTTTTAATTGGATTCTCCGATACGTTTAATGCTTTTACGTCGGCACTGCTTGGCTATCTTGATGCACCTAATGCGTTTTTAGGTGAAGAGCAGACATCCCGTATTAAGCTTTCGCAGGCTCAAGAAAAGCTGGTAAAGGAAGAAGCGGAAAAATTTAATCGTTATGATGCTGTTTTTTACGAAAAGGCAAGGTCAATTGCGGAACGAAAGTTTAGTGAATTGATGATTGAACCATTACAGAATCCTGCCCCTGAGAATGGCAAACATACCATTGTCGCCAGCTCACAGATCAAGTTCAACAATAGTGAATATTCAGTTATCCCCCCCGATCAGTTTCGACCGGTTGTAAATAAGCTAATAAAGAAAGGCGTAACGCTTAATGGTTTATAGCTTTAGATTATCGAAATCAAACTGAAACTGATTAACCCATTCGTCAATAAACTGCTCGTCTTCCTGGCTCAGGTATTCTGTATAGCCGCCGACTTTTCCTTTGCGTACTTTGTAACTTTCAGGGTCATTTACATCGCGAGCTTTCGTGATTAGAGTGGAAGACGTGTCTTCCTTTTCTCTTTTCTTTTGATTATCAAAACTATTGAAATCCAGGCTTTCCTGCAAAATAGTATCATCTACCTCCGTTTCACCCATGAATTCAAGAATTTTCTTCACAGTGTCATTGGGCGTGGCGTGAAGATCTTCATAAGTTATATACAAATACCTCTCCGGGATAGACTTGCTTTTCATCCATACATCATAGAAGGCCAGCAACTTACGAATGCCGAATAAATCAGTTTTAATGAACTCTGAGATAGGGCCTTGAAAGACCTCCATGCGTTTAGTCGCCTGAAAATAAGCTGACACCATCGTATCTTTAAGGTCTCGGCCTAAGATGATTACACTTTTGTTTCTGTAGATTTCTCGAGAATAGTAGAGCTCCAGGTAGGATAATTTATCCAACATGGCGGCTCCATCGTGGGTGAATTTGGTAGATTTAAGGTGGCTTGCTGTTGAGGCGAGCTCGGTTTCCAGCATGATTTCTTCATCTAGTTTGTATTTTAGTACTAGATACTTTCCTAATATTGAGCGTAACCAAGTACGGCCGCATTTAGGATAGGACACGATGCATACATCCACATTCTCAATTTCGTTGGCAGGTGTCCGCTTTGCATGAGATATCGTAACAGGGCTACCTGAAGGTATAACCAATGTGGTTTTGCTCATCTTTATAGGTTCTCTTATTCTCTTTATTTATAACCAGTTTAGGTAGTCTTTAGTAATTTTTGCAACTCACGGCTTTGAATTTTTGAGCGCCACAGGAAATTAGTCGCTCAGATTGTGCCAATTCTATGGCGTTGGGGTGGCTGAGGTGCGTAGATCGTAACCTAACTATAAGAAATATAACAAGAATACAGAATGGGCACGGGCTTTGCTTTTGATGTTCCAATAGCGTCAAAAATGGAGTTCCTAATGAGTGCTGTAGCTTTCGATACCAAGGTCAACAAAGGGGCTGATATATCCAGTCATCCTCGCCATGATCTGCAGCTCCGGTTGCAGACAGCGTTCAGCGCATTTTCAAATATATCCAGTCAGCTGACTAACTCTTATCAGGAGTTGGAGCAAAGGGTGGATGAGTTGCAGTTGGAACTGGCTCAGACCGACATGGCTCGGGTTCGTGAGCACACCGCTCGTGAAGTGCTGGCAGAGCGTCTGGATGTGGTTATTAATGCCATGCCAGTATCTGTGATTTTGTTGGACGGGCGTGGCGTGGTGGCAAAGTCCAATGCAATGGCCGATGAGTTGTTCGGCGATACCGTTACCGGTCAACGTTGGCTTGATATTATTCGCACCCATTTTTCACCTCGCCCGGCTGATGGTCATGAAGTAACCCTGAATAATGGCAAGTTGGTAAGTATTGCCACGCAGTCTTTGAATGGTGAACCAGGACAGATAATTGTTCTTAACGATCAGACTGAAACGCGCCAGCTACAACATAAACTTAATCATCACCGAAAGCTGTCAGAAATGGGGAAAATGACCGCTTCCCTGGCGCATCAGGTTCGTACGCCGCTCTCTACGGCGATACTTTATGCGGATCACTTATCCTCTGAATCTTTATCTGAAGAACGTCGTCTTCGCTATGCGGTCAAGCTTAAGAGCCGTCTTATGCAGCTCGAACAGCAAGTTCGTGACATGCTTATATTTTCAAGAGGGGGCGTGGTGCTTGATTCAGTTCTTACCATAGAAAGCTTGACGAGCATCTTCAAAACCCGTGTGGAAGACTGCCAGAGCACCCGTCGGGCTGTGATTACCTTTGGGCGTGAAGTGCCCGCCGGGTGCGTGCGTTGTAACAGCGATCTTCTTGCCAGTGTGTTTGCCAATCTAATAGATAATGCTATTGAAGCATGCTTCGCCATAGGTGTTACTCCAAAGATCTGGATTGAATCAATTCGGGCTAACGCGAGCTTTATTAAGCTTTCTATCGTGGACAATGGGCCGGGGATTCCATCAGGCCATGAGGACAAGATACTTGAACCATTTTATACAACAAAGTCTACCGGAACCGGCCTTGGGTTGGCGGTAGTAAAGGCTGTAATTGAGTCACATGGCGGGCAGTTCTCGGTCGGCAATGGTACGCACGGAGGGGCTGTAGCCTCAATTTCATTACCCTTGTTTCAAGATAAGCCAGCGGATTCTGCGGAGGCATAGGATGAACACATTAAATGTATTGGTAGTAGAAGATGATTCCGATCTGCGTGAAGCGATTATGGACACGCTTGATGTTTCCGGGTTTTCAGTTGATGGTGTAGGTGATGGTGAGGCCGCATTGGAATGGTTGCGTAAGGATCAATGTCAGCTGGTTATTTCCGATGTTAATATGCCGGGTATCAGCGGTTATCAATTGATGCGTGAAATTGCAACAGACTGGCCTCAGCTTCCGGTTCTCATCATGACCGCTTATGGCAGTATTTCAAATGCGGTGGAAGCGATTCGAAATGGTGCTGTGGACTATCTAGAGAAGCCTTTTACGACTGAAAAGCTAGTGTCAGTTGTGGAGCGGTATGTTCGAGTTGAAGTAGACGATCAGGAACCTGTCGCCGAAGACATCGAAACCAGAAAAGTGTTCCAGCTTGCCAATAAGGTGGCTCAAACCGATTCCAGCGTCATGATTATGGGTGAAAGTGGGACGGGTAAAGAAGTTCTGGCTCGGTATATCCATAAACATTCACCTCGCTGCGGTAAACCTTTTGTTGCCATAAATTGCGCGGCTATTCCAGAAAACATGCTGGAGGCAACATTGTTTGGTCATGAAAAAGGAGCCTTCACCGGAGCTTACCAGAGCAATGCCGGTAAGTTTGAACAGGCTAATGGTGGCACATTATTGCTGGACGAAATATCCGAGATGGATATCAACCTGCAGGCCAAGTTGCTGCGCGTTCTTCAGGAGAAGGAAGTGGAGCGAATCGGTGGTAAGAAGGCGATTCAGCTAGATGTGCGGGTTCTGGCGACCACCAACCGCAATTTACGGGCCCAGGTCGAGGCAGGTAAGTTTCGTGAAGATTTATACTATCGATTATGTGTGTTCCCGCTTATGTGGAAGCCTTTGCGCGAGCGTCGAGATGATATTATCCCGCTGGCAAAGCGCATGATAGCTATGAAGCAGGCTCAAGGCATGGTGCAGCTCGATGCGTCCGCCGAGCTGGCTCTGGTTCAGCACGAGTGGCCAGGAAATATTCGTGAGCTGGATAATGTTATTCAGCGGGCTCTAATACTGTGTAGTAATAATGTGATTACGGCTGACGATATATTTATTCCAGATGCAGCGATGAATAATGCGTCTGAGTTGGTAATGGATTCTGATGCGGATCTGGGTAGCGCCCTTGGTGAGGATCTTAAGAAGCGTGAGTTTGAGCTGATTATCGATACCTTGCGGAATGTCGGCGGTAGCAAAAAGCAAACGGCGGAAAAGTTGGGCATTAGTCCGCGTACCTTGCGCTACAAGTTGGCGCGGATGCGTGAATATGGCATAGATGTTGAAAGGGTGTATGCATAACGTTTGATTCGTCAAAATTACATCAGCTGAGGTAAAGATTATGTCAGGGTCAGTGGAAATGAATTCTTTGTTGGCACAGATGCGCGAGATGCGCAGTATAGCCAACATGGAAGCCCCTAAAAGCCAGGGCATTGATATTCCGAATCAATCCGATCCCCAGTTTTCATCCATGTTTAAAGATGCTCTGGATAAGGTCAGCGAGCTGCAATCAACATCCGTTGCTTTGCAGCAAGCGTATATTCGTGGCGACAGTAATGTCGATATAACTCGGGTGATGGTGGCGTCCCAGAAATCCAGTATTGCCTTTCAGGCCGTAGTTCAGGTGCGTAATAAGCTGGTTGAATCCTACAAAGACATCATGAATATGCCGGTGTAATTCACCAGTAGTACGGAGCACAGATCATGGCGGGTGAAACTACAAAAGACAGCGGCGGGTTTGCGGTACTGGAAGGGCTAGGTGGCCTCACCGTCATCAAGCAGATTGGCCTTATGGTTGGTTTGGCTATCAGCATTTCATTAGGAATGTGGGTGGTGCTGATGTCCCAGGAACCTGACTTTCGACCACTTTATACCGACATATCTCATCTTGAGGCGGGTCAGGTAGCCGATCTTCTGCAACGCGAGAACATTCGCTATAAGGTTGACACATCCTCAGGCATGATTTTAGTTGAATCAGATAAAATTCATCAGGCAAGAATGAAGTTAGCAGCCGAGGGATTCCCTTCGGGCAACACTATGGGTTACGAACTGCTGGATAAGGAACAGGGGTTTGGAACCAGTCAGTTTATGGAAAAAACTCGATATTACCGCAGCATTGAGGGTGAATTGGCGCGCACTATCTCCAGTATGAACCGGGTGCGCGGAGCGCGCGTTCATCTTGCTATTCCAAAGCGTTCAGTATTTGTGAACGACAGTCGTAAGCCCAGTGCGTCTGTATTTGTGGAACTGTACCCCAATCAGTCTATGGAGCGCATGCAAGTAGCCTCGATTGTGCATTTGGTTGCATCGAGCATTCCTGAATTGGAGGATAAACATGTTACCGTCGTTGATCAGCGAGGTCAGTTGCTTTCGGAAACGGATGCGGATGAAGACATCGCCATGGCGGCCAAGCAGCTGGATTATGCGAAAATACTCGAGCAGAAGTACATCGATCGTATCACTAATATGCTCGATCCATTGGTGGGGCGTGAAGGTTTTAAAGTTCAAGTAAGCGCTGATCTGGATTTCAGCCAGACCGAGCAAACTTCAGAATACTTTAGTCCTGACCTGCCGGCGGTTCGCAGTGAGCAGACATTGAGTGAGGTGGTGGGTGCAGGTGGTGAAACTGCCGGGGTTCCTGGAGCACTGTCCAATCAACCGCCGGGTGCGGTAACGGTGCCTGAGCAGGCAGGAGGGGCAGCGGGGGAGGCGGCTGGTGCGACCTCAGGTAATGTTCGTAAGCAGGCTACTCGTAATTTTGAACTGGATCGTACCATCAGTCACACAAAGCACCAGGTAGGTGTCGTCAAGCGATTGACAGTGGCGGTGGTGTTGGATGACATATTGGCACCTCCGGCTGAGGGGGCAGCGTCCAAAGAGCCGCAGCGAGTATCATTAACGGATGCGGAACTAGAGCGAATTCGCATATTGGTGAGAGATGCAATTGGTTTTAACGCAGCTCGCGGGGACAGTGTTACCGTGGTTAATCAGCCTTTCAGAAAATACGCCCCTGAGGCGATAGAAGAGATTCCACCACCACCTATTTGGGAGCAGCCCTGGTTTTGGGATCTGGCCAAGCGTGGCTCAGGGTTCTTGTTAGTTATCTTCCTGATTTTTGGAGTATTACGTCCTATACTTAAGAAGCTGGCAGACTCTGGAAGAGACGACACTATGGCCGCACTTGAATCTCAATTAGGTGAAGGTCTTCTGGCCGGAGCCGGTGGGGTTGGTGGCGAAGCTCCGGATGTTACCCTTACGGGTACGTCCAATCCTCTGCTGCCAGGGCCGGACGCATCCTACGATCAGCATTTGGATGCGGTTAAATCCATGGTGGCTGATGATCCTAGACGGGTGGCCCAGGTAGTGAAGACCTGGATATCGAATGACTGATCAGAATACTAAACCAAAAGCTACAGTAGAATCGCTGCCTGCCATTGAGAAGGCAGCGATTCTTTTGATGTCGCTGGGTGAAGAAAACGCAGCGGAAGTGTTGCGGCACATGGGGCCGAAAGAGGTTCAGAAGATCGGCTTATCCATGGCTAAGCTGCAGAATGTGCAGAAGGATCAGGTAGAAGCTGTGATGGCGGATTTCATGTCCGTTATTTCCAATCAGACAGCGTTAGGTGTCGGTGCGGATGGCTATATTCGTAAGATGCTGGTGAACGCTTTAGGTGAGGACAAAGCGGGAACCCTGGTTGACCGCATTCTAACCGGTGGCAATACCACAGGGCTGGACACCCTGCGTTGGATGGATGCTCGGTCTGTTGCCGACATGATCCGGTTTGAGCACCCGCAAATTCAAGCTATTGTTATCGCTTACTTGGATCCGGACCAGGCCGGTGAGGCGCTAAAATATTTCGATGAACGTGTACGGCTTGACATCGTTATGCGGATTGCATCCCTGGAATCCGTGCAGCCTCATGCCATGAAAGAACTTAACGATATTCTTGAGAAGCA
>Ga0209555_10003128_pt1 | contig 11248 bp, 8 predicted proteins | sample SaaInl85LU_5_DNA_FD_184643 | JGI IMG/M metagenome (GOLD analysis project Ga0209555, IMG submission 184643) | Marine microbial communities from expanding oxygen minimum zones in the Saanich Inlet - ESP_85LU_5_DNA (SPAdes) (version 2) | ecosystem: Environmental > Aquatic > Marine > Intertidal zone... | reverse complement strand
TTTGCCAAATCCCCCAGCGCCTGTTTCTACGGTCGAATGGGGGCTTCTACCCAGGAATTTGGCACCCTCACCAACTGGCTTATCACCGTGCTCAACACCCTTACCGGCAATCTGGATGAACCCGGCGGAGTCATGTTCACTCGCCCTGCAGTGGATCTACCGGGGCTGGCAAATGTGAGTGGCAACACCGGCAGCTTTAACTCACGTAAAAGTCGGGTGCGAAAATACCCTGAATTCGGTGGAGAGTTCCCTGCCTCTACCCTGGCAGATGAAATGCTCACCCCGGGCAAGGGCCAAATTCGTGCCCTCATTACCTCTGCCGGTAACCCGGTTCTGTCGCTGCCCAACGGCCGCAAAGTTGAACAGGCCCTGCAGCAACTGGACTTCATGGTATCCGTGGATTTCTACCTGAATGAAACCACACGCCACGCCCACATTATTCTGCCCCCCACTGGCCCACTGGAACACGGACACTACGATCTGGCGTTGAATATGATGACAGTGCGCAACACGGCCAAATATTCCAGTGCTCTCTACAAACCCATGCCGGACACCCGCCACGACTGGCAAATTTTCAACGAGCTGACACGGCGCCTGCAATCACATTCACCATTGAAGTGGGCCGCCAGCGAGGCGCAATACCTGGCGATCAAAAAACTGGGTGACGAAGGCATGCTGGATCTGGCCCTGAAAGCTGGCCCCTATGGGCGACAACCGGAAGCGCTTTCGGATATGCAAAAACGCATGGCCCGCTTTATGTACAAGCGCTTCCCCGCCAGTGGCATCAGCGCTTTGCTGGATGTGAGCCCATACAGCCGCCATACCCGTGGCGAACAGCACAATCTGAGCCTGAAGAAACTAAAGCAGAATCCCCACGGTATTGATCTGGGGCCGCTGCAGCCATGCCTGCCGGAACGATTAGGCACTCAAGGCAAAAGCATCAACCTGGTGCCAAAGTTGTTTATGAAAGACATCGTGCGCCTGCAAAAGCGCCTGGAGCGTAAAAACAAACCCGCGCCCGACTCGTTTGCCCTGATCGGACGGCGGGACGTGCGCAGCAACAACTCCTGGATGCACAACAGCGAACGGCTGGTGAAGGGCAAAAATCGCTGCACTGCGCTGTTACATCCTGACGACGGGAAGAAGCTGGGCATCAACGACGGTGACAACATCATTGTCAGCACACGGATTGGTGAAATCGAATTACCGGCCCAGATCACCGAAGACATTATGCCCGGCGTACTCTGTGTACCCCACGGCTGGGGCCACCAACGTACCGGCACCCAACTTTCGGTGGCAGAAAAACATGCCGGGGTCAGCGTGAACGACATCACCGACGACTACAGCATTGACACACTGACCGGCGTAGCCGCCTTCAACGGCCAGCAGGTCACCGTCAGTACCATCAAAACTGAAAAAAATGTGGTGCGGCTGAACGATAAGCGGGTGGCGGCCGGAACGGTATCCTGAGCGGCCTAACGGCCAACCCGATACACACAGTCGCTAACGCGGCCACCACAGCTCGCCCCTGAACCGAAGACAGATCTGTGGCATAATCCCGATCAATTCAGTCAACGGCTGGCATTAGGACAAGAATGAAACTGCCACACAAGACCCTTAACTACATTGCACAGCATCTGCCTGGACTGGCGGCCCCCGCGAAAAAAACCACGGAGCTGCCTCAAGGCAAGGAATACACCATCGATGAGCTGGCCCGCGCCTGCGACACCACGGTACGCAATATTCGCGCTTATCAGGATAGAGGGCTACTGGCACCACCGGAGCTTAGAGGTCGCAAGGGCTACTATTTCAACAGCCACCTGGCTCGCCTGCGGGTTATTTCCGGCTTGCTGGATCGAGGCTATTCCCTCTCCAGCATCAAAGACCTTATCGATGCTCTGGAGAATGGCATCGACCTGCGCCATCTGATGGGGTTAGAATCCGCCATAACCAGCCCCTGGACAGACGAAGAACCCATACTGGTGCCCATGACCGAACTGATTAAAATGTTCGGCGCCTACCTCACCCCGGAAGCCCTTGCCCGTGCCACCGACCTGGATCTTATGAAACCCGAGGGCACCATGGTACGGGTGCGCAGCATGAGAACACTGCGGGCCGGAGCAGAACTGGTGGCCACCGGCATCCCGCTGGAGGAATTGCTGGACATCGTGCGGATGCTACGCGGCAACGTAGAGCGAGTGGCTAACGAACTGGTGCGGCTGGTAGGAGAGCACGTGCTTTCCAACTACGAAACAGAGGAACTGCCCCCTCAAGAGGAGTTCCCCAAACTGGCCGATCTGGTATGGCGCATGCGCCCACTGGCAGAAATGGCAGTCCATGCGGAGCTGGCTCGAGCTATGGAGAACGCCGCCAGCAGACTGCTGTCAGACCGGCTGGAAAATATTATCGAACGTATGGCGCGCGAGAAAGACAGTAAATAAGCTCCAACAAAAAAGGGCTCCGCAAAAGGAGCCCTTTTTATTCACTGCAGCCAGTTATTACGCGGCGGCAGAGTCGCTCTGAGGAACCAGCTGAGCCTGCTCGGCAAAACCGTCCACCAGTCGCATCAATTCTTCGGCTTCGTCCAACAAGTGGATATTGTTGATATCCCATGGGTGGAAGCCAGGCTTAAAGAATCGAAGCCAATCACCAATCAAGGAAGGGAACACGCCACGCTTACCAAACTGGTAACGGAATGACTTCCTCCAACCGGCCATATTGGTGTGCTCACCACGGCTCTTCATGACCCGATAATAATAACGATAGAACAGGCTCCAAAAAATCACATTTGCCGCGACAAATACGGTCGAACGCAACGCATAGGCGCCTGGACCTTTACCGACCACCTCTTCATACACATCATAAGCCACGCCTTTGTGCTCGGTTTCTTCCATGGCATGCCATTTCCAAAGAGCTTCATAATGCGGGTCTGAATCCTTGATAAAACGATCATCTTCCATAACGATATCAGCCAACATGGCCGTAAGGTGCTCAAGCGCAACCGTCACCGCCAATTGAACCGGGCGCGGCATCACTTTCTGAACAAACGCTAACAGCTTCTCTACGCTGGCTTCCATTTGATCAATAGGAATACCGGCCTCAACCATAGCCTCGTTGTATTCTTCGTGTTCACGAGTGTGGAACGCTTCCTGACCAATAAAGGCAGCGACTGCTTTCTTCAGCTCTTTGTCCACCACGTCTTTACGGTAGTTGCGCACGCTTTGAATAAAAAAGCGCTCACCGGCTGGAAAGAATATCGAGAGGGTATTCAAAAATTGGGTCCAATGAGGACCAGCGCCATTCCAGTCGTTGATTTTATCTTTGGGCAAATGGAACTGAAGATTGCGGCGTACAGGAAGAATCGCAGCTGTCATAGGTTTCCCTCTGTGTCATTGTTTTATGTTACATCACTGAATGTAATATAAAACAATGACGGCGTACAGAGGTTTTAACAGATATTAATGTAACATTATTCGATGTTATTGATGGTTATATATAACACAACTTAAACCTGTTTACATCTCGCTCAAATTATAGACAAATATGCCGTAAGATCAAATTTCAACCTAACCTACATAGCCTAAAACTCATAGGGAGCGTTCACTCAGCCATTGAGCCGTCTGCGGCCACGCCTCTGCCGGAGCATGACTGCCACTCAGAATACCGGTATGCCCTCCCCGGCAACGAATAAAGGCTTTATCGGCGCTGCCCACCAGCTCCATAACCGGCTTACAACAGTGCTCGTTTGCCAGTTTATCGTTGCTGCCCGCCAGAGCCAGCAGATTGGCCTTCACATCTTTCAGGTAAACCTGTTCCCGACCCAAGGTTATATAACCTCGCGCTGCCTCATTCTCCAGCCAGATGCTGTACATCCAATCACGGATCACACCACCGGGATAGGCTTCCAGGTTATCCATAAACGCGCTTTGGTTAGCGTGCTGAATCACAAACTCACGATCATCCAGGTTACGGACCAAATCCACATAGCCCTGCACACTGCTCACCGGGTCGGACAATTTGAAACCAATAGCGTTGATCCAGGCAGGCGCATAGGCGGCACTGGCGGGCACTTTACGGAAGTTGATGCCAACGCTCTTCAGAGCACGATTCAAGGCTGCATACTGACGCCCGATCTGACCGTTGGCATGGCCATCCACGGCAGTGCCCACGGTGACGATATTGCGTATCGCTGCATCCTTACTGAAGGCCTGATAACACAGGGCAAAACCGCCCCCCATGCTCCAGCCATGCAGCGAGAGATCCTGTTTTCCGCTGTGTTTCCGCACCTTGGAGAGAAACTCGGGCATCAGTTGGGTAACGTAGGTTTCCAACGTGTACCTGGCATGTTTGCGGCTAGGGCTACCCCAGTCAATCAGGTACAGATCAAACCCCTGCTGCATGAAATACTTCACCAGGCTGCGATCCGGAAACCAATCATAGATCAACATATTAATTGCCAGCGGGGGCACAATCACCAGAGGTACGGCATGCTTGACTGGCGGCATCCCGGCGCGACGATAATGCCGCAGCTTCACTAAGCCATTGTCATGGATGACATCGAAAGGCGTCTTGCCAGCGGTGATCAGGGTATGTGGTCGAAGTATCCGCTCCCCCGCATTGGATAGAACGGTTTTCACACGATTGGAATTGATTCGCTTCAACATAGTTGGGCCTCCTAAGCATGGGGGGCATAATACCCAGCGCCAGCAGCCTGTCAGTGACTGATCTGATCATTAAATGGGCTAAGAGGCCAATTGCGGAAAATGGAAGCAAATAAGAAGCGGAAAGGCAGCAAATCGTAAAAGGGAGGCATAAAAGATATGGTGCGCCAGGAGGGACTTGAACCCCCACACCTCTCGGTACCAGAACCTAAATCTGGCGTGTCTACCAATTCCACCACTAGCGCGTAATGTTGAGAGGCGCGCATTCTACCAATTTTTAACGGGTTGTAAAATGCTTTTGCCTCTGGGTTAACTGCTTTCTATTTGCGACAGTACTGCCGATCGCTGCTCTGCAGACAGCGCCTGCCACAACGGCAGCAACCGCTGCATGGCTAACGGGATCTGATCTTCAATGGCGGCAACGCCCTTTTCGCTGAGTGTGAGCAGCAATCCATCAATGGAGAAGTCGGTGACATCCTGCAGACCCGGCTCCCGCGCTGCGGAGGTGGACTCTACCAACGCCTGAACCTGATTCCCCCCTGCTCCCACAGCAGACCGCAAGGCTTGCTCAGCTTTCTGCAGACAGGCTTCACTCAGATCGCTGCCTTTGTCACAGGGTACGTACACACCGATCGACACACTGATCTGCAGCGTTTCACCCCGCAGTTTGGCTTTAAAGCCGGAAACGGTCTGACAGATGCGCTCCGCCAGCCGGGTGGCTCCTTCCGATCCTGCAGTGGGCAGCGAAGCCGCAAAACGAGCCAACCCCAGGCGCCCCAGCGCATCCTCTTTGCGCACATTCTTCATCAGCACCTTGGCCACTTGCTGAACCAGGCTGTCGGCCCCTTTGCGGCCAATTTTAAGAAACAGGTCATTGAAATTATCGATCTCCACCATCATCAACGCTATTTCGTGATTGTGGCGGGAAACAAAGGAAAGGTCTTTTTGCAGGTGCTCATCAAAACTGCGTTCGTTATTCAGCCCGGTAAGGGCATCCACGCTGGCGACTTGCTGCAAGGTTTTGGTATTGCGCTGATAGGTGGCGTGGGCGTGGGCTCGCGCTTTCAGATCGGTTGAATTGAAGGGCTTGGTAATAAAGTCAGTGGCACCTTGATTCAGGGCTTGCTCTTTGGCCTCGTCGTCATTCTCGGCGCCGGTCACCACTATCACCGGCAAATTACGTACCCCCTCATCCTGAGAGGTGCGCACCGCTTCCAACAACTGATAGCCGTTCATCTTGGGCATGTTCAAATCGGTAAACACGACCTGAATGCTGTAATCACCCAAAATCATGTCCAGACCTTGCTGGCCATCCTCTGCCACCACCACATCAAACTCAGCCCCCAGCATTTTGACGGCAGATTTACGCATTACCTTGGAATCATCGATAAGCAGAATACGAGTTTGACTTTCTGCATCGGAATCAATCGAAGTTTGAACGGCTTCAGACATGAACAGGAGGCTCCCACCGGATCGTGACATCTATTCCTTCACTATAGACAGGAATGACCCGGTCGGGAGATTAACTGGATTAGGAACCGTGTGCAGCTGTGACAATGATCACAGTTTGAGCACTTTAAGGAGTAGCCGTCCTCTGCAACAGGATGCCCATTTCTGTATTCAGCTTCTCAAGACGACCATTCACCTGACTGCGGTGAGCATCAATGGCCTTGATAGCAACCTCTACACTGGTTATGCGATCATCAAAGTCCGCGGCACTGCCCAGCACAGCCTTCAATTGCAACAGATCTTTTTTCAGGGCATCGGTGGATTTAGCCAGTACTCCGCTGCTTTCCTGCATGTCACTTAATTGCTTTTTCAGAGCCGTCAGCTGATCAGCAGAGGCGCTTACCTGTTTGCTCATGCCACCCAAAGTACCTGAACTGGCTTTGATATCGGATTTCAAGGCACTGACCTGCTTGGTAAGCGCCGCAATTTCGGGTTTGTTACGCTTATTGGCCAGATCCCACAATTTACGCACCTCGCTTTCCAGCTCTTTAATGTCCGCCGTCATCTGATCACCAGACTTACTCAAGGTGTTGTCACGGTTGGCCAGGTTTTTCTGCAGGCTGGATAAAGCCTGCTCGGCCGACGCCAAGGCCTGTGTGGACTGGCTGAGACTGGTCTGCAGGCGCTCTACCTTGTCCCATAAGTACCAACCACCGCCTGCGGTGCAAACCATCAGCACGATCAGCACCGACCACAAGCCACCCTGGGTCGCGGCACTGCTGGGGGGAGCCTTGGGGCTGGAGGCTTGGGGTGCATTTCCTTTTGACGGTTTACCACGACTGGTTTGCCGCTGTGCCAACTCGTCTCGGGTTGGCTTCATACTCAGATCGCCAAGAGAATCTTTTGTCATTTTGGTTTCCGACTGGTCTCACAATTCAGGGCATTATACAAAAACGCGACTGTGCTTGCCCTGTCATTGCACAGGTCGCTGGCGTATTCAGTGATTCTGATTACGCCACCAGGTGGCAAAAGCCTCCAAGGTGTCATCGATGCACAGCGCAGGATCGTACCCCAGTTTGCGTTTGGCTCGCTCAATATTCAAGGTGAAAGAGTTACCCATGACGGCCACCTTGTGGCGCATGAATTCGGGTTCAGTCTTGCGTCGTAATAAACGGTGCCAGGCCTCAGCGCCCGAAGCAGCTACAAAGGCTGAACCGTATGAGATCTTGCGCGTTACCGCAGGCAGCTCCAGCAGCAGCATCAACTGATTGACCGTGTCCCACAGATTAACCGGCTGCGGATCGGCCACATTATACACATCGCCGCATATATCATCCCCCCCGAACACAGCACAATCCAACGCCAGCATCATATTGCTGATACTGGTCATGCTGACGATGTTACGGCCCTCACCCACCTGCCGCAACGCCCCCTGTTGATGAAGTCGAATCAATCGTGGAAAAATAGACTGATCCCCAGGGCCCACCACAAAACGAGGCCGCAACGACAGGGTCTTCATCTGTTCACTACCCGCACGCAACACCCTGGTTTCTGCCTGGAATTTGGTGCGAGCATAATTATCCGCAAACCTCGGCGGCAGGAAGTCTTCGGTCACATTGAGGTGGTCATTGTAATCGAAGTAGATACTGGGTGTGCCCAGGTTAACGAACCGACGCACGCCGGTATGCTGCACCGCCGACAACAGGTGCTCAGTGGATACTACATTAGACTGAAAATAATCAAGATAGCCCCCCCAGATACCCGACTTGCCGGCGCAGTGCACAACCACATCCACATCCTTGCAGATCAACTTCACAAAGGGCTCATCCTGCAAATCACCGCGATAATAGTGACCCCCTGTGCTTCGGGCCAACTCATTTCCCTTCTCAAGATTGCGCCCGGCAAAACACAACTTCACGTCAGGGTGAGTCTGACGCAAATGCCGCACATAATGCTCGCCAATAAAGCCGGTCCCGCCGGTGATCAACACCTTCACGGGCGCGCCCCCGACATAAACGCGAGCAAGACAGACATGGTTCTCTGGTGATTAGGCATAAAAGGCAGAAAATCAAAGATTGGACGTACATGCCCGTAACCCGGCAACGGGTGAAGCACCGCCTGCTGACCAACCGACGCGGCCGCCTGCAACATCTGCTGCGCGTTCTTTATGCCAATCACCCCATCTTTATCACCATGCAACATGAGTATGGGCACCTTTTTATCACCCACATAATTGATTGGCTTCACCGATTCAAATCCTGGCTCTGCGCTGGAAAATATATCGGAATACACCGGCGAGGTTTCCGGGCGAAACCGATACACACCAGATAGCCCAATGACACCGGCAACACTGGTCTCATCCAGCATCGCCAACGCTCGATAACGTTCATCCAATGCCACCAGACTGGCAATATGAGCCCCGGCAGAATGCCCCATTAAATAGACAGGCGCATCGGCAAAGCCATAACGTAACCCATCGCGGCGCAGCCAGGACACTGCATGGGCGACATCTTCGACAAACAGAGGATAACGAACTTCAGGGTATAAACGATAGCCAACTACCGCACAGGTAATGCCGTAGGCGGCCATAGCAGCACCCAGATAAGCGTACTCATCCTTGCTGCCAGAACGCCACCCACCGCCGTGCAGAAACACCACCTGCGTGCCACGAACCCCCTCTTTGGGCAGGAATATATCCAATACCTGGCCCGCTTCCCGCCCGTAATGCAGATTCTTTATGGCTTTACCGGGCCTGTGCCCTGCCAGTTTCAAACCTGCAAACACACCCTTGCGAACACCCGCCTGAACCTGTTCCAGTCGCTTTTTGATCATTGTGTACTTCGTTGCCTATTCAAGCCATTCCCGGGTCAGGGCTGACCGTCAAATACAACGTTTTTTCCTTCTTTATATTGAGGCGTCAGCAGTCTTAACTTTTTGTCATCCGTCACGCTATAAGGAATAAACACCGACAGCGCATCAGGGTGAATATGATTCAACTCTACCCGAATCCCTGCCTGCGAAAAACCGTTATCCTCCCGCGTTGCCATATAATCCATAAAAAACGCAGCCCCCCGTATGCGGCGTTCTTTCGCCAACTGGCGTGCCTTTTGTACCATCGCCTGTACAGCCTCATCAGGGCTATCTACCCGCAAAGAGGCTGGCGTGCCAATCAGTCGCACTTCATTGTCATGCCCGATCATCGTTACAAAGGGATAGAAGGTTCCTTCCGTCACCAGCTCCTGTGCCAGCATTTTCACACCTTCATCCATCAGCCGTTGCAGCTCTTTCCTGGCAGCAGCAGATGATACCGGCGGACGACTCACGCCCCCTGGGGATACAACCGCTTCCTGGGGCGTAGATTGCAGCGCTTTTGTGTCAGGCACTGGCTCATCGGCCTGCGCAGACAGGCCCCCACCGAGAGAAACAACAACAAACAGTATGTATAGGCAAGGCTTCAACACATAACCCCCCGATAAATAGAAGTAAAAACCCTCAGCAACCCTTTGACTTTGCGACTGGTTATAATTGATACTCTTCCTAATAACTCTAGAATAATAAACGGCCACTCGACTTGGAAGCGATCCATGCAGGGTAAACTGAACAGCCGACTTTCCAACAAACTCTTTTTCGCCGTTATGGGCACTGCCCTGCTCATGGGCCTTCTCCTCAGTATCGTACAAATCATGCTGGATGCACGTCAGGCTCGCAAAGGTTTGGAGCAGGAAGCGCAACAAGTACTGGCCATGATGAAAGAACCCGCCACACAAGCTGCATTTAATGAGGATGCAGAACTGGCGAAACAAGTGGTTCAAGGGCTGTTTAGAAACAATGCAGTATTCTACGCGGCTGTATCCATTCCTGAAAAACCACCTTTGGCGTCCGAATTCCGTAACAAGCACAGCATCCCGTACCGCTCCCTGGTGTCGTCCATATTTGGACAAGAGCTCAGCTACACACTGGAACTGCGCGGCATTAACCCGACGAGCAAAAGCGCAGACCACCAGAGCCGGATGTATGGCAACCTCGAAGTCAGCCTCGACCCCTCCGGTGCCGCAGATGCGTTTATCGAACGCAGCAAGACCGTTATTGTCACCGGGTTAGCGCAGGCCATTGTGTTCGGATCTGTACTCTATCTGATTTTTCAGGGCCTGATTGCCCGCCCCATGACGTCATTACTCAGCTCGCTGGAAGAAATCGACCCCATGCGCCCGGCCCAGAATCAACTGGACGCACCCCGTGGCCATGAAGACGATGAGCTGGGTGCCTGGGTGCAAAAGATAAACGACTTATTCAAAGCCATCGAAAAATACAACAGCAAACGTCGGGTGGCAGAAGCCCACGTTGAGCGACTGAGCAATTACGATATGCTAACGGAGTTGCCAAATCGCAATATGCTGTTGCGGCGCATAGAACAATCCGTTCAGGATGCCAACAACCAAGATGATATGTTCGCCGTTCTTTACTGCGCGCTGGACGACTTCAAATCCGTAAACCTGCTGCACTCCTACCATGCTGGCGACAAACTGTTATTGACCCTGGCCGATCGGTTTCGCGCAGACCTTGATCCATCTCACACCATTGCCCGCGTGGGCGGCGATGTATTTGCCATGGTATTGCCGAATCTAAGCAACCACTATCAAGCCGCAGATGTCGCCCAAAAAGTGCTGGATAGCGTCCGCCGCCCATTCCGTTTGGACAATCACGGCATCAGCCTGTCTGCCACCATTGGCATCACCATTTACCCCCATGATGCAGCCACCGCAGATCAACTACTGAAAAACGCCGAGAACGTCATGCAGCTGGCGAAATCGCAGGGTGGCAACAGTTATCAGTTTTACGTAGCCAACGTAGATCAGCGCATTCGCGAAACCAAAGTATTGGAACGGCAACTGGCCACAGCTGCCGAAGACAACCAATTGCAACTGGTCTTTCAACCTCAGGTGAATTTGGTTACCGGAGAAATTCGTGGCGCAGAAGCCCTGGTGCGCTGGCATCACCCGGAACGAGGCATGGTGTCACCGGTGGAGTTCATTCCCCTGGCTGAACGCACCGGAGCCATTGTTGCCATCGGCGAATGGGTGCTGAAGAATTCCTGTCACGCACTGCGCCGCTGGCTGGAAGCTGGTTTTCACAACATG
>Ga0209555_10003121_pt1 | contig 11264 bp, 4 predicted proteins | sample SaaInl85LU_5_DNA_FD_184643 | JGI IMG/M metagenome (GOLD analysis project Ga0209555, IMG submission 184643) | Marine microbial communities from expanding oxygen minimum zones in the Saanich Inlet - ESP_85LU_5_DNA (SPAdes) (version 2) | ecosystem: Environmental > Aquatic > Marine > Intertidal zone... | reverse complement strand
ACACTCCGTGACGCAAGACCCGCTTTTATGCGGTTTTGTGCAGTTTTGCGCGAAGAGTGTTGTTTTCTGTTGCACGCAGATCGCACGACATTCGCCGAAAGTATCGAAAACGGTGCTTGTGACAATTGGCGTTACGAAACCGAACGTTTTCGGAGAACCAAAGGTCCCCGCCCCCAGACCGTTGCGATGAAGAACCTAGGCGTTTCGTCGGGACCGGGCCAATAACACCACGATCAACACCACGGCGAGCAGGAACGCACCAATCACCCACCACAACAGTCCACTGGCGTTCTCCGTGGTGAACTCAACAGGTTCTTGAACCACCACACCCAAATTCGCTGCCTTGATAAACCCATCATCGGCAACACCCTGCAACTGCAGCGTGTGCTCACCGGGGGTTGCATACCGGGCATCCACATACACCTCACCGGTGAATGACCCATCGGCGGAGACGATCACACTGCCGAGCAACGTGGGGTCCGAGAACAACCAAATATCCACCCGGGTGTCAGGTTGGAAACCCTCACCCGACACACTCGCCGTTTTCGTCTGCACCATCGTGATAGTCGCACCCGACTCCACCTGTTCGATCTCACCTGCGTCATCAGGCAGAGCAACGCTGAACGCCCACGCACCGGACATCACTGCTACCTCTCGGTCGTCAGGTCGAGCCTCAATGGTGACCGTCTCAGGAACACCCGCCGATGTCGCTAACGACTGACCGGGAGACAGCTCCGGCAGCTCGTTCACACTCCTGTTGGGCTCAGGTGCTGGAGCACCCTGCCCAATATTGACCACCATGTCGACAATCGTCTGATTACCCTGCTCGTCATAACCCGTCACCTGCATCACCTGCCGGCCAATAGGGATCGGCGTCTCCGACTGACGAGAAGTGAACGACAACTCTGAAGCAAAACTGCCATCCGATTGCACAGGAATCCGCGCCAACTCCCGTGGGCTCTCCCCCGTCACCCCCGGCAACCACACCTGCAAACTCGACCCCGGCAACAACCCACCACCGGACACCTTCGTCGACTGACCCGTAGGAACATCAATATCACTGCGCTGCCCGGCATCAGAAGGCGCAGACGACCCCGGGGTGGAGAGCTTTATCCCCAGCTGGAAAGCCCCCACCTCCACGGAGAGACCCCCCTCACCCAAAGGTTTCTTCGTCACCGTCGCCGGTTGACCACCAATGCGGGCTTTCGCACCCGCGTCGGGGTCAAATCCTCGCTCCGGGATAATTCGAACCGGGGCCGCCAACAACCGCGGCACAGGTGTTGGCTGAACAGGAACAATCACCCGGCGAGGCACCACCACAGGCGCATCCGTCGCAGCAGCAGGACTACTCGTCACCGTCTCCCCACCACCGGAAGAACCACCGGAGGAACCACCGGGCATCGTCACCGACACCGACACCGTGGAACCCGTCCCCATCAGGTTCGTCGCCCCCACACTCACCGTCACCGTCGAACCCGCAGTCAACCCAGAAAGCTCACAAAACGTGTCCGTCGCATTCACAAACGTGCACGACAGGTTCACCGAATACGCCGTCACCACCGAACCACCATCATCAACCGGTGCACTCCACGACGCCACAGCCGTCGTGTTCGACAATGCCGTCGCCGTCAGACCGGACACAGCAGCCGGAACCGTCGCCGGAACACCCAACGCCGTCGACGTATTCGACGAGAGCTCCGTGGAGTTCGCGTTAGTAATCGCCACGACCTTCACGTCATACGCCGTCCCATTCGTCAAACCCGTGAACGTGTAAGAAGTTGTCGTGCGGGTGGCAAGGTTGTTTGTTCCATCCGGTGTGACCGCAGACCCCCACGAACCACCATTCACCCGCAAATAAACGTCATAACGCGTAAACGTGCCGCCTGCGGCCGTCACTTGATCATTTGTGAGAGCCGTCCACGACACTGCCAGCTCCTCATCACCCGGAGTGGTCGCCAAACCAGACACCGCATCAGCCACCCGCGCCGGAATAATCGACGGTGACGCATCCGAAGCAGAACCCACACCCGCCGCATTAATCGCCGCCACCGTCAGCGTGTAGGACTCACCATTCGTCAGACCCGTAATCGTGCACGGTGACGTCGTCGAACAATCCGGTTTCGTCACCACCCCACCAGAACTCGTCGCAACCACTTGATACCCATCTATCGCGTCACCACCGACAAACCCCGGTGCGACGAACGCCACCGTCACCGACGAATCACCAAACGACACCGACGTCACCGACGGCTTACCCGCCAAAACCGGGCTAATCGTGAACGTCCGCGTCACATCAGATGCCGCCGCATACGACGCATCCCCCGTAGACGACGCCGTCACCGTGCAATCACCAATGGTTTTGATACTCACCACACCGGTGGATGCATTCACCGCGCACACCGACGACGTGGAAGTCGCATACGTCACCGTCCGACCAGATGACACCGTCGCACCCGCCCCAAACGCCGGGTCATCAAAATCCTTACCCGCAATAGCCGGGAACGTAATCGTCTGATTAATCTTCCCCGCCACAATCGTCTGCGTCACCGACGACGCCGCGTTGTAATCAGTGTCACCCGATTGTGCAGCCGTAATCACACAGGTTCCCGACGTCAGGAACGTCACCACACCAGATGAAATCGAACACACCGAATCCTTACCCGGCGCCGCGATGTCGAAGTCAACCGCTAATCCCGAGGTGGCAGTCGCAGCCGGGGTGTAGGTCGTGCCTGACACTGCCGACACCGGCACCGTCGACGTGAAGTTAATCGACTGGTTCGCCTTTGAAACAGTGATCGTGAAGTTGGAGGATGTCACCGAGTTGTAATTGGTATCGGCCTCACGTGTTGCCGTGACCACACAACTACCCGCACCAGTCGACGTGACTGTTGAGCCGGTGACTGTACACGGGCCAGACACCTTCGCATAAGACACGTCTCCAGAACTGGAACCGCCCACCGCGACAATCGGTATCGACTGGCCGTACACCATCGAATTGGCCGACGTAATCGACATAGACGACTGGCTCGCCTTCGAAATTGTCGCCGTCGGACTACTCGACACCGTCACGGTATAGCGATCAGATCGGTCCCCCGTCAGCACATCATCGCCGAGCGTCACCGCCACTGACTTGCCCGAGCCAGCGTCCGGATCGGCAAACTCCGCTGAGATTTCAGCCGTGTCGACAGCCACATCACTCGTGTCACCCACCTCAACCCCGGTGAGGCTGGGTGTTCCCGACACGCTAGCCGCGGATAAACCGTCGTAGGTCTTGTCCGAAATTGCCACCGACATCGTGATGGGCTTGGCCGCAATAGTCAACGACCTCGTGACATCAGTCGCCGCGTCGTATTCCGAATCTCCGGCTTGCGATGCTGTCAACGAACACGTCCCCACCGACACAATCGTGACTGTGGTGGAGGCCACCGTACAGACTGACGTATCCGCCGGGGTCACCGTCACCGTCAGGCCTGAATTCGACGACACGGTGAGGGCAAACGCGGAATCCCCGTAGGTCTTATCCGAGATTGACGCAAACGTAATCGTCTGAGACGACTTTGACACGGTCAAGGTCACATCTGTCGTCGCCGACAGGTATGCCCCGCCCTCCACCGCGGTCGCGCGAATGACACATGTTCCCTCGGCGCTGTAGGTGACGGTGGGAGTGGAATCATCCGCAATCGCACAGGTTGGATCTCCTGGCGTCTGCACCGAATACTCGATAGTGACACCGCCCAATGCAGACGCAGCCGGTGCAAGAGTGACCGACCCATCCTTCACCTCCACTGACGTGTTCGTCGGGTTCCATGTGAGCGTTTGCGAACCTCGCGGAGTCGTCGCACTACCCGCCGTGACGGATTCCCCGTTTCCGTTGTCGTTGACAGCTCGGAGGCGAACTGTGTACGCGGTACCGTTTGTCAACCCAGAAATCGTCTCGGTACCCGCAGAGTCCGTCCCAAGACTTGTCCACGCAGACCCATCAAACGAATACTCATAATCCGTAATGGCCGCCCCACCCGTGTGGGAAGGAGCGGTGAACGTCACATCAATCGAACCATCACCCGAAGAGACCGAGGAGATTGCTGGTGAACTAGGTCCGAGGGAGTATCGAACCACCACAATCCCAGAACCGCCGTCACCTCCGGCGTAGGGATTGGCTGCATTCTCTCCGAGTTCACCTCCGGCACCACCTCCACCGGATCCCGAGTTCGCCAGACCGAAACCGGGAGCAGTGTCTCTGTCGCCGCCGGCGCCTGCACTGGAATCTCCTGGTGTTCCGATTGAGCCAGTGCTGCCCTTCCCGAAACCTCCTCCACCACCAGCTGCATATGTCACGACCGAACCTGTCAGTGAGCTGGTAGCTCCAGAGCCTCCTGTTTGATTCGCGGCACCTGCGGATCCTGCGCCACCACCACCTCCAGACGCTATTTGACCGCCGACTTGGCCCGCACCGTCGTTGCCCTCGCTCGGGTCATAACTGCCTGAGTTACCAGAACCCCCGGCGGTGTCATATCCGGTGATGCCCTGCATGTCTCCAGCACCACCGCCACCAGAACCACCATCTGCGCCGTTGCGGCCAGTGGCCCCCATTTTCACCGCGTCACCTCCGCCACCACCACCCGAAGCAGCCAGAGCACCAAACCCCGAATCGCCGCCGTTTTGGGCGAGCGTTTGCGAGTTATTCGCCCCCTTGGCAACACCAGTCGGAGTTCCAGCCCCGCCTACTCCGACCGACACAGCAACCGAGCCGCCGGCCGTCACCGCGGTGGCACTGGCTGTACGGAGCCCACCGGCACCACCACCTCCACCACCACCGCGCGCTGCATTACCCCCAAAATCATTGTGTCCTTGTCCGCCGCCGCCGCCGCCGCCGCCGGCCACGACCAGAGCGTCAACAAGCTCCACGCCGTCTGGAACCGTCCACGTGCAGTCTCCAGCTGTGTTGAACTGCAGTGTCTTATAGGGAACATCGCTTTCGCCGATTGTTCCGTTACCCGTGAAGGTGTCCTCAATGGGGTAGCAGATGGGAGTCGTTTGGTCGGTGTTGTAGAGAACCAACGACTGGATTGACCCCTCAAGAAACTGCGAAGCTGCGCCCCGAGCAACCCCGAGATAGTTCGTGTCTCTCACCACGTTGTCTGGAATCAGCGCGGTGGAGTCCTGGTTCGCAGTCAGCGTTTCACCATCTCGCTGGAAGGTACAGGCACCTGAGGAGGAAAGAATCACGCTGTAGGCATGGAACCCGTCGCGAATCGCGTCGTTCCTCGAGTAGCAGTTCGATGCTGTGCTGCCCTGGTATACCTCCAAGTACAAAGTGTTCTGGGTCCCGAATCGACCGAACGCGATGTTTCCCGCAGTCCCATCACTATCAGTGAATTCAAAGACCCGTTCGTAGTCTTGGGCGTCCCCAAAATCAACGACCGCGTGAATGGCTAGACCGTTGGAGAAGTCGGTGGTGATATCGCCGACGTCGATGTAGTCGCCAGTGCCGTCAAACTCGAACGCTTTAGACCGAGCATCAAAAGATGCGTCCCCTTCGAGTGTCCCGGTCCGGCTCCCAGAAATATCAGACCAGTCGGTGTCGCTGTCCGGATCAAAAGAATCAGGGTTAGTCGCGTCAAAACGAAGCACTTCCCCCACCGCAGCAGGAATAACGTCTCCGACTGTTACTTCGGAGCTTGTATAACCAGACCCAAGATCGTTCTTTGCCCGCAGCTTTACGGTGTAAAGGGTGTTGTTTTGAAGAGCAGTGCCGTCCGATTCAAGTGAAACAGTGGTTACTCCGTCGGTCTCACCCAAATCGCGCCAGTTTGAACCTCCATCGGTGGTGTACTCGAGCGACAAAGTACCCCCGCCCCAGTGAGTTGGGGCAGTGTAGGAGAGCGTCATTTCGCCGTCCCCGCTCGCCACCGAAGTACCTGTCGGAGCCTCCGGGGCAAGGCTGTAGCGCAGGATCACCACGCCGTCCCTCCCCGGGGTTCCATATCTTTGTTCAGTGGGGGCTACCTTGTCGAATTTGGCCCCACCGCCACCAGAGCCATATGAGGACGGGGAGTCCCCATTTTCCTCTCCACCACCATCTCCGCCCTCGGCATAGGTCACCGAAGATCCGGTGATGGACGATGACAGGCCATCGCCTCCAGCTCCGCCCTCGTCGTCCGACCCATTAGATCCATCCCCGGCAGCGCCTCCGCCACCACCGCCGCCAGAAAGATGAGGGCCTTGCCCTCCATCATTTCCTTCGCCTGGCACGCCCGAGCCGCCGTCACGTGGGTCGCCCCAGCCGTGGCCGCCTCCACCAGAGCCCCCATCTCCGCCGACATAGGTCGATTCGTCTCCGACGGAATACCCGCCTCGACCACCCCCGGACACAGCCTCCCCGAACGCGGAAGAATTCTCTCCATTATTATTGTTCTGTCCACCGGCCCCAACTACGATGCTCTGGCTACTAGCCGGGGTAATCGACAGAGGAGTAGATCCCACGTTGGTGGCAACTCCACCTGCACCACCACCTCCGCCACCCTCATTGCCGCCAGCGTCACCACCGGATCCACCTCCAGCCACAATCAGGTACTCGACAGTGGACACTCCAGATGGGACTGTCCATTGACAGGTTCCAGCGGCGGTGAAGCTGAGAACGTTGTATGTCGAGCCGCTGCTTGAATATGAACTCTCGGTGGGAGAGCATGCTGCTGCAAGAGCTCCGGGCAGGTCTGGGGAGAATGGATTTACCGCTGGAAATACGCCAAGTAGGAGCACAGTGAGTGCTCCAAGAATGCGATGAAATCCCTTATACACAGCCTTCTCACTCTACCGAAACCCTTGGTACGGGTTGTAATCACCAGTGTGAAGTGTCGCGCTAGGGGGACACTGGTTTACTCAGAAGACTTCTAAGCGCGAGCATTGTTATCGCACGCCAATCGCACGACCCCACCCCTCTCCCCCACTACCCTGTAAACAGTGCGATGTAGGGGCGAAGTCAGAAACTTAGAAGTCTTCTGCTCTATCCGCTGAGCTACGAGGGCTCGGGGCGAAAACCCCGGAAACACAAGTGTACAGCGGGGGTAGCGCACACCAACAGGCACTGAGACGCTCCGTGACGGAATACCCGGTTTTATGCGGTTCTGTGCAGTTTCAGATCAAACAGTGTCGTTTCCTGTTGCACGCAGATCGCACGACCCGCCACTTCTCCCCCGCTACCCACTAGACAGTGCGATGTGGGGGCGGGGTAGTTAGTCGAAAAAAGTTACGGGGTGGCTGCCCTTTCCCGACGGTGGGGCATTACCACCCATGTTCAAAAGGCTGAGTTAGCGTATAGGGATGCTGCTTTCTCGTGCACGTCCGGTCGTAGCTCTCATTGTCACGGCGATCCTCATCGCGGTCGGGCTGTCGCTCACAGCATCCCCCGCTTATGCAGAAACAGCGGACGACTGCGTCGCCGGCGAATTTTTTGATGGGTCCGCGTGTGTGGACGCTCCAGCCGGAAGCTTCACGGACTCGGACCGTGCAACGGAGGCCACACTTTGCCCCGAAGGACGGTATCAGGACGAGACGGGACAGCAGTCGTGCAAAATTGCCCCCGCAGGGTCCTATGTCAACGTTACTGGCGCCACATCTGCCACCTTGTGCCCGGCAGGCACCTATCAGGGGAGTCCGGAGAGCTCTAGCTGTGTGACTACGGTTGCCGGATATTACGCAGCGGAGGGAGCAACGGTCACCACCCAGTGCGCGATCGGAACCTACCAACCGGCCGCCGGTCAGGGTTCCTGCCTTGAGGCCGCGGCAGGACGATTTGTGGCGGGCACCGGCGCAACAGCCGCCACCCTGTGCGCTGTGGGCACTTTTCAAGCCAACACCGGCCAAGGCGCTTGCACACCTGCTCCAGCGGGCTCCATTGTGACGACCGAAGGCGCCACGGCAGCGACTCTGTGCGCTGCTGGTCAGTACCAGCCGGACACAGGGAAAACGAGTTGCCTGACGGCTCAGGCGGGACGATTTGCCGCCGAGGGCGCTGCCGCCGCCACGCCGTGTGCCGTGGGGACATACCAGCCTGAGGCCGGCAAAGGCTCGTGTATCGAAGCTCCTGCGGGACGGTTCGTCGCCTCGAGCGGGGCTACTTCCACCACGCTGTGTGCTGCGGGGACTTATCAGCCCAGTGCCGGTCAAAGCTCCTGCATTGACGCCCCCGCCGGTTCGTTTGTCGCCACCACCGGTGCGCTCTCTGTCTCCCAGTGCCAAGCCGGCACGTACCAGAACGAAAAAGGCGCCAGCAGCTGTCGTGATGCGGGAGCGGGCTACTTTGTCGCTAAAGCCGGCGCTACTGCCCGGGTTGCGTGCCCGGCAGCGATTGGCACCACCGCCACCAGTTGTCCTGTAGCGGCCGAAGGTGATGTTGCGGCAACCGATGTTGAAGAACTCGAGCCGGCTCCGGCGGATTCACCAGAACCTTCACAGGCCGAAAGTGACGCCGTGAATCCCCTCCAATGCCAGCCAGGGACCTGGTCAGAAACGGGGCTGAGCACTGCACCCGGCGGCTGTATTGAGGCAGAACCCGGTTACGCCGTGTTGCTTGCCGGCGCCACCGAGCAGACCGAGTGTGTTCCTGGCACTTTCACCCAGCAGGCTGGCGCCAGCTCCTGCCGGCCCGCACCGGAGGGCACTTTTGTTCCCTCTTCCGGTTCGTCGAAAGCCTATGTGTGCGATGAAGCATTAGGGCTCGGAGCGAGCACGTGCCCCGGCTACGTGTCCCCGGCGATTATCACCGTGTGGGTAATTAGCGGTGTTCTGGTGCTCGGTGGTGCAGGAGCCGGCTTCTGGTGGTACCGACGCAAGATGGCTCCGGGCCCCCTGCGCGCTGACTAATCAGTGTGTGTCGGGTAGCCGAACCACAAAAACGATCGTTGACCTGATGCGCGCGACCGCCATACTCAAGCGGATCGGACACGCTGTATTGCGGGCGTGCTACTCGAAGCGGAGAGCCTCGACCGGCTGAAGCTTGGAGGCGGTCCGTGCAGGCCACACTCCAAAGGCAACACCCACGGCAGCCGAGAAACCCATAGCCACCGCCACGGTGACGGGATCAATAAAGAAGTCCCACCCACCGAGCACGGAGAATCCATAGGACGCCAACTGGCCGATAATCAGCCCGATAAGTCCACCCAAAACAGACAGGACGACGGCTTCCATCAGGAATTGCGTCAAGATTTGGGACTGCTTAGCCCCGATGGCTCGTCGGACACCAATTTCTCGCGTTCTCTCACGGACCGAGACCAACATGATGTTCATAATTCCAATGCCACCGACCACAAGAGAGATTCCGGCAATGCCGGTAATCAAAATTCCCAGAGTGCCCGTCACCGTCTTGATGGTGTCCTGCAGCGCTGCCTGGTTGAAGATCGAGTAGGTGGCGTCGTCATCGTCGACAACACCTTTGGAGTAGCGCAAGAACTGCTCTACCCGGTATTCCACCGGCGCTACAGCTTCCTGCGAGACCGCTTGAATGCTGATCGCGGAAAGGTACGGGGACTTAGAGAAAAGGCTTCGCGCCGCTTCCTGGGTGATGTAGACGTTTTGGCCTGCACCGAAGCCATCCGCATCATCGAGCATGCCGACTACCGTGAAGGCGACGCCATCGAGTCGAATCTCATCGCCGATGGAATTCACGCTAAATCCGAGGTCTGAGGCACCTTCAGCCGAGACCACTACTGTCCGGGTGTTTTGCAAGCCTGGCGCCTGAGGCAGAAAGGTCCCAATCGAGAGCTCCGGGTCCGCGAGGTCTGCGTAGGTGGGAGACACCCCAATAATGCCCACGCGAATGGATTCAGAACCGTAGCTGGCAGTACCGTTGCCGTTCACCTGCGTACTCACTTGCAGCACGCCTTCGATATCGGCAATGGCTTCTGCATCAATTTCTTCGAGACCGGTCGTCGTTGTTGCGGAGACCGTAATTTGGTTGGCACCTAGAGACGCGAGGGACGAGTCAATACCCTGTTCGGCACCCTGGCCCACCGCCGTCAGCGCGACAACGGCGCCGACACCGATGATGATTCCCAGCATGGTGAGGGCCGAGCGAACTTTCGCCGCGGCAATCCGGGAAAGAGAGAGCAAAAAGGTGAGCCAAAGGTTCATCGTGCACCCGCCATCGTGCCGACTTCATCTCGCTCGATCAGACCGTCGCGGATATAAATCCGTCTGTTCGCCGCAGCGGCCACTTCGAGGTCGTGGGTAATCAGCACCACGGTGCGCCCGTCGGCGTGGATTTCACGAAAGACATCCATCACAGCAGCACCCGAGGCGGTGTCAAGCGCCCCGGTCGGCTCATCAGCGAGCACAAGGTCAGGGTTCGTCACCAGTGCGCGTGAAATGGCCACACGCTGTTGTTGACCACCGGAAAGGCGCCCACGGTCAAAGTCGAGTCGATCCCCCAGCCCCAATCGGGCCAGCATTTCTCCGGCACGTTTCGTCGCCTCGCGTGGCCGAACACCCTGATAGAGCAGTGGTGTCGCCACGTTGTCGACCGCTGAGGTAAGCGGCAGAAGCTGGAATTGCTGAAAGACAAAGCCGATGGCTTTGGATCGCAGCGCGGTGAGTTCGTTGTCATCCAGCGTGGAAATATCCCGGCCGGAAATTTTCACCGTGCCTGAGCTGGGTCGATCCAAACAACCAATCAGGTTCATCAGGGTCGACTTACCCGAACCGGAGGGACCCACAATCGCTACAAACTCGCCGCGACGCACCTCCAGGCTGACGTCCGCTAGAGCAACAGTGGGAACCTCGCCAGTTTGGTATTCGCGCCGAACATTGCTGAGCTCAACAACGAGATCACTCACTAGTCTCTGGCTCCCTCAGGAGGCCCACCAAAGCCGGAGGAAGTGGAGGGCAGTTCGCCGTCAGAACCGGTCACGACTCGGTCACCGGCGGTGAGACCGGAAACAATCTCCACGTAGTAACCGCCACGAACACCAATCTCTACGGCAACTTCTTCGACACTGCCATCCTCCGATTGGACGAGGGCAACATAACCGTCTTCGCGTTCACTTATGGCGGTTACCGGCGCCGAAATCACTCCGGTGGCTTCCTCGGTGGTAATACTTGCCTGCGCGGTCATCCCGGCTCGTAAGCCGGCGGGAGGGGTTGGAACGCTGATGGTGACGCCATAGGTGGTAATCGAACCGCCACTGGGGTCGACGCTGCCGTAGGCGTCAACCTCGGTAACCAATCCTTCGAGCCGAGCATCGGGAAGCGCGTCAAATTCGAGCGTCACG
>Ga0209555_10003120_pt1 | contig 11264 bp, 7 predicted proteins | sample SaaInl85LU_5_DNA_FD_184643 | JGI IMG/M metagenome (GOLD analysis project Ga0209555, IMG submission 184643) | Marine microbial communities from expanding oxygen minimum zones in the Saanich Inlet - ESP_85LU_5_DNA (SPAdes) (version 2) | ecosystem: Environmental > Aquatic > Marine > Intertidal zone... | reverse complement strand
AAAATCATTTTTGAACGAATTAAAAAATACTGAATACTCAAAAATTTTGGATCTTGTGAAAAACAAAAACATGACCAAATCAAAAATTGACAAACTAATTAAAAAATTATCAGAAGAAAAAGACAAAACCGAACCAGTATATGAAGTTCCTGATAAAACCTATTTATAAATCATCTTCTGAAGAATCTTCATAAGAGCTGTCATCTTCATAAACTGTTTCTATTTTTGATCTTAAATATTCAAGTTGTTTGTCATTATTGATTTCTCGTTTTACAGTTTCATATGCAGTTTGGTTATTTTTATTTATTATTCCCGATGGACTAAATTCTAATTCGCGTTTTTTATAGATTTCCAAATTATCTCTCGATAAGTCTTCTTCATCTTCATCAGAATCACCTTCTTTATCTTCTTGTTTGTACATATATTCAATAAAGTTTGGATTATATTCAGGGTTTAATATAGAATTTGAAACTGTATTATGATATTGTGGTTCATAATAATAAATAGCAAAAGTCAAATTATGATTAACCCCTTTAAAATCATATAATTCACCGTTATTTGTTTCAAATCTAAATGTTAATTTTGCTAATTTTCCAATGGGATGAAATTCGCGCAACGGAACTTTCATAAATGTTGTTTTTTCATCATTATATCCGTAACTATTAATTCGGATTTTTGCAAGTCCTAAGCTGTATTTTGAATATGATAATGATCTATATAAATGTTCTTCTATTTCCGGACATTTTAATATAAGATACTTAAATCCAAGTAAATACATCATACCAGGCGAATTTATTCTATATGTTCCATCATCTTGTTTAATACTGAAAAATAGTTTTTCACAACCTGGTAATTTATTCATAGGTTGAAAAGCATAATTTGTTTTATTTTTTTCATTATCAATTGTGTGTAAATCGAAACCTAAAACTTCTGCAATTGTGGATTGTTGCATATCCAAAATAAAAGATTTTGATGATAAGAAATATATACGATTTGTCAAATCAATTGGGGTACTATAGGAAATGATATTTAAATCATATTCTTGTAATAAAGATCTTATTTTCTCAATTAAGGTTTTTGAAGTATAATCACCTGGTGCTATTTCAATCATTTGAAAGTTTGATTTGTCATATGAATATTCTCCATTTTCATCCAGAATTGGTTCCAATATATCATCTTCATTTTCTAAAATTTGGAAAAAAAGTTTATTATTATTATCATCAATATTATACATTGTCTTTGGTATACTTGCATCTAATAGTTCCATTCCAATTACATATTTAAAAGGTGTTTGAAATTCAATAGAGTATTCAGATGGATAAGGATATATTCTTCTATCTCTACTACTGCTATCAACTAAAAATGTGTAAGATTGTCGAATACTTTGTTTTTTAAGATAATTTATATCTTCTATAGACATTATAGAGTGTGTATATAGATATTCTTAAATGTATCGTTTACTTATTATAATGTTTTTATTTATACTTATTCTATCGTTTATTATGTTTTTTTCTTATAAGGAAAATTTTTCAAACACTGAATTACATGTAAAAACCAGACCTTGTGAAATATTTTTAACCGATGATCCTCAACAGTGTAAAATGCTTCATAAAACTTTCAAATTGGGAAAAATACAATTAAATATTTTAAAAGACAAACTTCAAAAAGAAGAGTTTTATAGTCATCTCGTTGAATATATTGATAATATTTTGAAATTTAAAGATTTGAATTCCTGTAGTATCAAATTAGACGATGTTCACGAGGTCCATAGTAAAGATGAAACAATTTACGAAAGACAAAATATTGATTCCAAAAAATATGACAAAAATTCGTTAGAAGGTTATTGTTTTTTTGATTCAAAATCTTCTGATGAAATTTTAGATAAATATAAAAATATTATTGATACAGATTCTATTGAAACTATCAATCATCTTGTAGATATCAATAATAAAGATATAACTCAATATAATATATTTAAAATCAAAAAAGATCAATTACAAATTTGTCATAATAAAGAAATTAATATATCTGATAAATCTACATTTCTCAAAATTTCTTGTGATTATATTGATCATGAAATTAAAATTATCAATATTAGTATTGTAGTATTCGATAAAAAAAGTAATAAAATGGATTATTTATCTGATGAAAATGTGATGAAAAAATTTAATAAGCGATATACATCATTGTTATATAAAAATAATTCAATTGTAAAAGAATTTATTGATCTCAAATCTCCTGTTTATAAAATAGTATTTAATAATTGTAATCAAATAGATGATTTTGATGTTTCTATGATTACAATAAATTTGAAGGATCTTAATATGGAAAATAAATTAGTATCTCCATTTATAAAATTCACAGAAGATGTTGAAAAAAAAGAGGAATCAGATGAGAAAAAAGAACGGAAAAAAGAAAATATCAAAACTGAAATTAGAAACTCTGAAATAAGTAGATTATTGAATAATACTATCAAAAAAGCAGAGGAAGAACTTCTTAACATTAAAAATAAATATATTGAATATGATATTTTATCAAAAAATAACACAAAAGATGAGGAAAATGAACATTATCATCAAAAAGAAAAAACATTGAGATTGTCGAATTTAGAATTAGACGAAAAGCAGAGAGAATTTTTAGATATTCAAAAAAATGCATTAAATGCTAAAATGAATATTGTAAATGATACAATTGAATTAGAATATTTAAAAGATAAATCAATTGGTATAAAACTACCTTTTTGGAAATATTCTCATTTATTTTCAAATGATGATTGTATATATATAAATTTCTAACCAAATAAAGTCATTCTTAGTGATTTATCAGTTTGATCAATATCAATATGTGGAATTTTATTATTTTCAATGATAAATGATGTGATAAAGTTTTGATTTAAGTTATAATTTTTCAAAAAATTCTCATCATTTAATAACAATATTGTCTTAAATATAATATAACAATATGCATTGGTTTTTTCGTACCACTCGTGCGTTCCTTGTAAAATTTTTATCTTATTGCTTTGTTTTATTGAGTGATCTTTCTCGAGATTCAAAATGATTTGATATGGTATTTGAGTTTCAAATGACATGAACTTTGAGTGAAATATTGTTGCAAAAAACTCAACAACAGCTTCGTTTGGTATTAGTTTTGTTTTGTGAGAAATATTAAAACATTGTTTCAATCTTCTTATATTATTTTCATTATATTCATCGATATGAATCATATTACAATGGTGTAATATTTCGTGTAGAACTGTTTTGGATAACTCTTCTTCACGAAATATAAATATTTTTTCAGATTTTAAAAAGGTAAAACCTCCATTAATATTCTTACAATCTAAAATCTCATTTTTTAACGGTAAATATCTTTTTTCAGGATATAACACTATATGAATGTCGAAATTTATTTGCATATCAAAGTATTTTGTAATTGTTATACAATTTTTCAAAACACTATATAATTTTGTGGATGGGATATTGATATTATCAAGATAATATATATGTAATGTTATATTATGTGATTTGAGAAATAAATATTTATTACAAGATACAACAAAATCCTTTACTATATTCCAACAAAAATATGAATCATTATAAAAATATACAATATCATCCGGGACTTTTTGATTATAATATTTTTGTTGTATATCACTTAGATCTATTTTTTGATAAATAGTTTTTAACTTTTTATTATCAATCATTTTGATAATCAAAAAATGATTGAGCTTCTCTAATAACTATCAATATAAAAGAATTATTCTTCAATTTGTAACTTGCATCAATCATTTTTTCAGACATCATTTTAGCGTGTATTTCGTCATTAATATTATCACATTTTTGAGATTCTTTGTACCAATGTAAAGATCTTGTTACAAAAAGATCAGAAATAATGGTTTTTATATCAAATTTCATTTTTTCATTTTTTTTATCATTTTTCCAAACATTGTCATTGTTATCATAATATGTCCATTGTTTATCTCCTATATATTTATATTTATCTTTAAAAACTTTATGTACAATAAGAGATACATCATAATGCGTTAAGTTATAGTTGCATTTATCAATATAATCATTAATATCATTAATCATAATGAAAAAAACAATACTTAATTTATAAATAGATTAATTTTTTATATTGATAATTGTAGAGTATATATGAATTCATTTGATATATTAGATGTTTATTTCAATGATCATAAATATCCATTTACAGGACATCATATCGATAGTTTTCGCAAACTTATAAAAACATACATTCCTGAAATTATCAAATCTTATAATCCAATTACAATGATCAAATATGACGATTTGAATAACATTAGAATGAAAACGGATATTTATATTGGGGGTAAAAATGGAGATGAGATTTTTATAGACAGACCAATAACATATGAAGATGGTGATGCTAAATTAATTACACCAAATGATGCAAGATTGAAAAATCTGACATATGAAAGTAATATGTATGCAAATATTCTTATAGAAATAACTGATGTTGATAATAATATAATTCAAAAGAATTTCAAAAGAGTTGCATTCGGAAGTATCCCAATTATGCTTCATAGTGATATTTGTATGTTAAATAGTCAAGGTTACGAAGTATTAAGAAAATTGGGAGAATGTATATATGATACTGGTGGATATTTTATTATTGATGGTAAAGAAAAAGTAATTATATCACAAGAACGTATAACAACTAATAGACTATTTATAAGTAAATTGAAAGAAGATGATCAATATAGTCATAAAGCTATGATAAGATGTACAGCAGATTCTGGTGAAAATATGTTATCTCCAAAAACCGTACAATTTATGGTTGTTAAAGACAGAAAAAATATATCATTAAATAATGAAAATGAAGATGAAGAAAATGATGAAAAAAAACATATAATTAAATCACCTGGTAGAATATTGGTAAGTCTTCCTTCTATTAATACAAATATTCCACTTGTATTATTTTTTAGAGCATTAGGAATTGAAAGTGACAAGGATATATACGAAGCAATATTTGGAGTAAATAATAGTGAAGTCGAAGATAAGTTTTTTCAAACTTTTATCAGACCTTCTATTGTAGATAATGATTTCGCAATATATACACAAGATAAGGCAATTGAATATTTGAAATCTCTTGTTAAATATCAATCAATAGATCAAGTAAAATATATTTTGACAATGGATGTATTTCCTAATATTCCTCATTTTAAAAATAAGGGGAAATATTTAGGTTATTTAATAAAACAAATTTTTAACACTGTTAAGGATGTATCTCCTCCAAGTGATAGGGATAGTTATGTTTATAAAAGGGTTGATATAAGTGGTTATTTATTAGCCGAATTATTTCACGAATCTTATGCAAAATTAAGTAAATTTATTAGAGATAAAATGGATAGTATGTATCATTATGGAAGTTGGAATCAAAAACAAGATTATAATGATTTTATAACCGAACAAAATATATACAAAATTATTCCACATCTATTAATTGCTGAAACTTTTACAAAGTCTCTAAAAGGAATGTGGGGATTAGCAAGTAGTGAAGATCCTGAATTGGGAAAAGTCCAAGATTTATCTAGAATAAGTTATATTGGATATTTATCACATCTTCGAAGAGTTAATATGCCACTTGATAGAAGTATTAAAATTACTAGTCCTCATAAATTACATTGTAATCAATATGGTATAATGTGTCCATTTGAAACTCCTGATGGAGCATCTGTTGGATATCTTAAAAATCTTGCATTTTTAACAAAAATAGCAGCAGGAACAGGTGTTCAAAATATCAAGGATTGTTTAATTGACTTATCTGTGATACCTATTGAAGATTATTTAAGTCCTTATGATAAAAGTCTTGGAAAAGTTTTTATAAATGGATCACTTTATGCTATTACAAGAACTCCCCATATTCTATGTAGAACTTTGAAATTATATCGTCGTAATAATCTTATTAATATATTAACTTCAATATCTTGGAATATTAAAGATAATGAAATAAGAATATTAACAGAAGCTGGAAGACCATCGAGACCTCTTATTATAGCTGGTAAATCTATTGAAAAATCTTCAAATTGGTTTGATCTCGTTGTTGGAAAAACTTTAAAAATGACGAATGAAGAAAAAAGTGATGAAATATATTATAAGGATCATTATATAAATCCAAGAACAATATTCAAAGGATTAACAGATAATGAAATCCTAGAAAAACTTGAAAAAAATTCAGCTTCTATTGAATTTTTAGATGTTGAAGAATCTGATACTTGTTACATAGCGATGAATGAATCAGAATTGACGAATTTTCATACACATATTGAAATTCATCCTTCAACTATGATGAGTGTTGTTAGTGCTAATATTCCTTTTTCAAACCATAACCAATCTGCTAGAAATGTTTTCCACGCTGCTCAAAGTAAACAGGCTATTGGTACATATGCTACGAATTTCAATAATAGATTTGATACTATGTCATATGTTTTACATCATCCTCAAAAACCTATAATCAGTACACAACTATCACAATATACTTGTAGTGATGATATCCCAAATGGTTACAATGTGATAGTTGCCATTATGACATATACTGGATACAATCAAGAAGATAGTATTATTATCAATAAAAATAGTGTCGAACGGGGGTTATTTAATCTTTCATATTATAAATCCATTACAGCAACTGCAAAAGAAATTTCTCCAAATGAAAAAGTGATATTTGCCAATCCTATCGAATATAAAAATAAGGGTCTTAATGTAAAAGGTATTAAACATGCTAATTACAGTTTACTTGATGAAAATGGGTTTATAAAAGAACAATCTTATGTTCCTAAAGGACAAAAAGTTGTTGTTGTTGGTATGTTAAATGTGAAAGAAGTTTATAAAGAAGTTAAGAAAGGGGTTTTTATGGAGTATGAAAAGGAATTTATTTATACAGATGTGTCTATCACAACTGATCATACTTTATATGGTATTGTGAATAAGGTGTATTTTTCAGAAAAGTCTATTGGAAACAATTCGTCTATTTGTAAAGTCAGATTTTTGAAAATAAGAAAGCCTGAATTTGGAGATAAACACGCATCGAGACATGGTCAAAAAGGTGTTATAGGTATGATTCTTTCTGAAGAAAATATGCCTTTTACTAAAGATGGTATTCGCCCAGATATTATCATAAATCCACACGCTATTCCATCTAGAATGACTATTGGTCATTTAGTTGAATGTGTTTTTTCGAAATTATGTTGTTTAAACGGATCTATTGGAGACGGATCTGTTTTCATTAATTTTGAAGAAAACAAAATTTATAACAAATTGGAAAAATATGGTTTTAATAGTCACGGTAATGAAATTCTCTATAATGGTTTTAATGGACAACAGATTCACACTGAAATCTTTATTGGTCCGACTTTTTATTTTAGACTTAAACATATGGTTGATGATAAAATAAATTCAAGAGGCCTTGATAGAGACAAAAATGAATTACCTAAAGTTATGTTAACAAGACAGCCTACTTCAGGTAGAAGAAAGGGTGGTGGTTTGAGAATTGGTGAAATGGAAAGAGATAGTATTTTAAGTCACGGAACTTCATTATTTATCAAAGAAAGTATGATGGAAAGATCTGATTTATATCATTGGGCTGTATGTAAAAAATGTGGGGTCCAATGTATATTTAATCCTTCTGCTAAAAATAGAATAATCAAATGTCAGTTATGTAATGACGATGATATTGCTGTGATCAAAACACCTTATTCATTTAAATTATTTTCTCAAGAACTTGAAAGTATGGGGGTATCAATGAAATTGAATACTGAAAATATTGATTTACCATATGAAAGAGGTATTGATAATTGTTTAAATGATGATGTATTTGACAATTATGATATGAATGTAATAAATGAAATTATTCCAGAAGAACCCGATTTTATGATAGGAGGGAATACTGAAATTGATGGTGGTGATATTAGTGGTGGAGAAATCGATGGGAGTGATATGAGCGGGGGTGAAATGGATTATTGTGATATTAGTCAAGGTGAGATGGATAGTAGTGAAATTAGTGGTGGAGAAATTGATGGTGGTGATATGAGCGGGGGTGAAATTGATGGTGGTGATATGAGCGGGGGTGAAATTGATGGTGGTGATATGAGCGGTGGTGAAATTGATGGTGGTGATATGAGCGGTGGAGAAATTGATGGTGGTGATATGAGCGGGGGTGAAATTGATGGTGGTGATATTAGTAGTGGAGAAATTGATGGTGGTGATATTAGTGGTGGAGAAATTGATGGTAGTGATATTAGTGGTGGAGAAATGGATGGTGGCGAGATTAGTAGTGAAGAAATTGATGGTGGTGATATGGACTGTGGCGAGATGGATGGTGGGGAATTAAATAGTGAAATGGATGTTGCTGAAAATAAAAAAGTTATTTATATTAATTAATATTTTTTTTAGTTATTATCATTAGATACATATACAAATAAATTATGGATATTATTATGCCAATATTATTTCTCATATTTTTTGTAATAATTGTTTTAATTGTTGCATATCTTGTATATGATTATATGAATTATAAAAGCAATGTTGACAAATCAATCAAAATAGCGTCATCACAGATAAATCAAGAATTTGAAAAAGTTATTGAAAATGTTGATACATATTCTAGTAATATTGTTACAGTTGATGAAAAAATTCATAATTATGATAACTCTTTGAAAAAGTTTTTTAGTTTTAACGATGAAAATAATAATGTAATTACCAATGAAAAAATGTTTAATCATGCGTTTGATGGTATAATTCCAAATCTTGAATTGATTTCTCAAGTTAATGCTATCAGTGGTTTAAGTATCAAAACATCAACTGAATTGATAAATGATAGAAACTTGAAAATATGTAATGATGCCGATAGTTGTGTGAATATGAATGTTAACACAAACGGGTTTCAAATAACACCAAACAGTGGAGTAAATAATATTTCCATAAATGATAATGATAAATTCCCCTTAGCTTCATTTGATTTGGCACATAAATCAATATATTTGGGAGGTGATAATGAAAATAATTCACCTCTTTATATTCAAAATGACGAAGTACATATTAAAAATGCAAAAATGTACAGAGGAAATTCTGGAGATTATTTAACCCCTGCAGAAATAAATAATAAATTATCATTAGTTGATTCCCAAACAGATCAGCATCAAGCGATCAATACATTAACAAATCGTATAACAACTAACGAAAATGATATAACAAACATAAATAATAATATAACAAATATAAATAATAATTCAGTAATTGTTTATTATTCATTTATTCACGATACCGCTGGTAAAAAAATTGAAATTTCGTTTGTTATTAATAATAAAGTTGAAATAAAAGCAGAAAAAACTATTCAATTTCCTTTGAATAAATCAATAATTAATCCTTATACATTGACGACAACACCGTCTGCGACAACACAATCTGCGACAACACAGTCTGCGACAAAACCATTTGATTATATAAAATTGAACAACGTTAACACTGAAAATATAACTATAGATGTTGAAAATACAACTGCAAATTATGTGATAAAACTGAATATAATTAATGATAATATACCAGCCAACAGTTTCATTGCATTTAAAAACACAATACAATATGATGGTGGAGATACATCATATACCATTGTAATGGATAAAAATTCAAGATCATCCGGTGTTATTAATGGTAATATCATATAAACTATATATATTCTTAAAATTCAATTATGCTTTCTAGTGCATCTTAAATGAAATTTAAACACACTTTTGTTTGTTTTTTTCCGCTTTTTAATATGAAAATAAAAAGGAGTACATTTCTTAATAATTTTGTAATTTCATTATGGTTTTATAATTTTCATAGATTTTTAAAAGAAATGTACTCTTTTTCAATTTTGAACACATTTTATAACCTCTTTTATTTTTGATAGAACGGTGTTATACTTCTCATTATCTGTTTTATTGTATATTATAAACAATTTATTTCGTATATGATCATATTTATCCGTATCTTTTATTTCATTTAATAATTTTATTTCATTGTTGTCACAATACATGAGAAGCACTTCTGTATTGTCTTTCATAAGATTGGTAGACAGTAGACCTATATCCTTTTCTTGCCAACAATTGTCTTCCAATACTTGACATTTGTTATCATTTGTATATTTAATATTATTATTTTCGGGAAAGTTTTTGTCAAAATGCTTCTTTTTGATATACAATGGTACAGTGTTCGTTCCAGATTGTAACATCTTCATAATTTCTTCATGTGAAATATGGTCTATTCTTTCAGATCCAAAGTTGTTGATAATAATCTGATTGTTGTTTGTTACGCAATTGTTATTTTGTATATTATTATTTGTTGTGTTGTTTGTAATGTTTTGAATGTTTGGTGTTCTAGCATGTATAATACTTCTTGCTTTACATTTGTCTGCTTTGATATGTCTCGATTTATGATGTCTATTTGAAAAAGAAATCATACATCTAGGACATGTAAGACTATCTACTTTATTACAAACTTTCTCATGATAATGTAAATGCCTTGCAGTTTTATAAATTTTATTACATTTTGAACAAGATAAAAGACTTGGGGTAACATTTTGTACATTTGGGGTAACATTTTGTACATTTGGGGTAACATTTTGTACATTTGGGGTAACATTTTGTACATTTGGGGTAACATTTTGTACATTTGGGGTAACATTTTGTACATTTGGGGTAACATTTTGTACTGTTTTGTAAAGTTCGTTATTTTGGGTTTTTGGTAAATGTTTGCGACCAATGTGTTTTTGTAAATTGTATTTTCTATCTGAAAAATAAGTACAGTACTCGCACTTAAAAATAGTCATTTACTACTTTTTAACAACCTTCGTTATAATATGGTTAGAAATTAATAACTTAAAATACTACACAACTGCACCATAATTACTACATTTTGACCCCCTCTCTCCCCCCCTCGGTTCCATGACTTATAGAAAAAGGTCTTTTTTTTCCGCTTTTTAATTTTGAACACATTTTATAACCTCTTTTATTTTTGAAAGAACGGTGTTATACTTCTCATTATCTGTTTTATTGTATATTATAAACAATTTATTTCGTATATGATCATATTTATCTGTATCTTTAATCTCGTTCAATAACTTTATTTCATTGTTGTCACAATACATGAGAAGCACTTCTGTATTGTCTTTCATAAGATTGGTAGACAGTAGACCTATATCCTTTTCTTGCCAACAATTGTCTTCCAATACTTGACATTTGTTATCAT
>Ga0209555_10003112_pt1 | contig 11291 bp, 3 predicted proteins | sample SaaInl85LU_5_DNA_FD_184643 | JGI IMG/M metagenome (GOLD analysis project Ga0209555, IMG submission 184643) | Marine microbial communities from expanding oxygen minimum zones in the Saanich Inlet - ESP_85LU_5_DNA (SPAdes) (version 2) | ecosystem: Environmental > Aquatic > Marine > Intertidal zone... | reverse complement strand
AGGAGAAACCAGAACAAATTATTATCGTCCAGGTACAATAATTGATAAAGCAACTATTCAATTAGAACAACCTAGAATTACTGCTTCACCTGCTACAGTGTTTAATGTTCCTGCAAATTCAGCAGGGGTTATTACATTAAATCTTATCAATGATGGACCTAAAGATAATGTGTATGATCTTAAAGTGTTAGAGAATACAAATCCAAATGGAGCTATTTTAAAAATAGATGGAATTAGTCCTAATAGAGGGTTTGCTGTTCCCGCAGGAACCTCAATTTCAAAACAATTGCAAATTGAAAAGGGACCAAATCACATTCATTACGATAGTATTGCTTTAGTATTTCATTCTCAGTGTCAATATGCATTCGGAACTGCAAACTATGAAGATATTGCAGATACGGTTTACATTTCAGTTCAGTTTTTACCTTCATGTACTGATATTGATATTTCAAGTCCGGGTGATCAGTTTGTTCTGAATAATGACTTTAATAATAATTTGCCAATTATACTTTCAGGATACGATATTAACTATGGTGGATTAGAGAAAATAGGCTTACAATATAAGCCTTCAGCGCAATCATCTTGGGTAACTTTAGGCGAAGAGTGGTTCAAGGATACTACTAATATTAGCACAAGGTATCCGAATCACCCCAACCCTTTAAGGATTCCTACGAATCAATCTTATATTTTATACGACTTTAATATGGATCAGTTGATTGATCAAAACTATCAGTTGAGAGCAGTAGCAACCTGCGAAATACCTGGTAATCCTGATAAAGATGAGTATTCTAGCGTAGTAGGGGGAATTGCAGATAGAGTTAATCCTCACCCATTTGGATCTCCTTCGCCTGCCGATGGTGTGTTAGACCCTAATGATGATATTTCTATCCAGTTTAATGAACCAATAGAAGCAGGATCGCTAACAATTGATAATTTCCAATTGACAGGTGTTGTAAACGGGCAAGAGTTGCGTCATGATAAAGTGGTATCGTTTGACGGTGCTACAGATTTCCTTGAAATAGCAAACGGGTTTGATTTTGCTAGTGAAAGTTTTACAGTAGAATTTTGGGCCAAAAGAAATGTTTTAGGAACTAAACAAACTATAGTTTCTCAAGGGGCAACAGCTAATAATCAATTTTCAGTTGGTTTCAACGCAGCAAATCAAGTAGAGGTAAATCTTGGCAATCAGTCGTATGCATCCACTTTTACTGTTTTCGATGATACTACTTGGCACCATTATTCAGTAATATATGATAAAGTAGCACTGAATTTAGATATTGCGGATCGTTCAAGTTCTACGACTCAAACGAGCACAACTAATAATTTCTTCACCAATTATACAAGTGGTGGTAAAACGTATTTTGGGAAGAGTGGTGTAACTAATTCCGATTACTACTCAGGTAGTGCTCATCAATTTAGAATTTGGAACAGGGCGCTTACCCAATCAGTAATAACAAGCCGATTAAATATTAATTTAACCGGTAGAGAGCCTGGTTTAATTGGATATTGGCCAATGGAAGAAGGCCGAGGAACTTTAGCTCAAGACGTTGCTAGATCAAGAAATGCTCAAGTGTTCGCTCAATGGGAGTTAAGTCCTAAAAGCAGTAGTGCTTACTTTGATGGGGTAGATGATTTTGCATTATTGGATAGCGCAGGTACTCTTGCTGCTACATTTGAAATGGATTTAACAATTGAGTTTTGGTTTAAAACTGCAGGAGGTAACCCTATGACTTTCCTCTCTAATGGTAGCGGTAGATTTGCCCCTAACGATATCAATAGAAATGGTTGGAGTATTGAGCTTGATGCTAATAATAAGATTAGAATTAAGAATGATAGCTTAGATTTCGAAGGGGTATCATCCAATTTTGCTGATAATAAATGGCATCATTTTGCTATGGTGGTAAACCGTTTAGCAAATACGACTGTTTATATAGATGGACTACAGCAAAATTCAATTAGTTCTGATAATTTCTACGGATTTGGGTCTCCTCGTTTAGCAGTAGGAGCCAGATATTCATCAAATGGTATTCTGGAAACATATGATCGTCATTTTAACGGTTATATTGATGAAGTGAGAATTTGGAACTCTGCAAGACTTAGAGATAATATTGAACTTGAAATGTTTAATCGATTAAAAGGGAATGAATTTGGTTTGTTAGCCTACTATCCTTTTGAGAGATATGAGGTAGAGTTAGGAGTTCCTAAGTTGACTCCTTCTTTCAAAGATGTTTCGCCTAGTTTATTGCATTTAGTGGGGCAGAATGGTGCAATCCTAACAAGTAATGAGTCTCCGGCTGTAGCGCTTCAAAGACCTGTGAAAAACATTAATTTCACTTGGAGCGTCAATAATGACAAGATTGTCATTAATACCAATGAGGCAGCCGCAAATATTGAGAATGTTACGTTAAATATCGCTGTAAAAAATATCCGTGACTTACATGGTAATGCGATGCAATCACCGAAAACATGGATAGCTTACATCAATAAAAATCAAGTGCTTTGGCAGGATGTTCAAAAAACACTTTCTAAAGAACTAAATGATACGTTGTCATTTACTACTAAAATAGTAAACAATGGGGGTGAGGTTAAGAATTTTACAATATCAAATATTCCTGCTTGGTTAACGGTTACTCCAAGTAATGGTACAATAACACCTTTAAGTACTCAAACGATTAAATTTACAATAAATCCAAGTATCAATATTGGAGACTACAAAGAGGATATAATTCTATCAACTGATTTTGGGTACAATGAGAAATTCTTGGTGAATTTGAAGGTTAGAAAGCAATCTCCTAATTTTTATGTAGATCCAAGCTTATATCAAAAAAGTATGAATGTTATTGGTCAGATAAGAATCAATAATACAGTTTCAACAAACCCAGACGATAAATTAGTAGCATTTATAAATGGAGAAGTTAGAGGGGTAGCAAATCTTCAGTATATGGAGGCCTTTGATAAGTATGTAGCCTTCTTAGATGTTTATAGTAATAACGCAGATAGTGTAAATTTCCAAATTTGGAATGCGTCTAAAGGAGAGTTGCATACTGAAATAAATCCTGTGGTCTATTTTGTAGATAACCAGCTAATTGGTTCGCCATTTAATCCTCAAATGTTTGATGCGTTTGACAATGTTTCTAAGCCAATTGTATTAAAAAATGGATGGAACTGGGTTTCTTTCCCACTTTATGATGCTCAGATGAACTCATTAGCTAGTTTCTTCAATGATGTTAACTTTTCTGAAGGGGATATGGTAAAAACTATTGGCAACAATGCAGTTGCTCAATATAGTACTACAGCCGGATGGGTTGGTAACCTATTGAATGAAGGTATCAGAAATGATAAGTCGTATTTGATAAAAATCTCTCAAGACGATACTTTGGACTATAAGGGGTTTGCTTTAGATCCAGATACTATCACTATTTCTGTAGATTCAGGTTGGAATAGAGTTGGATTTGTATCACTGAGAAATATGCAAATTAATACCGCTTTGGCAAACTACAACGCTCAATCAGGCGACATTATTAAGGCTCAAGGTAGGTTTTCTTATTATACTCCAAATTTAGGTTGGGTTGGTAGTCTTCAGGTGTTAGAGCCTACTAAAGGATACTTACTTAGTGCTCAATCAACTTCTAGTTTTGTTTACCCTCGTTTAGGCCTATTAAGAGCAAAATCAAATGTGGCAGCACAAGTAAATCTTGAAGAATATTTACCGGAAGGTTATCAATTAAACCCATTCAGGTATGAAGCAAGTACAGGCATCATTGCAAGTATTGATGTATGTGAAGAAGTAATGTTGAATGAGAATATAGTACTAGCTGCTTATGTAGATGGAGAGCTGAGAGGCCTGTCTGAATCAGCATCCATATTATCAGCAGAGTTCTTACCACAGTATTATTTATCTGCTTTTGGTCAAGGTGTTGATGAATTCAACTTTGTGCTAATAGATACCATTAAAAATATTCATATCCCATTGTCTGGAACTTTGTCTTTTGATAAAAATGGTGTGCAAGGTTCTCCTGATCAGCCAATTATTTTGACTCCTAAGGGAGCCATTAATTGTGATTTGTATAAGACAACTGCTGATGCTGCATTAGCTACCGGTTATGTTTATCCAAATCCTTTTAAAGACCAACTTCATATTACAGTTCCATCGGATATGGGAGAAAATATTGAAGTAAGTTTAGTGGATGGATTTGGTAGAGTTATCTATTCAGGGAACGCTGCTAAAGGGCAATTATTAAATTGGAATGATGTGGCAAAGAATAATAGTATTCTACCGGCAGGTATCTATTTTGTTCGATTTGCAAATGAGCAATCATTGAAGGTAGAAAAAGTAGTTAAATATTAATTATAGTATTGAAGTTTATTGTCGACTGCTTATTAAGCAGTCGACAATAAACTTAATAAACATCAATGGCTCATCTTATTATAAAGTGATTTAGGCCTCAAATGTTCAACGAATAAAAAATTAGAATCAGACATAACCGATTAATAAATCAACATGAAGCAAATACGAAACTTAATTAGTGGGCTGCTATTTATAGGCACAAGTAGTCTTTTTGCCCAATCACCAACATGGAGTGTGAATCCAAATGCATTTCAATACAATATGACGGTGACCGCCAATTTAGATGTGAATTGTATTGGCCTTACAAACCCTTCAAATAAACTTGGTGCCTTCGTAGGTGGTTTATTAAGAGGAACCGCTAATACTTCTAATGTTATAAACGGGCAGTATATTGCTACCATATCAGTATACAGTAATATTGTTAATGGAGAAACTGTAAATTTTCAGTTCTACGATGTTGCTTCAGACTCTATATATATGAGCGTAGACAGTATATTGTTTCAAGATAATGCAATTTATGGTACACTAGCTTCTCCATTTATTGTAAGAACAAATAATGCACCAACTTTACTTTCGATTTCAAATGATAGTATCCAAGAAAACATAGCAACTGGTCAAGTTGTTGGCACTCTCTCTACAGTTGATGCTGATCAGAACCAGAGTCATACATATACTCTTGTTTCAGGAGTTGGGTCAACTAATAATAGCAGCTTTTCAATCGTTAACGGTCAATTGATAGCCAACTTTGTTGCTGATTTTGAAAATAAGAATAGTTACACTATTCGCCTGAGAACTACCGACTCTGAAGGATGCTTTTTGGAGCGTCAATTAGCAATTATTGTTAAGAATACTAATGATGCGCCGTCAGCAATTGCATTGTCTAACGCAGCTATTGATGAGCGAATGCCTGCCAATTCAGTGATTGGACTGCTTACAGCAACGGATCAAGATGCCAATGAAACATTTACTTTTTCTTTAGTAAATGGTGCAGGTAGCACTGATAATAACAAATTCAATATTTTTAGTAATACGCTAAGGGCAAATCAGGTGTTCAATTTTGAAACTCAATCTACCTTTTCTATTCGGGTTAGGGTAACAGATGGAGCAACTAATACCTATGAAGATAGTTTATTAATAATCGTAAATGATTTAAATGATGTGCCAACAGATTTGCTATTGTCAAAAGATAGCGTTCAAGAAAATAGATCGCAGAACTTTTTAGTAGGAACACTCTCAACCGTAGATGAAGATGCTGCTCAAACACATGCCTACTCTTTTGATAATATCCCAGGTAATGATAATGCCAACTTCTTAATTGTAGGCAACCAACTAAGGACTAGCACTGTTTTTGATTATGAAGGAAGGAAAGAATACTTTGTATATGTTCAGACGAACGATTTAAATGGTGGGCTCTTCACCAAGCTACTAACAATAAGAATCATCGATGCGAATGATGTGCCAACAGACTTGCTTTTAAGCAATGCAAGCGCTAATGAAAATATGCCTGCTGGCTTATTTGTTGGTAAGTTAAACACGTTGGATCAAGATACTTTTCAGATTCATACCTACAGTTTGACTAACGGAGTAGGCGACGCTGATAATGCTGACTTTACAGTAAGAAATGACTCCTTGTTTACGGCAATTATGTTAGATAAGAATTTAAAACCACAACATAGCATTCGTATTGCTACGGATGACCAAAACGGTGGTGTCTTTAGTAAAGCTTATACCATCTTTGTAAAGGATGTAAATAATTTGCCAACAAATATTTCATTATCAAATGCAATTTTTCCTGAAAATACACCCATAGGGGGGCAAGTTGGTATATTAAATACTACTGATGCAGATTTAGGTGATATTCATACATATTCACTAGTTCCAGGTTTAGGAAGCCAGGATAATAGCAAATTTCAAATTGCAGGAGATAACTTACAAACGAGGGTAGCGTTTAATTATAACCAACAACAAGATTTTACCATCCGCATAGAAACGAATGATGGATTTGGAGGGACATTTCAAGATACGTTTAACATTAGCGTAACCAATTCAAATGATGCTCCTACAGACATTATGCTTTCTCCGGCATCATTCAACGAAATGGTTTCACAAAATACCACGATCGGCTTATTGAGCTCTTCTGATGCTGACAGTACCGATACGCATAGCTATAGTTTTGTTCAAGGGACTAATGATAACGGATCGTTTGTTATTTCAGGTGACCAATTAAGAACACAGGGGCAATTTGATTTCGAAACAAAACAGCTGTATATTATCGAAGTAAAAACAACTGATGCTTTAGGGTTAAGTTATACACGTCAATTAACAGTTAATGTATTAGATAGCAATGACGCTCCAACAGCTTTAGCACTTTCGAACGATAGTATTGATGAGCAGCAACCAATAGGAACTTTTGTGGCAAACTTATCTACTACCGATGCCGATGCTGCTGACAGTTTTACATACTCATTAGTCCCGGGACAAGGAGCTGCTGATAATGGATTGTTTCGAATTAATGGACAATTTTTAGAAACGGATTCTGTTTTGAACTACAATAATCAGCGAAAAAGAAGCGTACGCATTAGAAGTACAGATACTGGAGGAAAGTTCACAGAAAAAGATTTCGTAGTCAACGTGGTCAACAAGAACGATAACCCAACTGATCTATTGATTTCGGATACGGCGATTATCGAAAACAGTGCTGTGGGAACTCGAATAGCAAGCTTTACTTCTATTGATGCTGATAATGCAGAGACTTTCACTTATATACTTGTAAATGGGTTAGGTGATGCAGATAATGGTAAGTTTTCAATTCAGAATGATGAATTATTTTCAGCATCTGCTTTCGATTTTGAAACAAAGAGCTCATATAGTATTCGGGTAAGAACTACAGATTCTCGAGGTGGTATATTTGATCAGTCCTTCTCAATTTCAGTACTGAATGATAATGAGCGCCCAACAAGTACTGACCAATCATTTAGTGTAGAGGAGAATATGCCAATAGGAAGTTTTGTGGGACAAGTTATCGTTGATGACATCGATAATGGTGATGTACTTACTTACCAATTAATCAGCGGTACTGCACAAGTTTCGGTTGATCCTTCTACGGGTGAATTATCTTCGGCATCCTCTTTCGATTATGAATCTGCAAGGGCTTATAATATTCTTTTACAAACTACTGATGCAGGTGGGTTGAAGGATACCACAATGATTACCATCGAAGTGTTAGATAAAATCGAAGGAACATTGCCGGCAGCAGGTTACTTTTCACCAAATGGAGATGGATATAATGATACATGGGAAATTCAAAATGTATCACTATACAGCGATTATAAATTGGTGATTTTCGCTACAACAGGAGAAATTATTTTTGACAAAAGTGCCAACTATACTAATGATTGGGATGGCACCTACAATGGAGATCAATTGCCTGAGGGTGTTTATTATTACTTCTTACAGAGCAATGATAATAGCAATGATATTTATAAAGGTACCATAACATTAAAAAGATAGACAAAATGAAAAAGGGATTATTAATTGCTGCATTAGCAATAACTAGTTTTAGTTATGGCCAAGAATTATCACATAACTATTATAATTACATTCTGAATAGGTTTAATTTAAATCCAGCAATTGCAGGAAATAATGGTAATATTTCAGCTATGTTAAATACGAAAACCTATTTATCTGGATTTAGCGGTGCTCCTAGAAATACGATGTTTGGAATACATGCTCCAATTAGCTTGAACCAAGGGTTAGGGGTAAGAGTGGTATCTGATCGACGGGGAGGCTATGAGGTTGATAAGTATGATGCTGCATATAGTTATCAGATTCAATTAGATGACAGACAAGATTTACGTTTTGGTATATCAGCAGGGGCAATAACTAATAAGTTAAATACTTCTGGTATCGACAACATAGAACAGTTAGACCAGAATGACCCGACTCTTGCCGGAGGTTATTTAAATGAGACTAATTTCATTGCAGGAGTAGGTCTGGTTTATGATTTTGATAATTTACAAGTTGGATTAAGTGCTCCACATTTAGTACAAGGAAGTGAGGCTCTAAGTGAATATATAGTAGGTTCTGCTTCGTATAGATATGATTTTGAAACCACACCTATTAGCCTTACACCCACTGTAATTTATCAGAATATTCCGGTTTTAGACAATCAGTTTGATGTGCTATTGAAGGGAGAGTACGATGAAAAAGTTTGGGCAATGGCCGGATATCGATCTAATAATAATTTAACCTTTGGTTTAGGTTTTGATCTAGGTCCTTTTGGTTTGGGTTATGCTTATGAAATGTCTAATTCAGATTTAGAAACTATCGGAGGTGGTTCGCATGAAATTGTTATACAGGTCGCGTTTAAGTCAGAGAAGCAGAAGAAAAAAACGGAACTAGTTCAAACACTTGATGATTATGTAGCAAGATTTGATGCAATGATTAATGATCAAAACAACAATTACAATAGAGCTCAAGTGCAGAGCGAAATCTTACAAATTAGAGCTGAATTAAATAAGTTGGATGCAACAAATGATAAAGGAGCAGCTAAGATTGTTGAGAAGCGGTTAATTACTATTGAGCAACAAATAATGGAACTGGAAAAAAAATACAATAAATAATGAAAAATAGTATTAGTGCTTTATTGCTCGTTATGTTAGCCTTTACTTCTTACGCTCAGTCGGATAGTATAGAAATGACACAAAATAAGTCTAAAATCAATGAGTTAAATCAGCGATTAGATAATTTGATTAAAACAACTGGAGAAATTCCAAAAGATAGTTTAGAAATTAAAATCGATTGGTTAATTGATGAAATGAAAAATGTCAAATCAGATATTTCAACTCTTAAAACTACTGTAAATTCATTTTCTGAAGATAATAATAAGTTACTTGAAGAACTTAAAACCAATGTGATTGATGCCAACGATTTAGTTGATGATAGGTATTATGTAGTTATCGGATCCAGAAGAGATGAAGCTAAGGCCATTGAATTAACAAAAAAATTATCGACAAATTATGAAGTGCAACTAGTTACTAATAGCAAAGGCACTTGGCACCATGTAATCTTAACGCCAAACTATAGTAAAGAAGAGGCCACGAAAAAGGTCAGTGATTTAAAATCTAGTTCTACCTTTAGCGATGCTTGGTGGACTACTTCAAAGAAACTTCAAAATTAACTGATTACAATAAACACAAAACACCCGAATCAAGCGTTTGATTCGGGTGTTTTGTGTTTTATCTTGTTTGCCTTTATGTAAGAATATTCTTATTCCTTCGTGCTGGGTTTTACCGTATTCAAAAATAACTCCTCTAATTGCGCATCTGCAATTGTAGCAGGAGCGTCTATCATCACATCTCTACCACTATTATTCTTAGGGAAAGCAATATAGTCTCTGATAGATTCTGAGCCACCAAAAAGTGCGCACAGCCGGTCAAATCCTAAAGCGATACCACCGTGAGGAGGAGCGCCGTATTCAAACGCATTCATTAAGAAACCGAATTGAGCTTTTGCCTCTTCTTCAGTGAATCCTAATAAATCAAACATTTTCTTTTGTAATTCTTTATCGTGTATTCTAATCGATCCTCCGCCAATCTCAACTCCATTAATCACCATGTCATAAGCATTGGCTCTAATGTCGCCCGGAGCGGTGTGCATTTTTTCTAAATCAGCTAATTTAGGTGAAGTAAACGGGTGATGCATTGCATGAAAACGCTCGCTGTCTTCATCCCACTCTAATAATGGAAAATCAATTACCCATAAAGGAGCGAATGTAGTATTGTCTCTTAATCCCAATTGCTTGCCCATTTCTAAGCGCAATTCACTCAATGCCTTTCTTGCTTTATTGGCAGCACCTGAGATCACTAAAAGTAAGTCGCCCGGTTTCGCTTCCATCATATCGGCCCAAGCTTTTAGCTTTTCAGCATCAAAGAATTTATCTACAGAGGATTTAAATGTTCCATCAGCATTAACTTTTACATAGACTAATCCTGTAGCCCCAACTTGCGGTTTCTTTACAAAGTCGGTTAATGCGTCTAATTGCTTTCGAGTATATTCAGCGCAACCTTCTGCACAAATTCCAACCACTAATTCCGCATCATCAAAAACTTTGAATCCCTTGTTCTGAGCTACCTCATTTAATTCTACAAATGGCATCCCAAAACGAATGTCTGGTTTGTCGTTACCATATAAACGCATTGCATCGTCAAAGGTCATTCTTGGAAAGTCATTTAATTCTATACCTTTTACAGTTTTGAATAAGTGCTTCATCATTCCTTCAAACGTGTTCAAGATATCTTCTTGCTCCACAAATGTCATTTCACAATCAATCTGGGTAAATTCTGGCTGACGATCTGCTCTCAAATCCTCATCTCTAAAGCATTTTACGATTTGATAGTAACGGTCATAACCTGCAACCATTAACAACTGCTTAAACGTTTGAGGTGATTGTGGTAACGCATAAAACTCATTTGGATTCATTCGAGAAGGAACCACAAAATCACGAGCACCTTCCGGAGTAGATTTGATTAAATAAGGTGTTTCTACCTCTATAAAATCATCGTTGTTTAAAAAGTTGCGAATCTCTTTATTGATTTGATGTCTGAGCATCAATTTTGAAGCAACTGGCTTTCTTCTTAAATCCAAGTAGCGGTATTTCATTCTCAAATCTTCACCACCATCTGTTTCATCTTCTATGGTAAATGGCGGAGTTTTTGAAGCGTTCAATATAGTCATGGAAGATACTTCAATTTCGACCTCACCTGTTTTCATTGCTTTGTTCTTACTACTTCTTTCGATTACTTTTCCGGTAACCGAAATCACAAATTCACGGCCTAACTTTCTTGCTTTTTCGCACAATTCAGCATTAGTCTCCATGTTGAATACTAACTGGGTAATTCCATATCGATCACGAAGATCAATAAATGTCATACCACCTAAATCT
>Ga0209555_10003109_pt1 | contig 11296 bp, 22 predicted proteins | sample SaaInl85LU_5_DNA_FD_184643 | JGI IMG/M metagenome (GOLD analysis project Ga0209555, IMG submission 184643) | Marine microbial communities from expanding oxygen minimum zones in the Saanich Inlet - ESP_85LU_5_DNA (SPAdes) (version 2) | ecosystem: Environmental > Aquatic > Marine > Intertidal... | reverse complement strand
GTCAAGCTCATGGAAGATGCAGACCCCAACACACCTAAAGGTATGGATTTTTTACAAGAGTTAGAGCTTTACGCTAAAAAAGATAAGACTAGCGAGATATACAATCTTAACTCAACTGCTAGAGATTATGCTGATAAATTCTTAAAGGTGGTCGAGGATATGCCTACAGAGTATTTTGAGGTTAAGCCACAGCGAGCAGTAGATATGTCAGAGTTCTATGGTGCAGCAGTGCCTAAAGGAACTAGCTCAAAAGTCATTGCTCAGTTAGAGGAAAAAGGTCTACAGATTGAATACTATGACCCATCAAAAGGACGTAAGCAAGCAATCGAAAATCTTAACACTAAAGCAGGTGGTGGCATTCTATTCTCAGGTGGTGGTATCATGTTCTTAACCAGTCAGGAAGAAGAAGATGATCAAATCAATTAACGCTAAAGCACTAATTAAGGACCAAACATTTAACGAGGCTATTGCAGAGCTAAAGGACTATCACACCAAACGCTTTATTAATAGCCAGTTAGATGATAAAATCAACCGAGAAAATGCTTATATGTCAATACGAGCATTGGATGAAATTGTTAGTCACCTACAATCTAGAGCTAACGACGAGAAATTTAATAAACCATAACCGTGAGGAACTGTACCATGTCTGACATGACAGAACACGCCATTGGATCAGTAGATAGCATTGCAGATTCTTTGATTGAAACACCAGAACCAGTTGAAGAAACTAACGAGGCTATTGAAGATACCTATGAGGAAACTCAAGAGGTAGAAGAAACTCAGGAAACTGAGCAAGAAGATTCTCAAGAGATTGAGGATGAAGATGTTGAGACAGAAGAACACGACAGCCATGATGAGGAGCTTTTTTACAAAGTCAAAGTTGACGGAGAAGAAAAAGAAGTATCCCTCGAAGAGCTTACCCGTAGCTATTCAGGTCAAAAGTACATTCAAAAGGGTATGCAGCAAGCAGCTGAAGCCCGAAAAGCAGTAGAGTCTGAATATCAGGCAATACAGCAACAATCACAGCAGTTACAGCAATTATTAGCTGCTGCTCAATCAGGTCAGTTGAACTTAACTCCACCTACACCACCAAGTAGAGAGTTGTTTGAACAAGATCCGATAGGTTATATGGATGAGAAGTTAAAGTACGAAGATGCTATGGGTCAATTCCAGGCTCAACAGCAACAAGTACAACAGACTTTAGCCCAGCAAGAACAGTACAATCAACAAGCTATGCAAGCCCAGTTACAAGCTGAGATGCAGAAGTTATCACAAGACCCTGATTTTTCTAACCCAGAACGGGCGAAACAGGTGAAAGCTGATATGTTAGATTTTGCTCAAGAGATTGGTTTTACTACTGAGGATATCCGAGGTATTACAGATCATCGTGCATTGCTAGTGTTAAAGAATGCAGCTTTATATGCTAAGACGCAGAAGTCTAAACCACAAGCACTTAAAAAAGCTCAAGGTGCAAGACCATACGTCAAAGCAGGTGCAGCCAAAAAGCCACAGAGCAGTAAGGTTAAGAAAGCTAAAGCAGCTGAGAGTCGAATGAAGAAAACTGGCAGCGTAGATGACGTTGCAAACTTTTTACTTAATAATTAAAGGTATTTATCATGGCAGTTAATGCAAACACAAACGAAACTTATGACGTTTCAACTATTAAAGAAGATCTACAAGACGCGTTGATCTCAATCTCACCAACTGACACTCCAGTAATGTCAGCTATTGGTCGTAAAAACGTAGACAACACTTACTTTGAATGGGGCGTAGTTGATTTAGCAGCTGCATCTGATTCTAACCGTGTTGTAGAGGGCGAATCTGCTCCAGCTAACGATGCACCTACCAATGCTATCCGTCAGGGTAACTACACTCAGATTTCTGATAAAGTAGTTGAAGTATCTGATACTAACAATGCCGTAAACGGTGCTGGTAACGCTCAAACATCTGCAAAGCAAATTGCTTATAAGTTGAAAGAGCTTAAGCGTGACATGGAAAAAATGTTATGTGACAACGTAGCTGCATCTGCTGGCTCATCTGGTACTGCACGTGCGTCTGCTGGTCTACCTGCATTCTTACGTACTAATGCTAACCGTGGAACTGGTGGTGCTGATGGTACTACATCTGGTTCAGGCGATTCTGGCTATGTTAACGCAGCTGCTACAGACGGTACTCAACGTGCTATCACTGAGACACTATTAAAAGGTGTTATCGCTGATTGTTGGGATGCTGGTGCAGAGCCAAGTGTTGTTATTTGTGGTTCATCACAGAAACAAGCTATCTCAGCTTTCACTGGTAACGCTACTAAATTCCAACAAGCGGATCAAGAGCGTATCCATTCTGCAGTCGATTTTTATGTAAGCGATTTCGGTACTCTTCAAATAATTCCATCGAGATTTAGTCGTACACGTGATGTTCTAGTATTAGATCCTAACTATGCACGAGTTGCTTACTTAGCACCTACTTCACAGAAACCACTAGCACGTACTGGTCATGCTGAACGTCGTTTAATCTCAGTAGAGTGGGGCGTACAAGTTGACAATGAAGCTGCTCACGGCATCATTGCAGACATCAGCTAATGAAAAAGGCACTTATTAAGTGCCTATCTGAGCGTAGACCGTCAGTTGACGGTTTGCGTTTAGAGTTAGGGCAAGAGATAGAGGTATCCATTGAGGATGCAGAGTTACTAACTAAATTAGGGTTTGCAGAGTATGTCAGTGATCGAAAGAATAACGGAGCAGGACGGAAAGCTGATAGTCAGCCGAAGCCAAGACGTAAGCGCGATGTTAAAGGACAACCAAAGACTAGCTGATGAATTGCCTAGTATGCATGGCGATCATGCAGGTCGATTCGTAGCACGAGTGCCACTTGTTCTAGTTGAGCAATGGGCGAGAGAGTGTGGCGCGGCTATGGGAACGGTTGAGTTTGGATTGTACGCTAAAAAACAGATACAACTAGCAGAGAACTCAAAACTACGCATTAAGGGCTACTAATATGGACAGCGGTAGATTCGACAGACTTGAAAGCAAGATTGACAAGCTAACCGATGCAGTTACAGCGATTGCACGAGTAGAGGAAAAAATACTAGCCTCTAACCATCGTCTAGATAGTGCAGAAAATCGTATTGAAAAAGTAGAGGTTGATGTCGAGGATTTATCCGACATGGTTCGAGATAACTCTGGCGTAGTTAAATTTGCCGACAAGCTATTCTGGATTGTTGTTGGTGGTGCAGTAGGTTTATTTTTCTTTTTTGCTAGGTCAGGAATGTCTTAATGAGTAAGCTGATAGAACAACTTAAAGTCCATGAGGGTTTACGTCTTAAACCTTATCACTGTACTGAGGGTTATTTGACTATCGGCTATGGTCGCAATTTAGAGACTAACGGTATTACAGAGGCAGAAGCAGAGATGCTACTAGCCAATGATGTATTTAAGGTCATGGAGCAGTTAGCAGATCATGGTTTACTACAAGACCACACAAAACCACGACAAGATGTGTTAATCAATATGGCGTTCCAAATGGGCGTATCTGGTCTACTCAAGTTTAAGAAAATGATCCTAGCATTAGATGAGCGTAGATACTACCAAGCAGCTAAAGAGATGTTAGACTCACGATGGGCAAAACAGACACCTAATCGAGCTAATGAACTAGCCAAGCAGATGAGAACAGGTGTTTATGATTAATTTGCTTATTCCTGCTATTACAGGGCTACTAGATAAAGTCATACCAGATAAAGATGAGGCTGGGCGTTTAGCGTTTGAAATAGCCACATTAGCAGAGAAACAAGCGCATGAAAGTGTAATGGCTCAAGTCGAAGTTAACAAGACTGAGGCTAACCACAAGTCAGTATTTGTTGCAGGGTGGCGACCATTTATAGGGTGGATATGCGGTTTTTCACTAGCGTATCACTTTATAATACAGCCACTTTCAATATTCATTTTAGCCATTGCATTTCCAGATGAGTCAATAAACTTACCAGCTTTTGATATTAGCGCACTAACTACTATACTTATGGGTATGCTAGGGCTAGGTGGGCTAAGAACCTACGAGAAGTTAAAAGGGGTAGATAGTGCCAAAAAGTGATCCAAGAATTAAAAAGCTAGGTGTATCAGGTTACAACAAGCCTAAACGCACACCTAACCATCCTACCAAATCTCATGTTGTATTAGCTAAAGATGGTGATACAATTAAGACTATTCGTTATGGTCAGCAAGGCGTTAAAGGTGCTGGATCTAACCCAAAGACGGAGAGTGAAAAAGCACGTCAGAAGTCGTTTAAGGCTAGACATGCAAAGAATATCGTCAAGGGTAAGATGTCAGCTGCTTACTGGGCGGATAAGTCTAAGTGGTAATTATTAAAGAGGTGTACGATGTTTAAACCATGTAAAGGGTGTCCTACCCCAGCTAAATGTAAGTCAATGGGTTCATGTGCTGCTAAAAAAGCAGTCAAGAAACCAACGCGACGAGGTCAACGCACTAAGCCCAATAAGACTAAGCGCAAAAAGTAACAACTCATAACTCCCACTTGCCCACATTAAACCGTGGGCTTTTTTTTGTTCATAAAATGACCTACAATAGTAACTGCTAACTAGATGGAAGATATTATGCAAGCATGTCCACATTGCAACAGCGTTAAAACTAAAAAGAAAGGTGTTAGGAGAGGTAAGCAGCGAATGGCTTGCAATGACTGTGGACGGTTTCATACTGTACCGTTAGAGGTCAACGCACCAACACCAGACGGTTATCTAGTCAAAGGTCAATCAAAGCTATACGATGCTGACGGCAAAGTGAAGTTAACCTGGGAAAAGACTGACCGCAACAAAGAGCGGCAATTCGAGATGATGAAAGAGGCTATCAAAGAGTTAGCCAAAAACATCGACCCAATAGATGAAATACCAGAACCTGATATTAATCCCAGTAACTACGCTAATGTTATCCCAATAGGCGATCCGCATGTTGGTATGTATTCAGCCTTTAATGAAGTAGGGGAGCAGTACACGCTCAAGAAAGCCAAGAAACTATTTACCACAGCAATGACCAAGGCTATAGATAAATGTCAGCCATGCGATAACTGCTACATCATTAACGTAGGTGACTTTTTCCATTCTGACCTATCTAGTAACCGTACAGCTAGAAGTGGAAACGCACTAGACGTTGATGGCAGATGGAATGAGATAGTCAAGGTTGGCGTTCACATTGTCAAAACGTGGGTTATTTTAGCACTTAAAAAGCATAAAACAGTTCATGTGGTTAATGCTATAGGCAATCATGACGATCACTCAAGCCAGTGGTTAAATATCGCTATAGATGCGCTATTCTCATCTAACAAACGTGTAATAGTTCACGACAATGCTAGTCAATTTCAATACTTCAAATTCGGTAAAAACTTATTCGGGGTAACTCATGGCGATACTGCAAAGATGGCAGATCTGGGCGGTATTATGGCTACGGACAAGCCTGATTTATGGGGCGGCAGTATTCATCGGTATTGGTATACTGGGCATGTTCACCATGACCAAGTTAAAGAGTATCGTGGTTACAAAGCTGAGTCGTTCAGAACCTTAGCTGGTAAAGACGCCTGGCATCATGCATCAGGCTACCGATCAGACCGTGATCTGAAAGTCATAGTGCTACACAAAGACTATGGTGAAGTAGAACGGTTTACATTCAATATAGAACAATTCAAATAATCCTACCTAGCCAAGGATGGCAAATTAATTACATTTTTTTGTTAAATAATGCTTTACATGCATAACAATATGTTGTTACTATAGCCATACCAACTAACAGGGGAATGGTATGAAAACAACTAGAATCACAAAAGGTTTCTATCAGGTGATAGGATCAAGCAAACAAGTCCAAAGATTTAATATTATTGACGGCAACTTCAAAGGTCAGAAGTACTACTGGTCAATCATTGACAACGGTAGTCAGTCAGGCAAATACAAAAACAAACGTGATGCATTACTAAGTCTACAAAATCGTAAGATAGACTATGCACCACAATTCGATAAAACCCAAGTATCAAACAAACCTAAGCCGTGGGAGCTATTCCTGATTATGGCAATAGGCGCAGGGTTTGGCATGATGCTATTAGAATGGCTAGGGCTACTATGATAGATAAACGCAAGTGTATTATTTGCAATAAACAGTTTTACGGAAGTATAAACAAAAAGACATGCAGTAATGCGTGTAGACAAAAGTTATTCAGGAGTAAGAAAAATGAAGCAGTCAGAGACAATAATCAAACTGAGTCAAGCACTGGCTAAAGCACAGGCTGAGATGGGTGGTGCAGTAAAGGATAGTAAGAATCCTTTCTTTAAGTCTAACTATGCTGACCTAACCAGTGTTATCAAGGCAATCAAAGAACCATTTGCTAACCACGGTTTAGCTTATGTGCAATTTCCAGTCAACGGTGAGCATACAATCGGTGTAGTAACTAGATTAATGCATGAGTCAGGTGAATGGCTAGAGAGTGAGTATCAGTTACCTATGGTTAAGAATGACCCACAAGCAGCAGGTAGTGCAATCACTTATGCTCGTAGATACTCATTGCAAGCTATGTGTGGTATTCCTGCGGTAGATGATGATGGTGAGAGTGCTATGATCCGAGGTAAGGTCTACATTAATCATAATGACATAACAGAGATTGTTAGACTGATTGAGAAGTCAGGCGCAGATAAAGCTAAGTTCTGCAAAGCGTTTAATATTGGTTCTATTGAGGGTATGGATGTAAACCAGCTAGACAAGGCAAAGCAAATGCTTAACGCTAAGATAGCTCAGATGGAGTCTGAGGCATGAGAATCATAGATGTAGAGCAAGGCACAGATGAGTGGTTAAAAGCTCGTCTAGGCGTTCCTACAGCGTCTAATTACAGTAAGGTGGTAACATCTGCTGGTAAACCTAGCGCACAAGCTGACAAGTACATTAACGAGCTTATTGCTCAAAGGTTAACAGGTCAGCTACCAGAGTTATTTAAGAGTGATGCAATGGAGCGTGGCAATGAGTTAGAACCACAAGCCAGAGCTTACTATGAGTTTATGACTGGTAACGATGTGAATGAAGTAGGTTTGATTTTAAATGATGTGGGTGCAGGTTGCTCACCAGATGGTTTGATAGGTGATGATGGTGGATTAGAGATTAAATGTCCATTAGGTACTACGCATGTGGGCTATCTACGAGCTGGTAAACTACCTACTACTTACGTGCAGCAGGTTCAAGGGTGTATGTATATCACTGGTAGAAAATGGTGGGATTTCGTATCATTCCATCCTGATATGGAGAGTATGATTGTGAGAGTAGAACGCGATGAGAAGTTCATTAAGTCGTTAGATGAAGAACTAAAAAAGATGATCGATGAGATCAATAAACAAGTGAAAAAGTGGAGTAAGAAATGAATAATTTAGAGAGTATGAAAAATTACCTTAAGTCATATATGAGCAATGATACTGATTACCTTGATGATGTGTCAGATAAGTTTACATACTATGCAGACAGTTGTGAGGTTACGCCATTTGTACTGAAAAACTGGTTGACTGGTAGAGGTAAGCCAGATTGGAATAAAGTCAAAAATGCCTTAGATAGTCTAGGTGTATGTTATATAAAAGTAGGAGAATAAAATGAATCAATACGATAATACTAATAGCGGTGCATTGTTTAAGAATGACAAACGTGAAAAAGACACACATCCACACGCGCGTGGCTCAGTGAATATTGAGGGCGTAGAGTATTGGGTAAGTGCATGGACTAAGACAAGCAAGTCAGGTCAAAAGTTCCAGTCACTATCTTTTACTAAGAAAGATGGTCAGGTGGTTAAGAGTACATCTACACCAGCGTTCGATCCAGAGGCTGAACTGGATGACGATTTACCGTTTTAGAAAAGTATAGCCAGTGTAACAGCTGGCTTTTTTTGATGTTTATGTGGGAGTTGACATTAATGAATTTTTGGAAGATTGACAGTAGAGACAAAGTAAGGCAGATACTAAACAATCTAGGCGATAACCTGATTGAGAAGTGGGATTTTACTAAGCCAGTAAGAATCGAAACTAAGCCTTACAATGAAAAGCAAACACGCAGCCAAAGAGCGTTAATGCACATCTGGTTTAGAGATATAGCAAAGCACTTTGAAAAATCTGGTTTTATGTATGATGTGAACTCACAAAACGATAAGCCAGCTGAGTACAAGCCACTTTCAGAAGATGATGTAAAGCTGATGCTTAAGAAACTGTATCTAGGCACTGAGGATATAGTAAGAGGTAAGTTCACATTAGAGGGTCAGCTAAGACGTACAAGTAACCTGGACATTGGTGAGCAAACCGTATTCCTGGATGAAATTTACTACTGGGGGCATGAAAAAGGTATTGATTTGAAGATACCAGCTGAAAGTGATTACATGAAATACAAGGGTATGAATAATGGCAAAGACTAAAACACTAGCAAAAGTCCTAGACGATACTGCGGTACTCATGCAGAAGTACGTAAGACTAAAGGATTTTGCTTTCAATGGTGGTTACTGTAAATGCGTTACGTGTGGCAAGACTGGACACTGGAAAGAGTTTGACGGTGGTCACTGGATCAGTAGAACTTACACTAAGCACAAGATTGCAGAATCTAACATCCATCCACAATGTAAAGGGTGTAATAGGTTCTCACATAAGATACATGAAGAATATACCATGTTTATGATTGACTATTATGGCAAAGACTTTGTTGATGAGATGATAGCCACTAAACGTGAAGTAATGAAATACGACCGACAAGAGCTATTAGATATACAGAAAGACCTAAAACAGAAGATTAAGGAGCTAGAGCATGACTGCTAGAAATGATGTAACAGGCGATAAGATTAAGAGCCGCACCAACACTAAGAAGTTTAACGAGAATTTTGACCGCATTTTCGGCAAGAAGAAAGATAAGAAAGAGGATGATAAAAAATGATTGACCATCTATTTAACGAACGTATCGAGTTTCTCAAGCGTGAAATAAAGTCACTGGAGACAGCAAATAACATACTATATGTGTTTTTCTTTGTTTCGTTCCTGATAAATATGACACTGATAACCAACATGTTTTGGAGCTAATATGACTGATTACATACGAGAAGAAAGCACAGTATACACACCACCAACTAAAATCAATAAGTACGAGAAACGTATCAAAAATATCAATATAGACGTGTATGACGTTTTAGTGGCTTTTGACGTGACATGCCCAGCCATGCAACACGCTATAAAGAAATGCTTGATGAGTGGACAACGAGGGTACAAAGACACAAGGCAAGACAAGCGTGAGGCAATACAGAGCATTGAGCGAAGTATACAGCTTGATAGATAAGCACTTCTAAGAAGTATCCCTAGTCCGTTGTTGTACCATCTACTTCAACAGCATATAAACATAAGTTAATATCTACTAGGGAGAACTTCTCAGAAAGTCATTGGGAAATAACATATCCTTATGACACTTTATAGTATAACTCAAAAAAAAAGGCTACCATAAAAAGTAGCCTTTTCTCTTTACAACCATCGGGGAATAGTTGATAATAAGTCATCGACTGGTTTGCAGACCAGTATGATAAGAAGAACAGTTTCGTTACCACACATTGTCGATAAGGCAATTCTACGTAACATCACAATAAACTTCAAGTCATATTCTGCATATAGTCGATTAAGTTCAGACAGTCGAGCCTGTTTAAAATTTAATAGTCCTAGGGTGCTATTGCTCATGAAAGCCTGACATACTTCACGACCTATAAGAGGCGGGGAAAAACAGCGTTTTAGTGGACTGGTTAAACGGAATCATAAGTTAAGCCCAAGTAGGACAACTTACCTTTTAACCCATAGAGTGTAGTGTTACGAGCTATTGTCGAATCGTTGCTGATTACAGTGAGTATGTAAGATAACAATAAGAGATATACATAGAGTCCACTTATAGCCTCTAATGATTACTATTGTCTGAAAAAAGTGAGGTAGCTAATGCTGATAGAAATTACATACGAGATGTTACAAGACGCAAGAACCAAAAAAGGTGGCTATACAAACAAGCAAGTTCAACTAGCAAGACACATGACCGATTCAAATAGGCCTATAGCAACATTACAAGGGTTAAGTGTTCCTGTTAATCTATGGAATCAGTTTTGCGAGGCTAGGTCTAAGACACATCCGAAAAAAGAAAGTGAGATATTTACGGTTCACGCTCAATGGTTAGTAGAGTACACGTCTAAAGACCTGGTCAATCAGTATCACCAATCAGTTATAGTAGGACAGGCTAATAATGAGCATTGGCAACTGTACGCAATAGGCAAGAAATTAAACCAGGCAAAAAAGCAGAAGTTTGAATCATTGAAATAACCAATAAAAAATCAAATAAAGTGTTGTATGTTACAAAATACTGTTATACCATAGCTTTACCAACTAAGGGGAATAACATGAACAAGCAAAAACTAAGTAAGCGCACACAAAAAGACCTAGCTGTATTATTTAACTCTATTGAGGTGGCGCAGATTATGAAAGATGAAGCGCATAAAGAAAGCGACCATGATAGCTATACATTGTGGGATGGCGCATGGGCTACAGCAATCATTAAACTTAACGATGACTACGGTATTAAGTTGCCATGTTTGGATAGTGCAATAGATAAAGCATCTAAAGGAGCTAAGTAATGAAACATTATGACACAATCGAAATATCGCTAGAAACTGAGATAGGTTACTTAGACGTAGAGGTTATGTATGAGTATGAGTATGTTGAGACTTACAATGGTAATGATCCAGACGCAGATGGTTCAGAGAAGTCAGTGACTGCAATACTATCAGTCAAGCAAGACGGTGCTGATATCAAAGTAGGATCGGATGATGCATTGATTGAGCTAATCCAGTGGGAGATATACGCATGAATGTATTAAGTTTATTTGATGGTATGTCATGTGGTCGTATAGCTTTAGAGCGAGCAGGAATCTCGGTAACAAATTACTATGCTAGTGAGATTGACAAACACGCGACCAAAGTTAGCGAGATTAACTATCCTGGTATTGTTAGGTTAGGTGATGTTACCAAGTGGAGAGATTGGGATATTGATTGGTCAAGCATAGATTTACTATTAGCTGGCAGTCCATGTCAAGGATTCTCTAAGATAGGAAAAGAGCTAGCATTTGATGACCCACGTAGCGCTTTATTTTTTACATTTATTGATATCTTAAACCATGTCAGGTCTTTCAATCCTGATGTTAAGTTCCTATTAGAAAATGTAAGGATGAAAAAAGAGTATCTAGATGTTGTCAATGAGTACACTAGTGTTGATGGG
>Ga0209555_10003108_pt1 | contig 11303 bp, 11 predicted proteins | sample SaaInl85LU_5_DNA_FD_184643 | JGI IMG/M metagenome (GOLD analysis project Ga0209555, IMG submission 184643) | Marine microbial communities from expanding oxygen minimum zones in the Saanich Inlet - ESP_85LU_5_DNA (SPAdes) (version 2) | ecosystem: Environmental > Aquatic > Marine > Intertidal... | reverse complement strand
ATATTCTGTTTTCTATTAATTGTCTTTGTTCAGGGTCAGGAGTACCATTATTAAAATTGATTAACATACTTGGTGCTAATCCATTCATAATATTATTTATATGGTAGTTAGATATTTCTTCTTCTAACTCTGCATATTGAATACCACCTTGATAATCGACAGGAGAATAGTATTTATAACCTGCCTTATAAGGTTTAACGTAATATATTTGTATTGGTTCGTTACCATAACCAAATGCTTCTATTCTTTTTAGTGTGTCATTCTTTTTATAGTTTGCCCAATCAGGATGCATATAATATGCTTCTATTTCTCCTTTCTCGTTACACTTTTCTGCTCTTAATGTTTGTACAGGAATATGCTCTACTCTTGCTATTTTCTTTCTGTCTTTAGAATAAATAACCTGCATAGCACATTGCCCCATTAACTTTAAATCAGATGCTAATCTTCTTACACAATCATCGTGGAATAAAGAAACCATTTGTGCATAGGCTTCAGGTTTTCTATTGCTATCCGTAGCATCTAAACCCTTACCAAATATCATTTCTGACATTCCATTTATAATAGCATTGTTTGTAGCACTACCATTATACCTGTCAATTAAAAACTGAAAGTAGTTATTGTCCTCTCCATAAGAAACAAAGTTATCTGTTTTCGTTTCTTTTATTTTAGGACTTGTATAAGTCGATAAATTTAAAACTCTTAAATCATTCATATTATAAAACTATATAATCATTATTACCACTCTTACTTACATACTCATTTTTATTAACTGAATAGTAATCATTGGTATCTTGGTTTATTGTTTGGTCTGTACAAAACACTCTATCTAAATATATCACATTAGAACCATCTAAAAGAGTTAAATCATAATATCTACCCTCTTTTAAATTAAATGCATAAGAAAGGCTTAAATAGTCTTTATCAGTAACAGTATCTACACTTGCAGTAGTTACCTCATTTGTGCTATCATCTCTTAATTTTAAAGTAACAGATGCAACATAAACTCTCGGTATAACTTTTATAGTTTGTGGGTTTGTACTTGTCGTTAATACTTTCATATTAGTATATAGTAATAAATACTATTTTTTGCATAGAAACAAAAAAAAAGGTATCCGTTAAGATACCCCTTTAATATAAAGTTAAATTATAAATAATTAAACCGCAGGTGTTGGGTCTATTTGATTATCTGATACATCATCAGTAATAACAGAACCTAAAACAAAGTAAGGAGGTGCAGTTTCTTGTGATACTATCGTTAAAGAGTAACCACTTAAATCTCCCATTGCTGCTCCTGTAGAAATAGAACCACCTGTTACCTCTGCTCCGTGTTCTAATCCTAATAAGAAATAATTCCCATTATAATCTTCTACAACTGCGTGAGGTCTTGCGTGTGCAATTAATTTTAATTCTTCTTGTGTTTCTTTGTCTTGAAAAGTTAAAGACATAGTTAATGTACTTTCATAGAAAGTTGTACCATTTTCTCTTGATGAGTTAATAGCAGTTTCTAAAGCAGAACTACCTTTTACATCAAATTGAAACCAAGATGGATTTTGTGAAAATGCAGTTATTTCTCCTGCAGATATGGTAGCATCTCCTAAAGTTCCATAATCAGCAAAGTAAATAGTTTTTATACCACCTACTGCCGATTTACAAGGTACTCTTCTACCTGTTGTTAATGAACAAGCCATATTTTTTTGTTTTTAATAAAAAAGGGTAGGTGTGAAATAAACATACCCACCCTCTTTAATGATTATTAATTAATTTACTATGAATAAAGAACAATATCTCCACCGAATACGTGTTGTACTCCTGCAGTAAATCTCATTATTACTCTTACATTTTGTGAACCATCGATGTCTGACATATCAATTACTTTCACTTCGTTTTGGTCATTTAAGATACCTGTTCCGAAATATAAGTTTGATTTTTGAGCAGCAATCATAGTGTCATCTGCTAATCCTTTAGCAACAAAAATGTTGATACCATCGAAAGATAACTCTCCACCATTGTACCATTGAGTTCCTTTGTTATCAGAACCATTTGCACCGATAGTTGCAGCGAAACCTCCTAATGCTCTAATGTATGCTCTTGCTACATTTGAAGAAACGTATAAAGTTAAATCTTCTTGTCCGTAAACTGCAGTTGGAATAGCATCTACTACTTTACCCATTTCAGCAATTACGTTTGCAGAAGTTACAGTTGCAGCAGCTACATCAATTACATCACTATCAGCAGTTAACTTTGCAGTAAACCCATCGAATTGTCCACTTGTTGCAGTTGCTCCACTCCAAATATTTTTCTCTGTTCTATCAGCTACTTTTGCAGCAACGTGAGAAATTACAAATTCAGCGAAAGATGGTGCTAAATTATCAAAAGCAGAATAGCCCATTTGAGCAGCTTCCCAAGAACTATGTAGGTCTTTCTTACATAACTCTAAATTTACTTGGAATTCTTCAGGTTGTAAGATTGCTTCTGTTAAAGTTAAAGTTCCTTGATTAGTTACAAAGTCACAAGACGCATCTTTTACGATGTCATCAGTTGCTCCTTTTTGGATAACAGATTTAAACTTTACGTTTGGTAAAATAGAAATAGCACCACTATCTAAAGTAGATGCCGATAATAATGCAGCAGCAATATACTTGCCTGAAAATTCCCCTGCATAAGTTGATGTTAAAGATACACTCATTTTTATTTAATTTTAAATTATTATTAAAGTTGATTTATTTTATTCATTACTCTATCTAATGTAGACATCTTTCTTTTAGATGCTATATTGAATTTTACTTCTGTTTTAGAAACTTCTGCGTTTGTGTTAATTGGTTCAGCAGCAGGTTCAGATAATTCTTGTTTTACTTCTTCAGGAATTTCATTTACAACATCAGAAGATAATTCTTGTTTTTCTTCTTTTACTTCCTCGCTTAATTCCTCTTTTGGTTCTTCGCTCATTTCTTCTTTAGGCTCTAACATTGCTTTGATTTCTTCAATCATTGATTTAACCTCTGCAAGTTCTTCTTTAGTAGCATAACCCATTTCTTCTTTTTCTTCTTCTTCTTTTGCCTCAACCTCTACTTCAACTTCTTCTTCTTCGTTTTCAGATTTCATTTCTTTAATGATACCTTCTTCTTCGATTACTAAAGTTTGACCATCTTCTAAAACATATTCTCCAACAGGTAAAGCTACTCTTTCATCTTCTGTTACGATAAAGATTTCGTTTCCTGCTTCAAATTTATCTGCTTCTAAAACAGTTCCGTTTTCTAATTTCATTTGCTCAAGTTTTACTTCAACACCTAAAAGTGTTTTTACTTGATTTAACATTTCACTTGGTTTCATATAATTATATAGTATTAAAAAAATTAATTTGTATTTTCGTTTATACAGTAGTTGAGGTTCTACCTATTCCTTGTGCTTGTAAGCTACCATCACAACACTTTTTTGAGTATTTACCATCCTTACATAAGCAACCTCTTTTACTTGCTCTTGGACTTGTTCTACTCGGTGTACTATTGTTATTTTTCATTCTTATTGATTTTGCTTTCTGCCCAACTCTTTGCCGATTTACCACCCCATAGTAAATAAGATATATAACCACAAGCCTCTGTATCTCCTGTTTTGTAGTATTCTTCTGCTCTACTTAAATATGAATACATACGTTTAATAGTTTCCATACTTACAGGCTTTCTGTCTGCTAATTGTTGTGCTCTTACTTTACCAACTTGTGTAGCACATTTATTATTTACTTTCTTATTTAGTTCAATACCTCTTTTAGCATTGTTACTTACAGATTGTGGGTAATCAGAAAAACTTTCCATTTCTGTTCTTTTACCTTTCTTTAATCTTTTGTCGCTTTTAATAACTGCTTTTATTTGAGATAGCATATACTCTGCTTCTGCTTCTTCTATCTTACTTAATTCTTCTTGTAAATCTGCTATTGGTTCTTTAGGTCTTTCCATTTTATCAGCAAAGTAACCCTCAATACTAAAACCTTTTACCTTTCCTGTTTTTACAAAGTCATTCCAAACCTCATCATTATTTACTTTTACTGCACCCATCCAAGTACCTACAGGTACATTCATTCCGTACTTTCTTGACTTATCGTGAACATCATCTTCTACTATCCAACTTTCCACTAAAGTAAGTCCGTTAATATCGTGTGCGTGTTCTAAAGTAGCTTTACTTTGGTTACCATTCATTAAATACATTTGAGATGCTTTTAAGACAGTATCTTTTGAAAAGAATACATAATATTCATCATCTCCACTTCTTCTGTATATTGGTTTGTTTGGTATCAATAAAGCACCTACAAGTAGTTTTTTCTCTTTATCTGCTTCTTTTAATTCTACAATATCATTACTTAAAGCAATAAAATCTTCTTCAATAGCAGGATTTTCTACAACAGAAATAGCTTCAATACCTATTTCGTTATTTTCTTCATCTAAAACTAACTCAATTATATTCATATTCGTATATAGTTTATTTTTAATTATTTTGTATTTTTAAATACTTGCACCATCTACAATGTTTCTATCCATACTTTGTGCAGTAGTTACATCATTAGATACTACAAAAGCTCTTACAGGCTCTTGTGATTGTCCACCTATTGCATCTGCTAATTGGTTTGTATCACTTGCACCTACTACATTAAACGCAGGTGGTTGTGGTGGTGATGATATACCACCTCCTGATGGAGCAGATGCTCCTCCACTTCCTGCACCTCCTGAAGCATTTGGTATTTTTACACTTGTAATTTGTTTAACAGTTTTTAAACCATTTGATAAAATAGATGCTGCGTTTATAAATTTTAATGCAGTTTCAAACGGAGTAATTGTTTTAGCTGCTAATGCATCTGTAACACCTTGATAAGTGTTTATTGTAGCTGCTGCAACTGCCATTCCTTTTCCTGCTACAGTATTTTTACCTACAACATCAGAAAGTTGATTTAATGCATTAGAGGTGTCTGCTACTCTTTTCTTTTCTGCCTTTGTTTCTAAATCAGCTATTTTAATTTTTGCTTTACTAAATTGCTCTTTTAATTTTAACCTATCTTTATCATTTATAGTTTCATCATTCTTTAGTAATTCTTCTCTTTCATTTATTAATGCTCTTTGTTCTTCAAAACTTAATAAATCATTTTCTTTTTCTAATGCTAATTTTTCAGCAGCTAATTCAGATGCTTCTAACTCTTTTTGTTTTTTTGCTTCATCATCTTTTAATTGTGCATCTTTCTCTACACTATCATAATAATCATTAATAGCTTTTTTAGCTTCTCTTTTTTCTTTTTCCGATAGTTTAACTGCTTCTAATTCTGCTAATGCTCTTTCTCTTTTTCTTTTAGCTTTTTCAACCTCTGTCTTATCTTCTAAATCTTGTGATTGCTTCCTTGTTTTAGCTTCAATTTTAGCTAATTTTTCACGTTCTTCTTCTAATCTTTTTTGTTCTTCTTCTGATAATTTCTCATCTTCTTTTTGCTTTTGTTCTTTTAATTTAGCATCAATTTCTGCTTGTTTTTTCTCTTCTTTTCTTCTTGCTTTTGCTTCTTGAGATACTGAAAATCTTGCGTAAAATGTAGCTCTATTTAATGATGCTTGTCTAAACTTATCAGTTGCTTCATTTAATGTTTCAGAACCTTTTATAATAGCATCTTTTGCTTTATCTATATTAGTCTTTATAATATCCTTATCTATAGCTTTACCAATTATAGGTATTTTAGAAAATTGTAATAATGCTTGGTTTGCAAATAATTTTATTGTATTACCTAAAACTTTAAAACTACCTTGTAAAAAATCAACAGTAGCACTTGTTACTAACTTTGTTTGAGACCAAGTATCTTTAAATGAAAAACCTAAATAATCTAAAACAAGGCTTAAACCATTAATAGATTTAGTTAATAATTGTACACCACCTCTTTGTATCTTATTTAAAATACCATCTCCATCTTCAATATTTAATAAAAAACCCTCCCAAGCAGAACTTAATTTAGTTGTATCTCCTGCTAAATTATCTAAACGAACTTCTGCCATTTCTCTTGCAGCACCTGAAGCATTTATAAAGTCGCTCTCTAATTGGTTAATTTCTTCTCCACTTTCAGCTAAACTTAAAAAGGATTTTGCACCAACTTGTCCAACTAACTCAATAGCAGTATTAAGTTTATTTGTGGAGTTCTTGACTTTCTCCATACCCTCCTCAAGGGTAATTCCTTTTTTATTTAATTCAATAAAAGTTTTAGATAAACCTGTTCCTGCAATACTACCTTTTAATCCATTGTTAGCTAAAACACCTAATAAAGCAGCAGTTTTTTCAACAGATACATTTGTTGCTCTTGCTGCGGGTGCAACAACTTTTAAACTCTCTTGTAATGCACTAAAATTAAGAGCAGATTTAGATGTACTTGAAGCCATAACATCTACTACTCTCTGTGTTTCTTCTGTTGTTAATCCAAAAGAACGAACTACAGAACCTGCAAATTCGGCTGCACTTGCTAAATCAATTTCTAAAGATGCTGCTAAATCTAAAATAGCAGGTGTAGAATTTTCTATATCCCTTATTGTAAAACCTAATTTAGCTAATTCCGTTTGTAACTGAACTACTTGTATTGCAGTAAATTGAGTTGTTGCACCTAATTCTTTAGCTTGTTGATTTAAACTTAATAACTCATCAGCAGTCTTACCTGTTACTGCACTTAATGTACTTAAACTTTTTTGAAAATTTGCACCTATATTAGCTGCTTTAGCAAATAGAGAAACTAAACTACCTATAGCTACAACAATAGCACCAACTCCTGTTGAAACTAAAGCAACTCTTAATTTACCAAGCATAGGAATAACTCCTGAAATAGAATTACCTAAACCACTAAAAACACCTGATAAACTTTTCCCAAATTTACCAAAAGAAGAACCTGTTTTATTTGCTTCTTTGCTTGTTTTATTGATGCTTTTATTTAACTTATTAACATCTTTAATAGCCTCTCCTGTTTTAGCTTGTAACTCAATTACTACTGTTTTCTTTTCTGCCATCTTATTTCTTGTTTTATTGCTTTATAACCATCTTTTAATGTAATAGGTAGTTTATTCTTACCTTGTGCTATACGGATATTTTCTGTTTGTCCGTTTGCGTATTTTAATAGTTCTAATATATTTTTTATCATTATAAGTCGTTTAATAATTCTAAATCAGATTTTCCTGTTTGTAGGTTTGTTGTTATTGTATTAATTTTATAACTATTACCATTTATTATAAACCTATCAGATAACTTTAAATTTAGTAATATTCTTAAAGGTAAATAAGCAGTTAATTTTGTTATTCTGTTTTTTGGATTGAATACACTTTTTATATATTCTTGGTAATATTCTGTAAATAAAGTTTCATTAAAATTAGTATTGCCTGTATATTCGCTTGGTTCTAAAGCGAAATTAAAATTAAAAGGATTTGAGTTTGGGTTAGTCGATGGACTATTTAGAGGTACATTTAACCCTGAAATAGCTTCATAGCTTGATGGGTTATTATCAGCATCAACTTGATTAACAAAACTTATGTTAAAAGGATAACCCTTATATTGTGGATAAAATAACAACGGACTACCTAAATAAGAACTTTGACTATCATTAACACTATAACCCCATTGTATATTAGTTTTGTTTTGTGTATTTGCATCTGTTATATTTTCATACATCATATGTCCAAAAGGTACTTCTACCTTGTACAAACCTCCATCTAAATCAATAGTGTTATCATTGTATTTTATTTCTCCCCAATCTTTGTTATTTATTTCTCCATATTTATTTGCTAAAAACGACTTTGTGTCTTTAAATTTAAAAATAACTTCTTTATAAGGTAAGGCAATGTTAACCTTACTACTTGAAGCATCTATATACTTGTCAATATTATATGTATTAAATACCTCATAAAAATTATCTAAAGGCTTGACAACAATAATTCCGTTATCTTCGTATGCAGTTAAATTAAAGGTCTTAAACAATCCTGTAAGAAAATCTAATATTTTAATATTTGGCATTTGTTTAGCAACGTTAAATGTAAAATCTGCAGAGGTTTGATACACACCTGTGTTAAATTCCACATCATACTCTATATTAGTTATATCACGATAACGAATATCCCATTTCATATTACTAAAAGTAATTTGTGTATCTGCTTCAATCCAAACATAATACCTTAACCCATATTCAAAAGTACTTTTTAAATCTATATTTAAATTTCCTGTATGATTTTCTTTTCTATATAATATATTGTTTGATGTATCTCTAACTGAAATTGTATATATATCTGACAAATTAGATGGTTGAATTATTAGTTCCCATCTTAATATATCTTCAGGAAACCTTAAAGCCATTACATAACCACTTACATTGTATATAGGTCCTGTGGTATAGATAGGTGTAAAAGCATCTACTAAAGTATCAACCTTTGTACCACCTGACAAGTCTTCTACTTTTCCACTCTTTCTATGCAACCATAAAAATAAATGGTCAAATATTTCATTATCTATATTTTTAAAAAAGTCAGTAGAAAACTGTAAACCGAAATCATTTTCTATTGCTTCTATTATTTTATTAACTCTTATGGCATATTTTAACTCATTCCATTTAACACCGTGAGCATTAGAGCCACTGTGTCCACTGTGATAAGCTAAATTACCATCTCCGTGGTCTGAACTTAAACTATTATAATATAACCTTTGTGTGTGAGTTATTAAAGGCACTATTATATGGTTATTATTTGATTGAGCAAAAAAAGATAATTTTCTTTTAATCTCGGTTGCATTATATGGTAAATCGTATTCTGTTAAATTAAGGTCTGACAACTTACTCTCCCCCAATTTATCTTTTAAATCAACAGTACTACCAAAGAAAGTTATTCTATAAGCGTTTGGTACATTGTTTTTTAAATCAACACCCTCTAATTTTATCTTACCATTTTTAAAAGGTAAATTATTTAATTCTATTGTAGCATCGACTTTTATCCTTGCATCAAAACCGTTTATAATATCAAAATTATAATAGTGTTTGAATATCTTATTATTTGTTTTAGATGCAGGAATACTAAACGTTTTACTAAAGTCTGTAAATACCTTTGCTATATCTTTTACATTCTGTATTGATTGCGTAATAGAAACACTTTCGTCTTTAAATAAATCTATTCTTTGACCTTGTATATATAATTGTAGTTCCTGCATTTATCTAATATTATTTATAGTGTCATAAGCAAATGATAAGTCTAATTTGTAGTCTACTAATTTATCGTTAACACTTGTTTTAAAAGTCAAACTCTTTGTATCTACATTCATAGGTGTTGTTACATCATCCATTTCCATCCAAACCTGCTCGCTTAATAAAAGTTCTTGCATAACCTCATTGTAACTTTCATCAACGTAACCTGTGTTTAAAGTTATCTTCTTATTACCTTGTACATTAAAAGTCTTGTATTGGTGTGAAAACCTATCATAACCACCTACACTTGTAATAGAATTAGATTTGTATTTCTCTGTTTTTGTATTTAAACTTTCAATAGACTTTTTAAAGAACCAAACATCTTGTACTGCACCAAACCTGTTTACAAACCTAACTTTAGCAGGTGTATATCTACACTCGCTTATTGTTTTAACACTTACTCTATCAGTTGAATTAGTACCCTCTATAATAATTGTATCAACCCCATTTAAGTCTATATTATCATCAAATCTTTGAATACATATATTATTTTCAAAAATACCACCATCACTTTCTACTCTATCTTTAAAACTATCTTGGTTTTCTCCTATGTAATAAATATTATTTCCAATGCTTGTTGTTATATTTTCAGAACTTACAATCTCATTGTTTTTAATATAAGTTACTTTATTAGTTTCGTTTCTATCTATTGGTATTCTTACATCACTATCCTCTAATCTGTAAATAATATTATTACTTTGTAAGTAACTTCTACCATCTAAAACACCATCAGGTTCTTCAAAATATGTATAACCATCATTTATAAAACCACCATCTGTTGAGGTTGATAAAATGGCATTATTAATATTAAAAAACGTTAACGTGTAATCATAATATCTGCTATGTGTACTATCTGAATTAATACTTAAATCAAGATAATCCCTAAACAATTCTGAAACCTCGAATAAAACAGAAGACCCTGCAGATGTTGTTTTTTCTAAAGTGTAAATATTTAAACTTAAAGCTATTCTTAATTCTAATCGAACTTTAACTGCGTTTGCAGGTGCAGTTGCTGCAATGTATTTCGGACTTCTTAAATATATATTTGCCATTATTTCTTTAAATTATCTTTTATCGTTGTTTCTAATAAGTTTTCCATATCTAAAGCAAACGATTGTACTAACTCTTTTGGTAAATTATTAAATGCTTTCTCAAATGGTTTTGTAAAAAATAAACTTGGTTTAATTCCTTTCTTATAAATACTATTTGCTATTGCAAACTGTAAACCTTTTCTACTTGTAAATCTACCTTTACTATCTCTTGTTCCTTTTAATCCTTTTCTAACAACCCATTGGCTAAATGCACTTGCAGGTGGTTTCTTATTTGTATATTTAAAAGGTGTGTTGTATTTCTTTTCTGTACCACTAACTCCTTTATCTTGAAACACTCCATATTGCTCCATTAGAAACTCTAATTGAAAGCTATTTTTAGAAACCTTTACTTCACTATCCAAACTGTTATAAAGTTCTTTAGAAGCGTTCTTTTTACCTTTAGTTAGGTTAGTTCTACTTTGTTGTATAACATATTTAGCAAACTTATTTAAAGCTATCTGTGTTTCTTTTAACTGCATATATTAATATCATTTTGAATAAATACATCAAACGTACACGCCCATCCTGCTAACTTGTTTTCAAACCTCTCATAAAAAGGCTCACAGTTTGGACTACCATCTAATTGATATAAATCGGTGTGTAGGTTACCTTTTCTTAATAACATTGTTAATCTATTCAATACTGCTAATTGAGTATTTAAAATATCTTGCTCGTTATCATTCCCTCTAAATATATCTTCTGTAGGTTCTTTACTTTCATCTACAACATCCATAGCCATAACCGTAATATTAAAAGATAAATACTGTTCTTCTGTTATTACGTTGTTTACTATAATATGAGATAAAGGGAATATAGTCTGTTTAGATAAATCTATTTCTGTTATATCTCCTGTGGTTACTGTATTGACATTTACATCATTTAGTAACTGTTCTTTTATCTTTTCTGTAAGTTGGTAAAAACCTCTAATTCCTTGCATTGAATTTATTTTTTATTTGTGATGCTTCTATTTCTTGTTTCTCTTTTTCAAACGT
>Ga0209555_10003107_pt1 | contig 11307 bp, 10 predicted proteins | sample SaaInl85LU_5_DNA_FD_184643 | JGI IMG/M metagenome (GOLD analysis project Ga0209555, IMG submission 184643) | Marine microbial communities from expanding oxygen minimum zones in the Saanich Inlet - ESP_85LU_5_DNA (SPAdes) (version 2) | ecosystem: Environmental > Aquatic > Marine > Intertidal... | reverse complement strand
TATGGTGCTCAAGATGTTTATTTAACTGGTAATCCTCAAATTACCTTCTTCAAAGTAGTTTATCGTAGACACACTAATTTCGCTATGGAAGCTATTGAACAAACTCCTACTGGTAATAATACTTTAGGTTCTCGTGTAAGTGTTCAAATAACTCGTAATGGTGATTTAATCAATCGTGTATATTTCAACGGAAAAATCACAAATAAAAATTCCACAAAAGCTTTCGCTCTTGTTCCTAACTTCGGTCAAAGATTATTAAAAACTGTTGAATTAGAAATTGGTGGTCAACGTATTGATAAACATTATTCAGAATGGTTATACATTTGGAATGAATTAACTTTAACTCCTGGTAAAAAAGAAGGTTATATGGCTATGGTTGGTGCTGATAAATATAACAGATGTACTAAATTAGATGCTACTAAATCATATGAAGTATATGTTCCTCTTGAATTTTGGTTCTGTAGAAATGTTGGTCTTGCCCTTCCTTTAATCGCCCTTCAATACCACGAAGTTAAAATCAACGTAGAATATGAATCAGCTGTAAATATGTTTGATACTAATGCTGGAAATTTCACCGATTTTGAAGATGAAAAAGAAGGTGGTGATGGTGTAGACAACAGCACTACTGCTACATTTACTAACGTTTCTTCTGAATTATCATTAGATGATGCTAAGATATGGGTTGATTACATCTTCCTAGATACTGATGAACGTCGTCGTTTTGCCCAAGTAACCCATGAATATTTAATTGAACAATTACAATTCACAGGTTCTGACTCAGTCACACACGGTGCTGAAACTATGAAGAGTATTCGTATGAATTTTAACCATCCTTGTAAAGAAATCGTATGGGTTACCAGAAAGAACGCTTCTAATATTTACTGGAACAATTATTCGTCTGCTACTTTTTCAGGAACTGATGATGTCAATAACTATATCACATCTACTAACCCTACTGTCAAATCCAAAATGGTTCTTAACGGCAACGACAGATATGCCGAAAGAAACGGAACATATTTCTCTCTTGTTCAACCATACCAACATCATGAGTGCACTCCTGACAAATTTCACGAAGGTATTAATGTGTACAGTTTCGCAATAAAACCTGAAGACCACCAACCTTCAGGAACACTTAACATGTCTCGTATTGACACCGCTGTGCTATCAGTATCAACAACATTACCAAGCACAAACAATAAAACAGGTGCTATCTCAATCTATGCGGTTAATTACAACGTCCTCCGTATCCTCTCTGGTATGGGTGGTCTTGCTTATTCCAATTAAACATCATTCTCATTTTATTTTTTATATTACAATAATATATATTGTAAAAATCTTATATTATTTGATTAAAATAAAAAACTGATAAAAATGGTACTACTAAAATTGATTTAAGAATATAACATATAATATATAATAAAAATGACACAAGAACTTATAACCACAACTAATAACAATTTTACAAACTATTTAGTAGAAAGATTAAATACAGAAGATGAAAAACAATTTGCTTTACATTTCAAAATATATTTAGAACACGGATATAAAAACAATACTTTTCCTATTAATTTTGATGATGTATGGAAAATGTGTGAATTTGATAAAAAATATAATGCTTTAAGAGTTTTACAAAAACATTTTGAAGAAAATAAAGACTATAAAAAAGTGCTCCTCCAAAATGAGGAGCGGTTTTTATTAGAAGATAATGATGGTAAATCTTGCTCCTCCAAAATGAGGAGCGGTTTTTCACAACCAGAAAGAAAACAAAACGGAGGGCAAAATAAAGAAACAATTATGTTAAATGTAGATACTTTTAAAGAATTTTGTATGAAAGCATCTACACAAAAAGCAAAACAAATCCGTAGTTATTATATTAAATTAGAAAAAATATTCTTTTCATATACAAAAGATCAATTATATTATTCTAATGATAGAATTAAAACATTAGAAACAAAAGTTAATAATTTTGATGTAAAATTAAATAAAAACTTCAAAAACGCTTTTAATAAACAAAGTGTTGTTTATATTATGAAATTACAATCTTTTGACGATGGCACATATATTATTAAAATTGGCAAAACAGATAATTTAACAGATAGAACAAGTAAGCTTGTTTCTTTATATTGTAATAAAGACCAATTAGTAATTATGAGCGTATATCCGTGTGAAGACAATAACAACTTTGAAAAGTTTTTACATAGTAATCCATATATTTCTCAATATAGATATACTGGAAAGATTAATGATAAGGCTACATCAATTGAAACATATCGTATTAATGACATTAATTATGAAAAAATTAAAAGAATTATTGATAATAATATTTATAATTATAATGGTAAAAATCTTGATATTATGAAAGAAAATAACAAATCATTAGAACTACAACTTAAAATAAAAGAAATTGAACTAAAAGAAAAAGAAATTGAATTTAATAATAAGCTATATGAAAACCCAGATTTTTTTGATAAGCTTAATGAACATTATAAATTAAAACTAACTATTCCATTAAATGATGTAATAAAAGATAATGATACACAAGAAACAATTAACATTCCTATTATCACTCATACAGAAACTTCAAATACTCCTATCATCATTAACAACAATATAGTAAAAAAGAGAGAAATTAAAGATTGCGGTCATTATGTTCAAGTATATGATGGAAATGATACAAACAATTTACTATATGTTTATAATGGTATTACAGATGCAACAAGAAATATGGAAGGAACATCATTTACAAGTATTAAGAATGCATGTAAGAAGAAAGAAATTTACAAAGGTTATAGATGGCATTTAGTAAATAGAAATGATCCAAATCCAAATGGAGTTAAAGATATTGGAAGTTCTATTGTTCCTAGGTATAAACTCGAAGGTTATATTGCTATGTTAAATGATGATATGACAGAAGTGGAAAAACTTTTTATTAAGCAAAAAGATGCAGCAATTTTTATTGGACAAACAGTATCTGCTATGAGTAGAGCGGTTAATTATAAGACACTATTATCAAATAAATATTTTATATTATGGGATATTGTTGATGAAGAAGTTCAAAATAAATATTTAGAAACAAATGAATTACCTATTATTACAGAGAAGCAAAAAGCTAGAAAAATCCATCAAATAAATCCGGATACAGATGAAGTAATAAAGATTCATCTTTCATTATCAGATTTAATCAAAGAGTTAAAAATTGCACCTAAAACTATTAAAAGACACAGTAAAAACGATACAATTTATAATGGTTATAAATGGAAGCTTATTTAAGTTTTTAGCGACCTTGTAAAATAGTACATAATTTTTATTTTTCAAATTTTTAAAAAAATTATATATTTTTAGAAAAAATAAAAATTATGTACTCTTCTATGTAAATGATATTATAGTATATTACATATTACACCTTTTTAACATTTAAATATTTTCTAATTCAAATGAATTTTTTGTCATTATAGTATTTATATTACTTGTTTTCATAGTATCTTCATTATAATTATTGCGTTCATTATAAATATCATTAATATCATTATTTATTTTAACGTCTTTATTTTCTGAATTCAAATAGAACATCTTCTTAAACCGAAAAAACCAACCATCATTTATTTTTAATTTATTTAACTTATCTATTTTTTCATTATTTAAACGGATTGTTTCAATTTCTATTATATTATTATTTTTTAATATTTTAATTTCTTTATCCATTTTCATTTTTTCCAATTTAATATCAATATCATATTTATATTTTTGTAATTTAATCTTGTCAATATTTTTAATATCTTCTAATATATTAATATTTTCATTAATTTCCTTATTATAATCTTTGACTTTTTCTATTAATTCCTCATATCTTTCATCATCTAATTCTTTATTATTTAATGTATAAAGTTCTATTAAATCAATTTGTTTATTATATAAACTTCTATATTTTATTATAGAATTTTGATAATTTTTAAGTTTTTCCATAATTTCACGATAATTTTTAAATCTAACAATACTACTCAAAATTGTTATAACAGTTCCTAATATTAACATAAAAATATTTATAGATAATGTAAAAGTATCTACATCTATTATTAATGTTTCTCTCATATTTTTCATATATTCTGTTAATGTTAATCTAATTGCTTCAACAAATGTAGAAACAGTTGATAAAATCATTATAGTTAGAGATATTGTATTATATTTGTAACAAATATTATCATATTTTACACTAATTATAAAATCTTTCTTTTTTAAGTCTTCTTTATGTTTTTCTATTCTTTTAATTATATCGTCTTTTTTATTTATATATTTATCAAATACAATATTGTCTTTTAAAGAAATTTTATCATCTTCAAAATATTTAATATTTTTTGGATTAATAATAGGAGAATTTTTTTTTGAATAAGAATTTTCATTTGTATCTATTTTAATAATAGGTCTTTGTGTATTAATAGATTTTATAATAGGTGTTGATATATTTTTAAAATTATTTGAATATGATAAAGAATCTGTTCTTTCAATATCTTTTAAATTTTGGACATCATATATATTGTCATTTAAAACAGAATTGGTATTTGTTGATGGTAAACTATTATCTATAACTATATTTTTTAAATTTGAAGAATTAATATCATTATTTATTTTGGATATTTGTTTTAAATTAATATTTAATTTTTTCATATGATATATTCCTATATTATAGATATATATATAATATATATAGCAATATATGCTAGATATTTTTTTAATATGTAATTAAAAATTGCATTATTTTTTTCTAATAGAAAATTAATATAGTCATGTTTATATTTTAAACATGACCTGTCAAAGTATTTATATTTTCCACTAGTATCATTATCATTATAATTAACAATACATCTCCATTTCTTTTCAGATAATTGTTTTTTTGTAAAATTATTAACATTATATTTATTTATATTTCCTATTAAAATATCGATATTATACACTATAATAGAAATTATAATAATATATATTAATTTTTTATAACTCATTATTATAATAATTGGTAATAAAAACTATAAAAATGTATATCATTTTTTAGATAATAAACAAAAAATGACATACATATTTTGATTTTTTATCAAGGTTTTATATTACCAAATTACATTTTCATTATAATAATGAAATTTGCTGGAGATTGTTTGCAGGATTCATGTGAAAAAACAATAAATAATAAACACAATAATTTTCTTTATATTGCGTCTCTAAATGCTAGAAAATCAAATATGCATAAAAATTATGGAGCAGTTATTGTATATAATAAAAAAATAATAGGCTATGGTCACAATCATTCAATAGATTATATTACAAGAATGCATAATTATATTGGTAAAAATAGAAAAATTCTTCAAAATGTTCATGCCGAACACGATGCTATAATTGATGCTATTAAAAGAGGTTATAAAGAGAAAATATCTAAAAGTGAAATATACATATCTAGAATTTTAAACGATTATGATAAATATCAAGATTTTAATTATCAGACTTCGCATCCATGTGATAATTGTAAAAAACTAATAGAAAAATATAAAATTAGAAGAGTTTATTATATGGACTAAAACTCTTCTTTAGTACCACCAAAATATAATTTACCATATTTATTATCTATCATCATCTTCATAATATTTTTATCATCGTAAAATACATTTCCTAATAATCTACCATATTTATCAAAATCCATACATTCTATAATAACAATCTTATATAATATTAAATCTTTAAGAAAATCTCTAACAATTATAGCTGCTTTTTTTTCTTCTGGATTATTTGTTTTTATTTCTGGTGTATCAATACCATATATTCTACAATCCCACTTATTATATTCTCCTTTGTGTTTGAAAACAACTGTTATAGTATCTCCATTATATACTTTTATAACTTTTGCTGTTTTTATTAAACCATTTAATGTAAATTTTTTTATATTTTTATAATCTAATGATAGTAATTCTTCTAAATTATTATCATTAGATATTTCTTCCATTTCTATATAATAATATTATAATAATATAGAAATGAGTAAAATACCTAAAACAGCTACTTGTATTCGTAATACGAGTACATGGAGTGATTTAAAAGCGGAATATAAATTTGATTCTGCTTCTTTCAATTCTAAAAAAATTATTTCAAATTTACCTACATTATCTCCTAAAATGAACGTTTTATTAAAAAAAATAAAAGAATTAGATGAAGAAGATTTAAAAACAACAGGGACACTAAATAAACATATTATATATAGTGATGTTGCAGGAACATATGGTGCTAAAATGGTAGCATCCGTATTAATAGCAGATGGTTTTAAATTAGCATATAATAATAATTTTAAGATGAAAGATTTTAAAGATTTGGAAAAAAATAAATCATTTGGTCTTTTAACTACATCAACAGTATATAAAAAACCTTTAACAGTTGGAATTAAAAAAAACCTTTTAGCTTCTATGAATAAAAGACCTGATAATGTTTTTGGAGAAAATATTCGTATTTTAGTTCTCGATAGTGGTTTTAAAGAAGGAATTGATGTTTTTGATGTGAAATATATACATTTATTAGAACCTTTAATAACAAAAGCTGAACAGACACAAGTTATAGGAAGAGGAACAAGATATTGCGGACAAGCAGGATTACCTTTTATTCCTTCAAAAGGATGGTTATTACATATTTATAGATACAATATGATGTATAATCAAGATACAAATTTACACGAGTTATATTTAAAACATAGTAATAGCAATATAAGTTCTCTTAATTTTGTTGCTGATATTGAAGATTTATTAATAACAAGCGCTGTTGATATTCCATTAACAGAAAACATACATAATTTAAATAGAAAAAATAATAGATTTTATAATATGGTTAAAGAACTCAAAAAATTAGCCGATGTTAAAAAGGTTCCACCACCTCGTGCTGATAAAATTGTTCTTGTTAATAATATAAGAGGTAAGGTATATACAAATGATAAAGCAATTGATTGTAGACTTAATTGTAAAGGAGAATTGGAAGAAGCTCCAAGAGGACTTATAATAGCTGCAGCTATACATGTTGGTAAAAAAGAATTAGTAAAAGAACTATATGTTAAAAATTGCAAACCATTATTATGCAGATATATTTCAAAAATGCCTGAATTTTGTAAAGCTATTAATGCATTATGGACACAACCTATTAAATTCCTTAAAGTATACAAAAAAAGTATTTTAAGAAATTTAGATGTATATAGAAGAACATATTCTTCAATTCATCAATCTAATTATGATGCAGCTGTTGAATATGTTAATATGTTTAATGAACCATCTGAACCAGTCTATATTGCTGAGCCTCCTAAAAATAAAATGCCTTATTTAGAATTAAGTGATTATATTGAAAAACATTATAGACCATATAAATGGAGTGCGATTGAAGTTAAAAATAAATGTATATTAGATAATGAAAAAGTTGATGATAAGAATGAAACAACTGTAGTAGAATATACAAATACACAGAAATTTGTAAAAGATTATTTAACTCCTAAATCACCTTATAAAGGGACATTTTTATATCATAGTGTAGGTTCTGGTAAAACTTGTTCGGCAATTGCAACAGCAACAGATTCTTTTGAAAAAGAAGGTTATACTATTTTATGGGTTACTCGTCATACTCTTAAGGAAGATATATGGAAAAATATGTTTGATAAAGTGTGTAATGTTATTATTCAGGATAAAGTCAATAAAGGTTATAAAATGCCATCAAGTCGTGCTGAAAGAATGAATTTATTAGGAAATAATTGGATGCAGCCTATTTCTTATAAACAATTTACAAATATGATAAAAGGTAAAAATAAATATTATGAAGAAATTGTTAAAAGAAATGGAAAAGAAGATCCTTTTAGAAAAACATTAGTTGTAATTGATGAAATACATAAAATATACAGTAGTTCATTATCAGCATTAGAAAAACCTAGTCCAGAAGTTTTACAATCTATGATACAAAACTCTTATAATAAATCTGGAAATAATTCACTTAAATTATTATTAATGAGTGCTACTCCTATAACAGATGATCCTATGAGTGTTGTTAAAATACTTAATTTAATGATTGAAAAGAATGATCAATTTCCTGAAAATTTTGAAACATTTAAAACAGAATATTGTTTAGATACTGGTCTATTTACTGATGTTGGTTCTATGAAATTTTTAAATAAAGTAGCTGGATTAGTAAGTTATATTGATAGATCAAGTGATTTAAGTCAATTTGCTTACCCTATTATTAATGATATCATGATTAATGTAGATATAGAAAATGATAATAATTATGAATTAAAAGAATTAGAAAATAAATTATTAAAATTAGAAGAAAAAGTGCTTAATGTTGATATAACTAAAGCAGAAAAGAAGGCATTAACATCAGAAGTTAAACAAGTTACAAAAGAAATTAAGAAATTACACAAAGCAAAAGCAGAACCTAAGAATGTTATTGATTTTGTAAATACTTGTTTTTCTAAAAAGTTTTCTTCAAATGTCAAAGAACCTAAAGAAAAGAAGGTTAAAGATCCAAGTAAACCAAAAGAACCTAAAGCCCCTAAAGCAGTAAAAGCTACTAAAGAACCTAAACCTCCTAAAGAACCTAAAGAAGCAAAAGAACCTCGAGTAAAACCAGCTAAATCATGTCCAGATGGCAAAGAATTAAACCTTGATACAGGAAGATGCAGAGCAATAAAAGCACCTAAATCACCCAAAACAGCAAAAGTAGTAAAAGAATCTGAAGAACCTGGAGTAAAACCAGCTAAATCATGTCCAGATGGCAAAGAATTAAACCTTGATACAGGAAGATGCAGAGCAATTAAAGTAGCTAAAGTACCAAAATAAACATTATATAGAATGCGTTTTTATTTTTATAATAAATATAAAAATATTCATTATAGATTATGTATTATTTACTTTATGCGACTATATTATCAATAATATTTTTTATTATTACACAATATATAGAAAAAAACAAAAGAGAAAATACTGATGAACCATATGATATAAATGTTCATTTGTTTACTATGAATAATTTTGTAGTATTTTTTATGATTTTATTAATAAATACTATTATATTTTATTATACATTAGATAATAGTAACGATAAAGATGATATTCTTAAAAGTATATTTGAAATGATTGGCATGGATGGAAAAGATGAGAACAATAAAAAAGAAATTAAAATAAAAAATAGTTCTAAATTAGATCCTAGTATGTTAAAAAGAATTAATGATCCTATAAAACATGGATTTGAACCGATGAGTGATAATGAAAAATCAGATAATGATATTAAAGATGATTTAAGTGATTCATCAAGTGATGATAGCTATGATTCAGAATCAAGTGATAGTAGTAAAGCTAGCTCTATACACGTAAAAAAATCTAAAAAATAAATATCATATTTAGATATATAAAAAGTATATTTTATTTATATTAAAATGAAACTAGAATTAAAAAAATTTGATGCTGCTAATATTAAAAATGATTCTGTTGTAGTTTTTATTGGTAAAAGAAATACAGGTAAATCATATTGTATGAAAGATATTTTAAACTATCATCGTGATATACCTGTTGGAGTTGTTATAAGTCCTACTGAAAAAGCTAACGGATATTTTGAAAAGTTCATACCCAAAATGCTTATATATGATGAGTGTGAAGAAAAAACAATTAAAAAGTTTTTAGATAGACAGATTAATATTTCGGGACAGCGTAAATTAGAGATGCAACGCGGGGGTTCTTCATCAATAGATCCGAGGGCTTTTTTAATTTTAGATGATTGTCTTTATGATAAGAAATGGCCAACAGATAAGAACATCCGCGCCATATTCATGAACGGAAGGCATTATAAAATCTTCTTTTTAATTACCATGCAACATGCTCTGGGCTTACCTCCTGTTTTACGTTCAAATGTAGATTATGTTTTTATTTTTAGAAATAATATTATGAAAGAACGTGAAAAAATATACCACCATTACGCAGGTATGTTTCCTACATTTGATGCATTTAATCAAGTTATGGATCAGACGACAGAGAACTTTGAGTGTCTTGTAATAGATAATAAAGTACAGAGCAATAAGCTAGAAGACCAGGTGTTCTGGTATAAGGCAAGTGAAAGTAATTTCAGGATGTGTTCTAATGAACTATGGGATATGCAGGCTTTAGAAGACCAGCGTAGAGCTATGGGAATTATTGATGAAGACCAAGAAGAAGAACCATTCGATTTAGGAGTCTTTAATAAGAAGAAAAACGGTAGAGTAATTAAAGTAAATAAAACTCATCATGGTCGTAGATAATATATAAGTATAATAGTTTATTATATTATAAACATGGAAATAACTATAAATAGAACTGTTGTTATATCTATGGGTACATGTTTAATAGCATATAATATGATTTTCTATGGTTTATTTGTTTATTTTATATACTATAAAAATGTTTTATTAAGTTAATTAAACTATTATTTTTATTTACATTACAATATAAAGTAATACTTATATCATTTATGGTAAGACTTGTGCTATTGTGGAGCGATGTGGAGTGTTATTTATATTTGTGGAACGATGTGGAACGATAGATAATATTCATTAAAATATTTAATACTAAAATTATGAAGTTTAATATATTTATGTGGATATATGTGGAGCGATAGAAACATTTCATAAAAAATATATACCATATATTCCACCTGTATCACCAACAAAATATGAAACATTCCTATTCAATAATTGTGTATTATCACCAAGTAATAAAGTTCTATTTGCTGATGTTAAAAAAGAATATATATCATGGCAAAAAAGAATAAATGATATTGATGTAAGTGATACTGAAATAAAAGGTCTTAAAGAATTTCTTAATGAATCTAAATTATTGTTAAAGGCTAATGTATGGTGCGATTCTGGTAATGGTAGTGGTTATTATGGATTTTCACTTAAAAAAGATATTCCCTATGTTAAAATGATGAGAGGCGCTACTGCCAAAACTGTTGAAAAGGTAGATATTGTATCAAATGAAGTTGTTGATTCATGGACTACTATTGCAAAAGCAGCACAAATTGAAAATATACCATCAGCAAAACTTAGCAGAATGTGTAAAAATAAACAAGAAGTAAATGATATCTATTATTATAGAACTGTATAATTTATTTTTTTATTTAATATACGCAAAAAAATGAGTATATAATATTACTATTATTATATTATGAATAATAAGATAGAAATTATAAAAAAGACAGGTTCATTATGTTCAAAAGAAGGTAAAAAATATGAGATCATTATATATAATATTGTTAAAAATTGCACTATTAATGGTAATA
>Ga0209555_10003105_pt1 | contig 11311 bp, 20 predicted proteins | sample SaaInl85LU_5_DNA_FD_184643 | JGI IMG/M metagenome (GOLD analysis project Ga0209555, IMG submission 184643) | Marine microbial communities from expanding oxygen minimum zones in the Saanich Inlet - ESP_85LU_5_DNA (SPAdes) (version 2) | ecosystem: Environmental > Aquatic > Marine > Intertidal... | reverse complement strand
CTCTCGTCTATATTTAATACCCATCTGCCTTTTTCTGATCTTAATAAACCTCCTATGTAATTACTGGCAGGGTAATCTTCACCTTTTTTCCATTCATTATTCCACATTATTTAAAAAATAAAATTGTGTAGGCTATTGCTACGTTCATATTTACTAATACTAAGTTCCATTGTTTTGCTATAATTACTTGCGGTAAAGATATCAAACCAGCTATAATATATGTTTTAATACCAATAGCATCTGGTAATAGGTGTGGGCTCGTCATCATAAACGCCGAACCCATGTACCCTAATCTATTAGCTATCCTCTCCGCTGGAGAAAGCTTCCTCTGTTTCACTAGGCTCTTCAGCCACTTTCTTTTTAAGTTCTTCGATTGCATCTTCGTAACCTTCTAATTGTTTGATTATTTCTTGTTGGCCAAAGACCATCGTTTTTAAATTATCTACTTCGTTTATTAAATGCTGCAATACATTTGTTACTGCAGCCATACGCTTTTCAAGCGCATCAGTTCTACTCTGTTTCTGTCCTTTCATATAATTCTTTTTCTAGTTCTTGTTCACTAATTAGTTTACCAAATGTCTTCAAAGTCTTCGCCTTCGTTAGCCTTTGAATAATCCGTCGGCCGAACTGCGAAAAAATCAGTATGAGTGAGCCCCCCGGTAAGATGATAGAACCAATCAAGATTAGCTGCTGCATTATCGTCATACGGGAAGTACGAGCCAAGATCAACGTAACCCAGTTCAACCAGTTTTTCATTTGTTCTTTTCTTTATAAAGTGTTTTAAATCATTTGCTTTAATGCCTTCGATGTCACCCATCTCAAACATTTTATCTATATACTTAGTCTCAAGCTTAACCATTGTTTCAGCCGCGGCAACAATGTCGTTACGACATAGGTTTAACAACTGATTGTTCTCGTCACACATATCACGAAACAACTTACAACCCATTTTACTGTGAAGCGACTCGTCTCTTACAGACCATTTCATTTGTTGTCCGATACCTTTAAGTAAATTTCTTAATTGAAAACTATAGAGTACAGCAAAAGCAGAATATAAACTAACCCCTTCAGCAAAAGCGCTAAACACAGCAAGAGACTTGCCAATACCAACAGGATTGGTCCCGCCATAAGCAACCAAGTTATCAAAGCGTTCAGCAGTCGCTGGCTCGTGTAAAAAAGCTTCATAATTTTCTAATCCTAATGTTTCATTTAAATAACTATAAGCAACTGCATGTATTGTTTCTTGCGATCCAAACATCATTGCCATCTGTTGTATCTCGTGTTTTGGAAACCAGCCAACAACCTTCTGTGTCCAGTAATCTGATACTGCACATTCTGTCTGAGCAAAACCTAGTAGGATATTACCTACTAAGTTCTTCTCTTCTGGTGTTAACTTTTCTTTCCAGTCTTTGACATCACCTTGCATTGGTATCTCAGTGTGTAACCAAAATGCTTGCGCTTGTTTCAACCAACCTTCAGTGTAGTACTCAGGGTACTCAAACGGTTTGTACGCTACGCGCTCGTCAAACAATCCCATTATTTATAAGTTTCAAAAGCAACGTCAATAAAAGGAAGGTAAAAAACGTAAGCAGTTTGTTTTTCTTCTTCATAAGTTCTCATTCCAAATAATATTCCTGGGTAAAACCCAAATGACAGTGACCACGTTGGTTTACCGTCCTTGCCCTCTGTTGCGCTTGACATAATTTTTACTGTTTTTATTATTACTACTCTTGCTCTTTGCGTGCACGCCTTTACGTCGTACTTTAATTTTCTCTTTGTATGTTGATAAAGTTAACTTAGCCATATACTTTTATATTAAGTTTATCTTGTAGTTCAACTAATTCTCTATATAATATTTTACCTCTAGATTCCCAAGACCACTTAACCCATTTGTCAACTTGACGTTCAGCATACTTCTGCCTCGCTACTTGTTTCGCGAGTTGAGGATTAACCTTATTGTTTCGTCGCATTCTTTTTGATTTTGTGGTTTATATAAAGTTATGTTTGGCATATGCTCTGTACAATACTTCTTAAACATTTTCCAACGCAGTGGAAATGATTCATTAGCTCTACCTTTAGTTTCAATAATGAACTCATCTCCTATAAAGTCAGGTGTATATTTAATGTTAAGTATTTTTTTACTACCTCTGTTCTTGTACTCGCCCTTACCGTTGGCACAACGTTCATAAGCTTCGTTTGGAAAGTTGAAGCCAGAAAAAATTTCATATGTCTCGCCTTCGTAAGCGGCTTTGATCTTATGCTTTTTAAGTTGCATATACATATACCGCTCAAGGCCAGAGGCAAAGTTGATACCATCATATGATATCTTCTTCGCCTGCACAGGTCCTTTTTTCTTTTTCTTTCTAGTTTTATTCCTGATCATAATGTAAACCGTCGTTACCGTTTTGTGCAATAATGTTTATTCGGTTTAACATTGCCTCTTCTATCTCATCTTGCAGGCAATACCTAGCAGCTTCAATATAAAGCAACGCGTCCATTAGTTCTTCTTGCACATCGATTAAAAACCTATTTAAGTCCTTGACTTCGTTTTTAATCTCACCCATCATTGTAGCTCCGTACTTTTCTTGACCAACAAGACTACGCTCGTCCATCTTAGCTAGTACTCTACGTACAACTTCATCTTTAGTTTTAATCTGCATCTTTAACAAATGTACCGTTAACCATTTTACCAGTGCGTTTGGCTATAACATTATACGCTGAATCAATACAGTCTTCAATAAGCATATCTTCGAACTTAGCAATGCTTGTAAGCACTACAACCATATCACCGATAGCATCTTTGATCTCTGCTTTGTCTTTCTTAAGCAAGGCTTCTGCAAGCTCACCAGCTTCTTCGATAAGCTTAAGGTATTGAACACCGCTGCTGCCACTATCATATATACCTTTTTCTTTAGCCCACTCTCTAATTAATTCAAACTGATCGTAGTGCGAGTATAGTCTTTCTGTTTTACGTGGTATCGCTGGTTCAGCTATGAAAGCTTCGTAATATGCTTTGTTGTATATGTAGCTACGTCCTTCGTTGTACATAGAGGTTTTAACATTTGCCATTATCCATGGTATCGTTTGTTCGTTAATCTCGAACTGGCCATGATACGTTCGCCAAGTCAAACCTATGTTGTCCATTAATCTACCTTTTAGCTTGCTAACTGGCACTGGAAATGTTGAGGTTTGTTCTGTTGGGTTTATCTTCATTTTATTAAATAAATTTTTATATAATTTCCTGTCTGTCTTATAGCCATAAGACTTTTGAAGTTCTATTTCGCGGTCTGATATATAATCTATATCGTCTGACTGCTCAAGAACTTCATACTCTCCCTCCTTATATCCTTGTATAAGGGTCACGCGAGTATTAAGATCACGGGTTACGCCGATCTTTTTACCCGGTATGTGATATAAATAATACATCTATTTTAATTTATCGTTATACAAATGTAAGTTGTGTGCGTGGTGGTAATACCAACCAGTTGTAATAGACAGTCTGTCTGCAACCATTTCCTGCAGTGATGCAAATTGATACTGATCATTACAGAAGCCGTACCAGAGATCATTAGAACGCATATAGACAGACATACAAAGCTTACCGTCTACAATACTAAACTGAACTGCGTATGTACACGGCGTATCGTATTCGTATTGGTTAATCTCTTTGCCGTCATATATACTTATAGCTGCTTGTCTAGTACTAGGGTTTTTTCTAAGCATATCAACTACATTATCTAGTTGCGCATAACGCATCCATTGGTAACCATAGTTTGAATTTACTTCACCGTTTTCATCAGCCATACGTTCCCATATCTGAGGCACGCTACCATATAACTCACCTAACTCACCTATATGTGGGTTACCAGATAGATACCAAGCCCACTCGGCTGCAGCGTATTTCTGATTCCACTTTCTATATCCTGCTTTTATCTGCTTATCAGAAGGGTTGTGAATATAAAACCCAACATTAAACAAAGCTTTAGTATTATCAAACTCTACACCTTTGTCTTTGATCTTGATGTAGAAATAATCGAAAGCTTCGCTTGCTGTTTTAAAATTACTCTTTGTACTTATCATAATAATATTTATAAAACTTATAAATGTTCTCCCATATTATATCCTTAGTGTATACATGGGGTGATCTATTTTGTTTACCGTTTATTGTTATATCTATGTACCAACTACCTGCTTCTTTAGCAAATGGTGCTATGTATATTTTGTTTCTTATACACCATTGTTTTGCGTGGATATCTTCTGCTGAAGCATGATAGTCACCCATATCCCACTCTTTGTTTTTCTTATTCCAAGCAGCTGCCATTTATTCCCATGGCATTTTTTCTTCATTGCCTATAGCATGCTGTACATGCGGTGCAAATCTGCCTGATGCTGGCTGCCATTTGAAATGGGCTTCAGCTCCGTTCTCACCTAGGTTTTGAAACTTTACTTTAAGTATCTTTGCTTTCACGGTTTTCTCTTCATAGTTCCTGTGAACTAATATACCGTGGTAACTAGCATCATACCATTCACCACCACCTTTTATATTGTACATAGTAGGCTCTTCAATCTTACCGTCTTTGTCTTTGTACATCTTAGTTGGGTGTGCTACAATAAATACTAGTACATCATACTTCTTAGCAAACATTTCTATCTTCTGAAGATAGTCCATAGTATATCTATTAACATCTTCAGTCTTAGAATCAACGTCTCTTACTTTGTTAAATGGATCGATAACAAGGCATTTAATACCTTTACGCTTTACTAACTCAGCACCTTTACGCAGTACTGATTCTAACGTATACTTTTCCATATCAATAAAAAAGAAGTTATCATTAACATGCTCAGCTATTTGTTTCCATTTGTCGGTACCAATATCTGCTCTGGTTGGCATGTCGCCCCAAACTTTACGCATTAACTTATGCGCGTGCAAATAAGTCGGTGCATTTTCTGGCGAAGCAAACGCCGTCTTCCACCCATAGTTTTGGTTATAACCAACCACCATTTGGTCGACGAAATCCGACTTGCCCGAGCTCGGTATACCTGTGACAGTAATGAATTGACCAGTATAAGTCGAAAAAATATCATCGAAATTTGGAAGACCAATTTGATATCCAGGTTTAAATCCATTAGTAACGAAGTCAGTAACTTCGCCTTCAATGTCTTTGAACGTTGTAACGTTCTCCAACGGTACAGGTCTTGCTCTGCTAACACGCTCTGCCAGTTTTTGTTTTCCATATTTAACTAAGTATTCATTAGCATCTTTACACTCTTCGAAGTCTGCTAAGAAACAAACTTCAGCACCAAGCCTTCTGACTAACTCTTGTTGTAACGCCTGACCAGCGTCATCAGAGTCGACTGCTAGTATTATTTTTTCTTTATCGTCGAAATAATCTATACAGTTATCTAAATAATCTAGGTTATTGTTACCAAGCGTAGCTCCGTTAGGAACTGATACTACATTTTTAATACCAGCTTCGTGAAAAGCTAGTACATCCATCTCGCCTTCAGTGATTACACAATACTCATAACCAATGACGCTGTTAATATTGTAGAATATTTTTTCAGCACCTTTGTATAGCTTAAAGTTTTTGCGACCATCTCTGTATTTAACATTGATAACTTGATCGCCCATCATGTAATTAAACTGAATCGTATTCTCGGTCTTACCGGTCTGTGGCATCCACTCAGGACCTTGACTAACGTTTAAGTCGTCAAGAGTCCTTTGTGATATACCTCGTGATTCAAACCATTCAGTTACTTTATCTTTAACAGGTTCGAGTACTACATTGTCAGGTCTTACATAGACCTTTTCACTAGCACCTTTGCGCTGGTAAGTATGTAACTGAAAAGTTGTATTACAATTATGACAAGTACCGAGACCACGTTCCCAATCATAAGAAGCACATTCTGCTTTTTGATTCTTGGGTTGTCTATCGTGAGAGCATAGCGGGCATATACCCTGTGCTTTACCTTCTTTAAGACTGTATTGATTGAACTCATCAATCAAATATCCATTGATCTCTGTTGTCTGCATTTAATTTAATTAATCTTCTATTAGTGTTACATTGCCATCACTATCCGTTTGGATATTGATGTAGTCGTTTTCATCTATCATTAAAATGGCAGATCATCTACAGGCGCCGCAGCTTGTTGACCAACTGGAGCTGCTTGCTGTGGTTGATCTTGTCTAGGTGCTGCACCTACGTTATCACCATTTGTCCATACAACCTGCACATTACCAAGATACGTTTTACCTTGTTTAGCATCACGCTCCTCTTTGGTTTGTGCTACAACGATAGGACCTTGATTTCCAAACTGATCCGGCTCGTCGTTTAATGTAATTGTAATAGGTAGATACTTACCTTTTTTACCATCAATGATTTTATCTTTTGGTATTTCAGATAAATTGATACTTGCTTTAATTATACTTGCCATTATGCGTAGTTATTGATTTGGTTAAACATGCGCTGCAACTGATCTTTAGTTGCATTAGTATTACGACGTAAATTATCTACAGCTTTAATATGGTTTTGATTTGCGTAAAAATTATCTACACTTGTTTCAATACCTGTTACTGTACATACTTTAGTCTGTGGTTTTCTATTTCTAGCCATAATAATGGTTTTAAAGGGTTTCGTTAATAAAAAATTGTGAAGGATCAAAACCTTCTTGTCTATAAAATAATTGGTATTGTTCAACTGCTTTCTTTACTTTATCAGCTCCGCGCTGTAAAAATTCAGGTGAGCAATCAAATATACCGATTTGATGTGTTGTTTTATCTATCGCGATAAACACCATATCATAACCAAACAACTGTTGGTATATGTAAGCTTGACTGTCGTAGTTATACTTAGATGCTGACCATCTAAACTTGTCGATATCAGCTGTTGTTTTCAAATCAATTATAAGTTTCTCATCATGATTTAATATATCAGCTTTACCTTTCCACAACTCATTTTCAAGCTCACCGATACCAGGCGTTTCATAATCGCAGTTGCCTTTGATAAGACCTCTACATATATCGTTTGCTAAAATCTTATCAGTCATAAGCTCTATCATATCAACTTCAGACTTTAACAAACATAATTCACCACCTGATATTTCCTTATATGCTTTAGTATTCCTGTTAGACGATTCTATAACCTTAAAGTTTTTAAGCTTTTCAGGCTCTAGTATTGCCGTGTGGAAATACCCACCAATTAAAAAGGCAGGTATCTGCTTTGACGGTTTACCTAAAGATAAAGGATCTTTTAAAAGCGTAGATATGTCTGAGTTACTAAGGTATTGTTTACCAAACTCTCCGTAGTAATGCTCATCATCTCTTAGCTTATCTATTATCTCATTTTTGCTCATGTTTCTTGAGTTCAGCTTTTGCTGTTATAGAAACGTTGTACTTAGCGTTGATAGCTTCTATAGAGCCACCTGCTTTGATATAATCTTTAGCCTTTGTAAAAGCTTCAGTATTTACATCCAACGTTGGTTTAGACTTACTCGCGGACTTTCCGTGGGTATTTGACGCATCTGAGTCTTGCGTGTCATCTATTAGGAATAAATTACCTAACGCGTACTTCTTACCATAACTTGAAGCAGAACCAAACTGTTGAGGTACTTGCATACCTTTCTGGCCAAGGTCAACACCAACTACAGCTGTAGCTGATATTTCAGTTTCGCCATCAGATAATGTAGCAGTCGACTCAATCATAGGTACGTTATCAAATAAAACACGTACTTCTTCATTTATCGTTACTGATACTCCTAACTCAAGTAGAAAGGGTTTTGTTGCTTCGAGAATGTCTTCGGCTGATCTGAAGTAATACTTGCCGAATGAATTAAACCTACTTTTTTTAGATTTAAATTTAGTCTGGATAGTTGCCAGCTTTTCATTTAGTGTCATAGGTATATTGGTATTTGCTTATTATTATAATTACACATAAAAATACAGTTTTACACGAGTAACTTACAGATAGTCAATCACTTGCGAGTGATCAACATTGTCAATAAGTTTTTGTACGGCAGCTCTTTTTAGCTCACTTACGCGTACATAATTACTCGTACCTTCAATATTTAATTTAGCCGCGATGTCTTTAGCTGAGTGCTTATCGCAGTCAAGTCCATAGCTTAAACGTAACACTTCATACTCTTTTTCATTTAAGTGTTTTTGTAGTAAGCTTTTCAAATACATATTAAGCAAAGCCATATTGTATGGCTCAGACTTATCTTGTATCTGGTGTATCATACTCTCGCCTTCGTCGTTTGAAGGTTGAGCATCTATTGATAAAAATATAGAGTTGAAAAACATTTCAACCATCTTTTTGTCTTTAGGATTTTTACGTATCTCGTTCATCTTATGCTCAGGTATACGTATATCGCCTCTGTGCATATCGATTCTACGACGTATCGCACCTTTGATACGTTTACTGAAGAAACTTTTTAAAGTCTTTTCTATGTCATCAGACTCTTCAAGGGTTTTCCACTCAAGTTTATCAACAGCTTTTATCAAAGCGTAACCGCCTTCTTGTATTAGATCATTGATGCTAAGCACGCCTGATGCTTGCTGCGTAGTTGAAAACTTACGTGCTAAATTTTCTACAAGAGGTAGAAACTTAACAACAAGCTCGTTGCGCGTATAATCTTTAAAATCCCAATTACCTTCAGGCATAGACCGTTTAAGATCTTCTTTATACCTTATATAGTTTTGTACATTGTACTTTTTCATAGTTGTTGATTAAGTAATTCTTTTTCTTTCTTAAGTTCGTTACTCATATTTCTGTATATAGTTCTTGTTGAACAATCTAACAAACCTGCTATTCTACCTATAGTAATTTTCTTACCAAAGTGATTTAAATCTAACATGCATTGATAGATATCATCTTCACCCACGCGAGATGATCTACCTATTATGCTACCTACAATCTTTAGTTTTTCAGATGGTGTAAGCCTGCAGGTATCTTTAAAAATAATCTTACGCAGTTTATTACGCGGAGGTTCTTCTAAATCATACATGCTAACTTCATATATAATGTTCTTTAATAGCTGATCTGATACATTAAAAGTTACAAAGCCATTTACTTTATCGCAAAGGTTTGTAGCTACATATTCAAACTCATCTTGATCCATAGCAGGATTTAAGTACCATATAACTAGTAGATGCCATTTCAATGAACGATACGTAGTAATCTTAGCTTTTGTTCTAAACAAATCGTAACACTCATACGTACCGTCGTAATATACAAAGCCCCACTCATGCACTTCATCTGGTCTATCGTTTATAGGATCTCTACGATATATAATATGGTTTTGATCTAAAAACTTGGTATTTCGGTGTGACATTAGGCCCTTACTCTTTATTATTAGGGGCTGTTGTCACAGTCCCCTCTGGTTTCAATGTGCATATGATAATATGCTCTTTTAAAAATTCGTCTTCTTCACGTAATCTCATAAATAAATCTTTTGTTCTACCCATTATTTTAAAAACGTTATTAACTTTAATCTTTTCTGGTATTTGTGAAACAAATTTATTTTATGCTCATTTATTTGATAGCTAAGTGCATCGTTAAGTATACTATACTTTAGATCCCACAAGGTTGTCTTCAGATACTTTACGTGGTTTAGCTTTCTTTTGTAGTTTTTTAATCTTATTTGTAATATTGCCATAATTAGTTGATTTAATGTGATCGTATATTTTCTTACTCATAATGTTTATCTAATAAAATGTTAGCAACTTCTTCGCTTATTAAGTTTTCGTTGTATAATTTCCATATTAATTTACTCATAATCTCTAAGTGTTTTGTATAGTGGATGTCTGTAGCTACCTGCTTTAGTACGTTCGAAATAAGTAAACGTAGCACGCTTACCCATGTAGTCGTGTATATTATTTAGAATAAATCTACGATCATCATAGTTGTAGCCTTTACCAATCGGGCAGCCAAACTCAATACCGTAGTCATCAACCATAAGAAACTTACCGATAAGACCTGTAAACTTACCTTTACCAGCTTCATAGCCAATAATTGTAGCTTCATCATCTGAGAAGTCTTTGAATTTTTGTAGGTTGTAGCTACGTTTTTGCTCGTACGGACCGTTAAGTCTCAGTATAGAACCTTCATAACCTTTGTTTAGAAAGTCATTGTGCATAGCTTTAGCGCCGTTATAGCCGTGAACTTCGATAGTTTCAACAGATATAACAGAGTCTGACCACAGGTTTTTACTTGACAATAGCCAGTTAAGTCTGTTTTCGTAACTAGGACCTTCAGCTATCATATCGTATACATGGTATTGTATTAGTCTATGTGCGTTTAGACGATCCTCGTCAGTCGGTTTTTGTTTTCTAACTAATGATATGATTTGTTCGAAATCGTCTCTTAGATCGTGATTATACAGCTCACCATCAAGTACAGCGTTAGGCTGATCTTCAAAAAACTTTTCAAGATCTATCTTGATATGTTGTAAGTTGTGAAACTCTTTGCCGGTACGTGAGTACGCACCATCTTTTGTAAATATACAGCGCACGCCATCGAGCTTAGGTTGTATAAAAACCTTCTCTGAGAAATCAATTCTGTTCTCATTTACTTTATGCGCTAGCATTGGTTTAATCATAAGTTTTTTAATTTATTTTCTATATGTTTTATTTTTCCGTTAATTATAGCAGCTTTTTCATACTGCTCTTTCTCTTCGTATGATGACAATAGGGTCATAAGTCTAGCTAGTTCTGACAAAAGTACTTCTTCATCTGAAGCATTTTGCTGCATACCAAAGTAAGGTTGTAAACTTACCTCAACATCAGCGCCTGACTGTTTTACCTGCTCGATAAACTGCTCATCAAGTTCTTTCTGTCTTTCCATTATCAGTTTGAATACTTTTTCTGCTAGAATATCAGCAAAGTCATTCATTTCTTCTTGTGTCATACTATTGTTCTTCATCATATTTTTTAAGTGCAGCACCTGGTTTACCCACAAAGATAACTTTTTCTTCGCATGTATCGTATATAGTCATATAAGTTTCGTGACCTTCTTTAGGTAGCAAAGTGTATATGTAATCAGCCCAACCCTCATCATTGTCAATTGGTGTTAAGTATAGACCGCCAGGTCTATTTTTAAACCTTTGTATTAACTGAGCTGCTAAGCAACCAGGTCCGTTAGCAAACTCACCCAGCTTAACATTACCTGATATGCCGTTACCCACGCTAAGACCTTTTAAGAAATTAGCATATTCTACTGCCATATACGAAGGATAACCGTCATATTGCTGATAAATATTCACAAGTGCAAGCTCTGCTCTTTTGTGTGCTACGTCATACGCCAAGCCTTCTTGA
>Ga0209555_10003104_pt1 | contig 11312 bp, 10 predicted proteins | sample SaaInl85LU_5_DNA_FD_184643 | JGI IMG/M metagenome (GOLD analysis project Ga0209555, IMG submission 184643) | Marine microbial communities from expanding oxygen minimum zones in the Saanich Inlet - ESP_85LU_5_DNA (SPAdes) (version 2) | ecosystem: Environmental > Aquatic > Marine > Intertidal... | reverse complement strand
AATGCTGCTTTAACAGAAATCCTATGGATTTTACAAGGCAGAACAGATATAACTTACTTGCAAAACCACAAAGTGCACTATTGGGATGCTGATTATGAAAGATCAGGAAGAACAGATAACACTTTAGGGCCTGTATACGGGAAGCAATGGCGCGATTTCGGCGGCGTAGATCAGCTTAAAAACCTTTTGGCAGATATTAAGTCTAATCCTGATTCAAGACGTCTTATAGTGAGCGCGTGGAACCCAATTGAAATGCCAGATATGGCTTTACCGCCTTGTCATTACGGTTTTCAAGTTTATATTAATGATGGTGTTATAGATTTAATGTGGCAACAACGTTCTGTAGATATATTTTTAGGTCTGCCTTATGATATTGCAATGTATGGATTACTATTAGAGTTCTTAGCTAAAGGTAATGGTTTAAAAGCAGGTTCATTAATTGGACAACTTGGCGACTGCCATCTTTATAGCAATCATATAAAGCAAGCTTCAGAGCAATTAGAAAGATATATGTATGAGTTACCAACAATTCAGGTAGAACACGGTTTATATCTTGACAACGACGCTGTTTTTATGCCAGTGCATAATTCTGTATCTTTAATTAATTACAAATCACACCCTGCAATCAAGGCTCCTTTGTCTGTAGGATAAAACCAAGCAATATGTTTTACATCTACCATATCCCCGGTAAGAAGATAGGCGTAACACGTAATTTAAATAAACGCGTTACTGAACAACAAGGCTATAAAAAAGGCGAATACGAAGTCTTAGAAAAGTCTGAAGATATAAGCTATGTATCTAAAAAAGAATTAGCTTTGCAAAGAGCCTATGGCTATAAGGTAGATAGGCAATTATATTCTGAATTAAATAAAACCAAATCTAATAAAATGAAACTAAACGTAACGGAACAAACAACAACTTTCCCTGTACCTTTAAATAAACTTAAAGGGCATTTGATGGACAACAAAGGTCTTAAATGGGAAACATCATTAGGTGAGTTTAAAATTTCTAAGAAAACAATTGAATGGCTATTGCACAATGCTAAGCCTAGTATGTACAACAACGATAGATGTTTTATTTACAATAAAGCATATCACGAGGCGTTTATAGCTGAACCAGCTTTAGAACCTACTCATACTAAGTTTGAATTAATTAGGCAATGGGCTCAAGAACGTGGAATATATGATAAAGGAGATACAAAAACGCAGTATATTAAATTACTTGAAGAGACTGGTGAATTGGCTAAAGCAATTCTTAACAATGACAGACCAGAAATTATTGATGCTATTGGGGACTGCGTTGTGGTTCTTACTAATCTTGCCAAGCTCGCTAATCTTAATATTGAAGATTGCATCGATAGTGCTTATAACGAAATATCTGCAAGAAAAGGAAAAATGATTAATGGTACTTTTGTTAAAGAAGAAACTCTTAAACATAAAGAAATAAACTTTCACTTATAATGTCTACTAAAAAAGAAATTACATTTCGCGATCCGGTTATAGAAAGCGTTGTAGATAAGTTTGTTGAAAGATCTAACGTAGGTTTTAAAAAGTATGGTGTTACTCTTGATCAAGATCCTGGCGACCTTAATGTTTGGATGACACACTTGCAAGAAGAACTTATGGATGCGGTTAACTATATTGAAAAGCTTAAACGTGTTACCACTGAAGTTTTACAAGATAAGCTTGTAGAAAAGTATGAAGCGTCTCATGACGGTCATATGCTAGACAATGATGACTTATGGCAATAAAAAGAAGGAGTAAAAAAAGAGGTCCGGTAAAAGCAAAGAAGGTATCATTTGATGGTATTGACTTTGCGTCGGGGCTTGAAAAGTATATGTATATGGCTTTGAAAAAAGCTAAGATACGATCTAAGTATGAAGGAGAAACATTTGTTTTGTTAAATGGTTTTCATTTTGAAAACGAGGTTTATGAGAAACAATCAAATGGTAAAGGTGATTATATAAATAGAGGTAGTAAAAGAATATTACCTATTAAGTATACGCCAGATTTTATAGGCGATGATTTTATAATAGAAACCAAAGGTAGAGCAAACGAATCATTCCCAATGAGATGGAAGTTGTTTAAAAAATTAGTAGGTGAACAATTTCCTAACATTACTTTATATAAGCCGCAAAATCAAAAAGATTGCGACAGAACTGTAGAATTAATATTAGAAAAAAGAAATGGAAAGAAATAAACCAGCTAATATTAAGCAACAAAAAGCCATATCAAAATCAATGTACCAGAAAAGAAAGGTAGATCAATTTGTTAAATGGAGTTTTGAAATAAAAAATAAGGTCTACTGGCGTGAATTAGTTGACTTACAAAATCAATTAGGAATTAAAGTAGAATAATTATGAGAAACTTTGAATTAACAATAGGACTTTATCCAGGCGTTTTGTTAGGAATTAGGACCTATCCACAGCCAAACTCAACATTGCATGTGCTATATTTACCATTCGTAGATATATGTTTAGAGTTATTTAACGATGAATAACGACAAAGCCGCCACTATAGAATGGTGGGTAGATGATATGCTTACAGAAATGAAAGCACTAAAAAATAAGGGGGTCACTAAAAAAGACCTCCTTTTATACCTCGACTCATGGGAGTCAACATTAAGAACAATAAAAACAATAACAAACGACTAATGGGATTATTTACACCGAGAATTGAGTACAAGCCTTTTGAATATCCAATCTACTTTACTGAAGGTTGGTTAAAACAAGCACAAGCATTTTGGTTGCACACTGAGATTAGCATGTCAGGAGATGTTAAAGACTGGAATGAAAAGCTAACAGCTGAAGAAAAAAGTTTAGTAGGTAACATACTACTAGGCTTTGCACAAACAGAATGCGCAGTATCTGACTACTGGACACAAAAAGTAGTTGGTTGGTTTCCTAAGCATGAAATACAACAAATGGCTATGATGTTCGGTTCTCAAGAAACAATCCATGCAGTTGCTTATTCTTATTTAAATGAAACACTTGGACTTGAAGACTTTAAAGCTTTTTTACAAGATGAAGCTACAATGGATAGGTTTAATAACTTGGTTGCGTATGAAGGAACGGATACGAAAGGTATTGGTACATCTTTGGCAGTCTTTTCCGCCTTTGCGGAGGGAGTAAGTTTATATTCTGCTTTTGCAGTATTATATAGCTTCCAGTTAAGAAACCTTTTGAAAGGTATTGGACAACAAATGAAATGGAGTGTAAGAGATGAATCATTGCATTCTAAAATGGGTTGCCAGCTATTCAGACATATGTGTGAAGAAGACAAAGAATTATTAAACATTTGCAGAGAAGATGTTGTAGCCGCAGCAACTTCAATGCTACAAGCAGAAGAAAATTATATTGACAGAATGTTTGAAGCAGGAGACGTCGAAGGTATTAAAGCTTACGATCTAAAACAATTTATTAGGAAGAGACTTAACGAAAAACTCGTTGAACTTGGATACGTCGACCTTGGGTCCTACTTTGCATTTGACGAAAAAGGATCAAAAAACCTTGACTGGTTTTATCACCTTACAGGGGGTGTTACTCACACTGACTTTTTTGCTACTCGCCCAACGGATTATAGCAAAGCGGGTGAGGGAGAAGACTTTGAAGATATATGGTAAACTAAATTAAATAAAATGAAAGAACAGACTTTATTAGAAATGAAAAACAAAATTGAAATGCTTGGCGGTTTAGTACAGCAAGTAATTCAAGAAATGAGTAACCTAAAAGATTTATCTATAGGTAGCTTAGAAACAATCAAAAGAATGCCTGGATATAAAGAAGCTATAGACCAGTTAATAGAAGAGTCAAACAACAAAAAAGAAGACAAGTAATGAGCTGGAACAACGACTGGGTTAAAGGAGTAGACTATCCCTCTTGGGGAAACACTGAGGTGTATAAAAAAACAATATCTGGAGGGTATTTAATGGCTGGAGAAACACCAAAAGACGCTTATATGCGAGTAGCAAACACTGTTGCAAAGCGGTTATATAAGCCAGAGTTGGCGGATAAGTTCTTTCAGTACATATGGAAGGGGTGGCTAAACTTAGCTTCACCAGTGCTATCTAATACGGGTACAGATAGAGGTTTACCTATATCATGCTTTGGTATTGATGTTGGAGACAGCATTGCCGATATTGGTCAAAAGAATTTAGAAATGATGTTGCTTGCAAAGCACGGAGGTGGAGTTGGTATAGGTATAAATATGATCCGTCCAGCTGGTGCTAAAATCACCGGCAATGGTACGTCAGACGGAGTAGTTCCTTTTTGTAAAATATATGATTCAACTATATTAGCTACTAATCAAGGAGCAGTTAGGCGAGGAGCGGCTAGTGTTAATATTAACATTGATCATAAAGATTTTGAAGAGTGGTTAGAAATTAGAGAGCCAAAAGGAGATGTAAATAGACAATCGCTTAACCTACACCAATGTGCAGTTGTTGGAGACAAGTTTATGAGAAGACTTGAAGAAGGCGACGCTGAAGCTAGAAGAAAGTGGAGTAAACTATTACAAAAAAGAAAAGCTACAGGGGAACCTTACGTATTATTCAAAGGCAACACGAACAAAGCAAACCCTGAGGCATATAAAAGAAATGGATTAAAAGTACATATGACTAACATTTGTAGCGAGATTGCATTGCATACAGATGAAAATCATAGTTTCGTATGTTGCTTGTCATCATTAAATCTTACAAAATATGAAGAGTGGAAAGATACTAATCTTATTTATGACGCAATTTGGTTCCTTGACGGAGTCCTTGAAGAGTTTATACAAAAGGCTAAAGGCCTTAAAGGATTTGAAAACTCAGTTCGTTCTGCAGAAAAAGGAAGAGCGCTTGGTCTTGGAGTCCTTGGGTGGCACACTTACCTCCAACAAAACGGAATACCTTTCGAAGGGCTTCAAGCTCAATTTGAGACTAGGAGAATATTTAGCCAGATTAAAATCGAAAGCGAAAGGGCATCGAGAGCACTTGCCGAGGTATACGGAGAACCTCTTTGGTGTCGTGACACTGGATTTAGGAATACTCACCTTAGGGCTATTGCACCTACTGTATCAAATAGTAAACTATCTGGGAATGTGTCTCCAGGTATCGAGCCTTGGGCTGCAAATGTATTTACAGAGCAGTCTGCGAAAGGTACGTTCATTCGTAAAAACAAAGAATTAATAAAAGTTCTTAAGAAAGTAGGTATTGACACAGAGGAAACGTGGAATAAAATACTTGAAGATGGCGGAAGTATTCAAGACATAAATATTTTAGATGATTGGGGATATATAAATAAAAAATTAGTATATTTACCAGATACATCAGAACAAGATATGTTGAATGGTTATGACGCTGTTAAAGATGTATTTAAAACGTTCAAAGAAATAAACCAGTTAGAATTAGTTAATCAAGCTGGTATACGTCAACAATATATAGATCAGTCAGTAAGTTTAAACCTAGCTTTCCCATCTACTGCAACACCAAAGTGGATTAATCAAGTTCATTTTGAAGCATGGAAAAAAGGAGTGAAGACTTTATACTACACAAGAACTGAATCAGTATTACGTGGAGATATTGCTGCAAAAGCTATGGATCCAGATTGCCTGTCGTGTGATGGGTAAAAAAAAATCACGGAGTAGTTACCCGTGACTTTAGTTAGTTTAGTTGTTCATATTAAACGCCGTTGATTAATTTCTTCGGCGTTTTTTATATTATGCTATACACTGTTTTCTTTTTGTTTCTCGAAGCTCTTAAATTTCGCTTTCTGTTTTTACCAGGGCCTACGTAACTAACGTGAACCCAATCAGGATTTTCATCCGTTCCAAATTCCCATATAAGTTGGTCGTACTCAAGGTTATCTTTGATGTAATTAAACATCTCTGCGTTTGTTTTAAAGCCGTGTGTGTCATCCAAATCCATTGCCTGACCATAACAGTGCTGAGAATTTTTAGAGCCTCCTATGGCTTTGTTTAAATCTGGTGAGCGAAAGAAAGAATTAATTCTAATTGGACCGCCAACCCATTTTCTTAGTGGTTCAAATACATGATAAGCTAAATCTCGGGCATTTTTAACTTCATAAGCACCTGGTTTGTTTTCAATACCTAATCTTTGTGCTGTATTTGATTTAGTAAACTCTTTAAAAGATATATGATCACTAATTGTCATTATTCGTTATTTCTTAATTCTTGTATTAATTCTTCGTGTCTTTCAAAGCTTTTCCTAAAGCTGACTCTGTCAAGTTTAAAATCTAATACTTCGTTTTCTAATATCCTAATATCGGGAAAAACATAAGTGTTTTGGTTAAATCTTAAGCTTTTGGCTTCATCTTCTACTTCCTTTATTCTATTCTCAAGTCCTAAATACATGTACACAGCCGTACCTACTAATAAAACAATCTGTATCAACCATTTTATATTTATAGATAATGAGCTATCATCATTTATTTTAGGTACAGCCATTTTTATTTCTTACGTTTTTTATATATTTCAATCCACTTGCTAATGGTATACCCAATGGAGGCTATTAACAATACAATCTTCAATCCCATTTCTACATTAGAAAATGAGATGAGTAATGACACGGTGTTTATCATGTATATTTTTAAATCTTCCATTAGTAGTTTCATTGGTGCATATTATAGTTTTACACTTAATTAATTTATTTTACTATTTTCTACCTGATTTTCTGCCAATACTCCTTCCAGAGGTTCTGCCTTTGCTAATCCCAGATTTTTTTGTTTTTTCTCTTGCCTCTTCAAGTTCTTCGTTTTTAATACCTAAATTCCAAGTATTCCATCCTAAAGCTAGCGCTATATTTTGCCAAGTTTGTAAATCCTGGTCTGAAGCGGTTTTTAATGTTTGAACATCGGTTAATAACCTGTCTGCTGGTAGGTTAAATAAAACAGATGTCCCTTCAGCCGCCATATTAAGAGCTGGATTGTTAACGCTATAACCCATTTCTTTTATAACTTTTTGATTATAATCGTAGTTCTTTAAAACAGAGTAAGTTTTTCTTGCTTTAATACCAACTGGAGGCGAAACGTTAGCTAGCTCTATTAATACATAAGCCTTATCTCCTTTCCATCCTTTTTCACTTTCCCTAGCTAATACCATAAGAGCATTCTTAGCCGTAGCTACAACGCCACCCGCAACGCCAGTACCTCTCAATAGACCGTCAACAACGTTGTTTATTACCCTTAATGTTTTACTATCTAGCATTTCTTCTTTTTCCTCCTCGTCTAAATCAGGCGAATCAAATAAACCAGCAAACAACGCACTTTGCAAAGATCCAAATAGTGCGTTTTGTGCTAAACCATAGTAAAGTATTTTACTTACATTTTCTTTTTTGCTACCTCGCCCGTTGGCAAGATCCATTGTTGCTTTTTTAACAATTCTAGCATATTGCATGGGAGTATTTTGGAAAGCTAAAAATATTCTACCAATTGAGTTTGATTGCTGCATAGAAATTTTATCGGCTCTTGAAGACTGCTGGGATTTTTCAGAAGACTCTTGGAAATCTAAAAATGCTTGTTTTTCTGCGGCAGCAACTTCCATTCCTTGTTTTACATATGTATTTACTCTATTTCTATAAAATGTTGCTCCACCTGTTGCAATTGCCAAACTATCTCCAAATTGTGTAAATATAAATCCTTTTTTAAGCAAGGCAGATACAAATCCTTTGAATCCTCTTTGGGAGTCTAATATATTAGCAATTTCAGCTTCGTTTATGTCTACTTTTAAACCACCACGTCTTTCTTTTAAATAATCCGAGTTTAATAAGTAAACAAAATCTTTAGAGTATTGCTTAGGATTACCAAACATTGCTTTAGAAGCAGCTAAAGGATTATTGTCTGTCCAGTTTAAAAAGTTGACATTAGAAAGCTGCTGCAACACTGCTGATCTTCTGTTTAAGAACATGGTTACACCTACGGAACCTCTAACCCAGTTTAAGTAAGTGTTCATTATTCTGTTGGATCCAGTTTCTCTTAAACGACCAGTTTCCATTCTAAATAATATATCCTCTAGGGCTTCTCTAAAATTAGAACCATATGCTGCTTCAATTTTATTTAAGTTATCACTAGAAAATATAATATCTTTATTTTGAGAAAATTGTGTTAAGAATTGTTTTCTACCAATTTTTTCAGTAATCTCGCTAAGCTCCATTTGTAAACTAGTAGCATTCCAGGTCTCATCTGGTTTTGGCCATTTTTCTTTTAAGCCGCTAATAGCCATTAGCTTTTCAGCGTAGTCTAACGCTCCTGGAGTTTCTTTTACTACTTTTAATAAAGCCTTCTTATCTGTTTCATTAATTCCAGGAATATCGTGCTTAGCCCTTGAATACATATATACTCTTATTGCGGAATCATATGTATATTTTCCATAAGCAGTTTCTTTTCTAAGTAACTTTCTTATGTTTTTATGTTCTTTGTTTATTTGCTTGTAGCTTCTTGAAATTACTTGTCTAGCAGAATTAAGTTTTGCAAATCCATCAGCAAACGGATCAAATAATTTTTCTTTAAAAAACTTCATTTGAGCTTCACCGGTTTTGCCGGAGCTTAAAAAAGCATATATAAGACCTTCAAAATCTTCTGCAGAAGGAGGTATAAAAAACTTAAATTTTCCTTTTCCTCTACCTAAGTTCTTAGCGGTTGTAGCAGAAATATTATGGCTAGCGGCAATCCCTTTCTTTAATTCTATCATTTCATTAAATGTAGAATTCATAGATTTTATCTCTTTACTAGACAACTCTTCCCCAACAGAGCTCTTTGAGCTTAACATTTCATCAACCGTCTTTATTTTAGCTAGTTGTTTTTCATTTAATGTTTCGCCATATCTAACACTGAAAGGGTCTTTGCTATAGTTGTAGTTTTTTCCAATGGTTTGCTTTCTACCACCATTCGTAAGAGCTGCATCAATATCCTTGTCAATTACAGCAATAAGACTTTTATCAATCTCATTAATCAAATCGCTTTCTGAAACTAATTTGTCGCTTATAATATTTGATATTGTTAATCTAGCTATTAAAGATGCGGGAGTTACATGCTCCCATACCGCGTTTTCAAGATTAGCAATATCATCTTGTACGAATCCAATTTCAGCCATGAGCCTTAATGAAGTACGCATATCCTTCATTTCAGTAGCCAACCAAATAACAGCAGGCATTATATCACCTTGCTCTCTATATATATTTTTAAAGTAAGCAAAATCGTTTAAATAATTATTCTTATGACTTGCGGCTTGTAAGTTGATTAGATCAACATTGTCCAATACACCGAGTCTTTTTGTTTTATCCGTAGGATTAAACTCTGTGGTTATTAATTTATTATCTACATAAACAGAATTACCTTTGCTTATGTTAATTGTATCCAACAATTTTTTATCAGAAGCGTTTAAAGATTTTTTAACTTCATTTTTAAAAGCGTTTATCAAGTCGTTGTTAGTGCCGTAGATATTGCGCATTTGCCTCCCTTTATATTTAAAGAAGTTTTCTATATGAGCAATTTTGTTTTCAATAGTTTTAGCACCTTTTATATTATCAACAACTCTTGAAAATTCAAGTTTACCTTGAGCCTCTCCTATTAAAGTTGGGTTGTTTCCAGATCTTAATATTGGAGCTTTTGTACCTGCAATAATTGGAACATGCAATACCTCAACTACATTTTCAAATACGTCTTTGTTAACGTATTCTAATTGAGTTTCCCCTTGCTCTTTAAAAGCATTTTGTTTTTGAACTTCGCCTAGAGCTTGTTCGATTGCTTTTGAAATTTCTTTTCTTACTTTTTCAGAATATTTAGACAAGTATTTGTCAACCACGTTATTTATAGAAGTGCCAGAAGAGTAATCAATATACATTTTAGGGCTAAGATCACGCAAGTCTTCTATTAAAGAAGCATTAGATGTTAATTCTTCTCCTAAAGAATATTTTAAATCAAGTGACGCTGGGTTTCTATCTAAAGCAGTAGCCAATGTAATACCTAACCCTTGAATTTCATCAATAGCAGGCATTCTTTGTTGGTTAAGGAATTTAGATCTTGTATCGTTGCTATTTAAATAAGTTAAGAAGTTATCTTTACCAAGTTCTTGAGAAATTAACTCAGCCATTCTGTTTTTTATGGCAGCTCTTGTAGAAGCTCCTTTGTCTGCGGCTAACCAGTATTCTGACCACTCTTCCTTAGTTATTTTTTTCTTTTGGAATATAGGATTTCCTTTTGCGCCACCATAAGTTCCAGCTTGAGATGTTGTTTCCCTTTTTTGTTTTCCAGTAGCTTTGTCAATAACAGGCTCAATCCAAGACTGAATTTTTTTGTTTAAAAACGATTGAGGAGTTATATCATAAAGCTCAAAAGAATTTCTAATGAATTTAGTGTATGTGTCTTTATTAGCTAATACAGTAGATTTAAACTTTTTAGAGTATTCTTTTATAAATGACTCTTCTACAAGCTTTTTAAAGGCCTTTTGTTCTTCTGGTTGTATTATTATAGAATCACCTTCTTTTGTGTACTGTAGCTTCTTAAAAACGTCATCAGAGGTAATATAAGACTCTACTACACTGTTTAATTCTGTAACAACTTCTTGACTTACAAATTCAGGAGCTATTTTGTTAATTTTCTTTGTAAAAGACGTAGAAGCAAGCTCTTTTGCAACAGGCATATATTGATCTTCAGCCATTATAGACTTAGACAATGTAACATCCTGCATAAACTCTTGATTTACATTTTTGAAGATTAAAGGAATCCTTTTCTTTACAATAGGCATAACCCACTTAGTAAGTCTATCATTTTTAGAAGGATTATAACTTCTTATAGCTTTTAAAGCTTCAGTCATTAATATAGACTTTGCGTCTTCAATTGACATAGCTTCTTCAGTCTCTTGTCTAAATTTGCTTTTTACAATTGTATCAACGTAAGCTTCAAATTCTGGTAACAATCTATTTTCTAAAGCGGTAGGTAATGGTGTTTTTTCATTAAACACTTCTCTTGTGTCATTAACCATTCCTTCTTCGTATACACGCTGAATATTATCGCTTCTTTCAGAAAGTTTTTTATTAGCGTCGTCAGATTTTGCTCTTGTAACTTCAACAACAGGTTCTTCGTAGTTTTCTATAGCTGTTTCTAAAGCATCCAATTTAGAGAAGTATTCGTCATCGGATATTTCCTGCATTGAATAACTTTCTTGAAGTGATTCTATTTCGTTTTCTAAATCAGAAATAGAACTAACAACTTTACCTTCGCTATCTACATTTTTTAAAGAACTCTTTTTGTCTTTAATAAACTTATTAAAACTTCTTAAATATAGTTTTGCATCAATGGATCCATCTTCTTTAGTAAA
>Ga0209555_10003103_pt1 | contig 11312 bp, 2 predicted proteins | sample SaaInl85LU_5_DNA_FD_184643 | JGI IMG/M metagenome (GOLD analysis project Ga0209555, IMG submission 184643) | Marine microbial communities from expanding oxygen minimum zones in the Saanich Inlet - ESP_85LU_5_DNA (SPAdes) (version 2) | ecosystem: Environmental > Aquatic > Marine > Intertidal zone... | reverse complement strand
CGGTGCTTCTAGTGTACCTGTTGTGAACACCAGCCCAAGATCCTGATTTATATCATTAATATTGAGTGTTCGGCCGGTATGCGCCAGCGCACCGGTGATCCAGCCTGAATAGGTGATCTGATCAACCGTGCTGAAGCTCACATCCAGATCGACGGTGTTGGTATAGGTATCCGATAACTGGCCGCCTTGTGCTCCAGACTCGGGAATCAGATTGAATATCTTGACTTCGTTTTCTGGGCTTAACGTATCGTAGCTTTCCCGTTTAGCGGTGTTCAGTACTTTGGTGCTGAAGGGCTTGCTGTTGTTGATCCCGTTATCGACCCCCTTCAGATAGTGATCGAACCACATAGCGGTATTCAGCCAGATGATGTGCTCTTCATTTCCGAGCAGGCCGCCAGCTTCGCCTGAACCATGCACACCTCGGCTCAAGTCCAGGCGCCATTCGCCGTCGTACTGGTTCAGCATCCGAAACAGCCCATCCGGTTGGAACAGGTAATCATGTAAATTGTTTGCGATATACACCGCTGGCTTCTGCTCGCGGCTGTTAACTTGGTCAATGTAGCTGATGGGGGAGCGTATGGCACCCCAGATCTTGGTGTCCTCGACGTTTTCATGGATCTTCATATTGTTGTAGTTGGCTTCAATTTCCGGGCTGGGATTGTTCCGCACCAAAAATGGAACTGGTTGAGAGGAGAATATGAGCAGTTCCAGCCAGGAGTAATTGGGAGTAAAGCCCGCCCACAGGGAGTCAACCAAATCAGCCCACCCACTCATAGCAACAATGGCTTTAACTCGCTCATCCTGAAAGCCGGTCATCAACGATATGCCTGCACCGTAAGACACACCCGAGAGCCCGATGGCATTTGCATCTACTGGATATTCGTTTGTGCTGTCCAGCAGGTAATCAATGGCGGCGGAAGCGTCGGCGGTGTCCTCGGTGCCTCCCGTGGTGATCAAGCCTGGTGAGCCGTTGAAACCTCTGGATGTGTAGCTGAGAACCACGTACCCCTTATCAGCAAGAATTTCTGCCTGAGACAGATATTCGTGTTCGTTTAGCGCCCAGCTGCTGATGAATATGATGGCGGGGAAGCGTGCGTCCGGATCGGCTGATGTGGGCACAAAGATGTTGGCAGGCAGGTGAATGACATCTGATGCGGGATCGCTTGGGTCGGTAAGCGTCGGAATGCCAATATCGTCATTATAAATCCAAAGATTGTCGGGGCTAAAGCGCTCCGCCGCTTGAATGAAGTGAATCTGGAATACGCAGAGTAGGGCAACAAGCCCCGTAGTGAATTGCCGCAAATTCATAATGGTTTCCCTATTGCCTTAAAACAGACTTAAAAAGTTACTTCGTTTTTGTTTTTACGGGACGCAATTATTGTTGTTAAACCGCTACCGTGAAATCGTCGTCAGCGTCCAGCTAATTCAACCTGTATTTATAACTTTATGCAGAAAAAATAACATAGATCAAAAGGACTATATTGTCTCAGTGGGTTGTCTAATGTATTGATATTAATGCACATTTTCCAAATTCAAACTGCCGCCTACAAAAAAGCCCGGTGGTGAGCCGGGCTTTTTTACTGCTTATTAACGGTTTTGAATGCTAGAACTTTTTATCGAATGACAGAGCGCCAATATAGGCAGTGGTCTCAGTTTTGAAAGGCATGGAATAGTAAGGGTTGTATACTACGTCGCCTTCCTGACATGAGTTCGCATTCTTAGATTCGCAGGCAGCAATATTCTGTTCGGAATAAAGAACTCCAAACGCAGCATCGACACGCGTGGTGCTGCTCAGCTGCCAGCCAAACCCGGCTGTGAAGAGGTCAGCATCGCCAATTGGGAACAGCAAGTCAGCTGAAGACTTGGGAATGGCGCCTTCGCGCGGCTCGTAACCTGCTCGCAGCACAACGTTGTCGTTCAACTGATACTCGGCACCGATTGCAATAGACCATGTGTCTTCATAAGCGCGACGTATCCGCATAGCATCGGGATCAGCATTGTCTTTCAAGCCCGAAACAGAGTAAATGACGCTCGAAAGATTCAAGAAGTCCACACTGTCACTGAATTCGAATTCAAGTTCATCCCAAACACTGTATTCAACCCAGCGTACGTCGAAATTGATCTTGAGGTTTGGCAGTACCTTAACCGATGTTCCAAAGGCAATGTTCTGGGGCATTATGTATTCCAGCTCCACTGTGCCTTCTTCAACGGAAGTGGCATTGAAGCTTGTGCCATCAAATAGAGGTAGCAGAGCCTCGAAAGTGCCTAAACCCTCAGCGGTCTGAATGAAGCTATCGGTATTCTCCATTTTATAATCGCCAGACAACTGCGATGTGGTTTCACTTTGATAGAGGAACCCGAACGAGAGCCACTCGTAGGGCTCATACAAAATACCAAAATTAAAGCCCACAGAGAGGAAGTCTTCCATCTCCACAGAAAGCCTGCCTACCGTGTCATAGGGGCGCAAAATATGGAGTGCATCTTCATCAGGAAGGATTTCGTTTATCGTTTCCAGCCATCTTGTGGTTTCCAGGGGCGCACGGATATAGGTATCCATTGCAAGCCCTTGATATGAGAAGTTTATACCTACACCAAATGACAGAGTGTCAGATACCGGAATGGCCACGGTAGGTGAAAAATACGTCAGGCGTGTCACGCCAACGCCAACGCCTTGGTATCCGCCTGGATCGCCTGGATTGACGCTTGCTGCCGGATCTCCATCTTCGCGACGATAACCGATACCCTGAGGGGAATAAACCGCAGTACCAAAGGTCCAGCCGCGGGCAGAATCCTCAAACGCAATACCACCTGAAGGGAACGCCAGTATAGGAATTTCGGTCATGCCAAAGAATGGCAGCATCAATGAAGGGCCGTCAGAGGATGAGCTGGTGTTAGCAATCGGATCGCTCCCCCAGCACTCATCTGCGTTATTGGCATCCGGACAAATATCCGGATTGTTCTGAACCAGATCGTAGTAAAGCTGTTTGTATTCTGAGTCAGGGCGGGTGGGCTCTCCAAATTCTGCATCCAGAGTCATATGTGCCGCAAGAATCTTAATATTCATCTGGCGACCTTTGATCTTGGCCAAACCCGCGGGGTTAAAATGAATAGAGTCGATTCCGGGTGGATCAGCGGTAACCGCGTTACCAAGCGCGAGGGCTTTGGGGTTTCCGATGGTCACGTTTTGAAGTAGCTGGGCATTGGCGCCACAGCTTATGGATATGGCAGCCGCCAACGCCAGATAGCGAGCATTCTGTATATACATACGAGTTTTCTGATCCAGTCTAAGGTCTTTATCCATTCAGTGCATTCCAACCCTTCAGCCCCAGCTGTCCAGCTGTACGTGCTTCGAGTGGGAACCTCCTCTTTTTTTAGTTTTTGTAAATCTTGCTATACGTTTGTTATTTGTATTTTTATTCGCTTTCACGCCATGCCTTAAAGGCATCATAGAGGCTCTTATGTGAGCTTCCTGATTCGGCTTTTTTCTCGTCTTCGAAGGTTTTAAGCTCTTGCTCAAACTTTATGTCATCCACTTCCTCGAGATAGGAGTCAGAGTCATCGAGGATAGAGCTAACGGTGTCCGTGGGGCTGTCAAGCCAACTGTTTAACGTTTGTAAATCATTAGGGGACAGAACACCAGCCGCTTTTTTAAGCTTTAATGTGTTAAGAATGTAATCGTACCTTGACGTGGCATACTCTTTTCGGGCCTGAAAAACCTTGCGCTGGGCCGCCAGGGCGTCCGACATCGTACGAATGCCGTCCTGCCAGCCGGCCTTAATGGCTCTTAAGGAGCTGTTATTTGATTTCACTGCTCTAAGGCGGGCTTGCACACTGGCAACGTTTGCGTTTACCTGGGTGTGGTATTGGCGCGTTTCTCTCAGGGCGTTACGCAGGGCCAGGTCGACTTTGGAGCGGGCTTCCTGGGCGCGATAATCGGCTTCTCTGCCCTGTGATGTGGTTATGCCGCCACTGTACAGTGGCATTGTCACCCGCACGCCAAAGGTTGTGGTGTCGGAAGAGGGTATAAAGCCACCGCCCACATCGCGATGCTCATAGCGCAGAAACAAATCTGCAGTGGGGGCGTGGCCAGACTTCTTTTCCATAACCTCTTTATCTGCCGCGTCCGCTGCATATTGTGCGGCGATCAGCTGATAGTTGGATTTTCGGGCGAAATCTTCCCATTCAGACAATTCGTAGGGCTGGGGGGGCTCTATTGGGATGTCTTTGGGAAGGGGGTTGACGATCTCGATATGCATGCCGGTCAGCAGGGCCATGTTTTCCTTAACTACTTGAACCTGACTTTGAGCAACGATCACGGCAGCCTTGGCAATGTCGTGCTGAGCCTGCAATTCGAATACATCGGTATCGCGCATCAGGCCCAGTTTGTAGCGGTTCTTGATCTCGGTGAGTTGCGTTCGCAGGGTCTTTTCTTCTGATTGCGCAAGCCGCATTTCTTCCTCGGCACGAAGCACGCCGAAATACGCCTCAGCGGAGCGTATCATGAGCTCTTGCTGGTCAAATGCCAGATTGGCTTTGGCGGCATTGTCCATGCTTTTTGCGCGCTTGTAGCGGTGCCAACGATCCATGCGCAGTAACGGCTGCGAAATAGTAACGTCATACATGGTGGCGCTGTAGTCTTCCTTAAGGGGCACTTCGCCAATCGAGCGATCCAGGCACAAGTCCACCCATTCGCCTATATCCGCTGGGTTTTCCTCAATAATACAATCGATTGCACCCGGTTGATCCAGGGTGGTGGTGGAGCCCTCGTAGTACTGTTTACCCCAGGATCCATTGAGGTCGGCGGTCGGTAACAAGCTGCCAAAGGCCTGTTCCATTTTCTCGCGATCGGCCAGGTATTTTTGTTTCTTACCTGCCCATTCAGCATCATTTTTGCGGGCAAGGGAGAAGATCTCTTCTAAGTTTTCCGCAAAGAGGTTTGTGCTCGTTAAGCAGAAGCAAATTAACGACAAGCGAGATACTACGGTTATTATTCTCATAATTCTTCAGTAGTTGTTTGTTATGCTTGGTATTTTTTGTGGCCCACTGTACGCCAGAACGGTATCAAATGAAAGCCTTCCCATGGGCTTAAGAGGTGCTATGGAGCGTTAGGTATAGCAGTGGACATTAAGGAGCCAAGCTTTTTATCATCATATAAAATCTGACCGCAAATTCAGATGGCTTCTTGTATGGCTTTGTTAAGAGCCCGTAAAGCAATGTAAACAAACGTTTGAATGATGCAGCAGGCTGTGGGGATGGTGTATCCGGCTGCCGTTATCTTATTGATATTTCGAGTTTTTTGGCGTATACCGCTGCTTGTGTGGGCGTATACGCAGGGTCTATCTTTATTAAAAGTGAGAATTTGAATAAAGTATCCGCTGCCCTAAGGTTCTATAATTATAAAAATTAGGTGGATTCTCGCCTTTATCATCGGCTTTGACGCCTTCATTTGCATGGTGGTGTGTCGCATTGGATTTGCTTTCTGGGTCATGGATTAGTCCCTCGAGCCTCTCAAGGTGTGATTGCATAATAAGAATAAACAAGCAGGAAAATTCTTTATGTCGCTAGAAGTTGGGCCTAACTCCTTCAATCCCGCGCAGTGTGCTTCTTTGATCGAACTACTTGAAGCGCGCGCAGATATGCATGCGGACAAGGTGGCGTTTACCTTTTTACCTGATGGAGAAGATCAGGGCATCAAGGTTACCTATGGCGAGCTGCGTGATCGGGCCAAGTCAACCGCAAAGCGGTTTGCTGCGATTGCTCAGCCTGGCGAGCGTGCCTTGATGCTGTTCCCGTCAGGGCTGGAGTTCATTTTTGCGTTTTTTGGCTGTATATACAGCGGTGTTATCGCCGTGCCGGCCTATCCCCCCCGTCGCAACCAGAACCTGGGCCGATTAAAGTCCATTATTGATGACAGCGATCCAGCCTTTGTATTGACTACTTCCAAGGTGCTGTCGGTGGCCGAGCCGTTGTTTGCGGATACCGAAGGTCTGGGTGATCTGCAGTTTCTTACCATAGATCTGGATGAAGTCGTTTCGCCAGAGGGGTGGAACAGCCCTGGTTCCGGCCCTGATACCCTGGCTTTCCTTCAATACACCTCCGGCTCAACCGGTAACCCGAAAGGCGTTATGGTGAGTCACGGCAACCTGATTTATAACGAGGCCATGATTACCTCGGCTTTCAAGAGCCATTCTGAGGATGTGTCCGTCAGTTGGCTGCCGATGTTTCACGATATGGGGTTGATTGGCACCACTCTCCAGCCTCTGTTTATCGGGGCCACTTCTGTATTCATGTCGCCTGCTTCGTTCTTGCAGAAGCCGATGCGTTGGCTTAAGGCAATCAGCGATTATCGAGGCACTGCTATTTGTGCGCCCAATTTTGCCTATGAATTGTGCGTTAATCAGATCACCGAAGAACAGAAAGCCGAGTTGGATTTATCCTCTTTGCGTATTGCTCTATCGGGCGCAGAAGCGGTGCGCCCGGAAACCTTGGAGAGCTTCATTCACGCGTTTGAGCCTTGCGGATTCAAGCGCAGTGCATTTACACCTACTTTCGGGTTGGCTGAAGCCACTTTGATGGTGAGTTGTGCGCTTGAAGAGAACCGCCCGCTGTTTACCTCTGTTGATGCCGTTGCGCTCTCTGAAAATCGGATTGAGCTGGCCGACGGCACCGCCGACAGCGACAAAACCATGAGGCTGGTTTCCAATGGCGTCTCTCCTTTGGATGCAGAACTTGTCATTGTTGATCCGGTTAGTTTGACTCCGGTGCCTGAAGGGCACGTGGGTGAGATCTGGTCGAAAGGTGATCATATTGCCAAAGGCTATTGGCGTAATGATACGGCCACGGAAGAAACGTTCAGGGCACATACTGCCGATGGATATGGCCCATTTATGCGTACCGGCGATTTAGGTTGCCTGATCAACAACGAACTGTATATAACCGGCCGCCAGAAAGATGTGATCATTATTCGTGGCCGCAATCATTACCCTCAGGATATCGAATTTACTGTTCAGCAGAGCCACGTGGCCCTGAAGTCCGATGCGGGTGCAGCCTTTGCCGTAGAAATTGACGGCGAAGAGCGCTTGGTTATCGTGCAGGAGGTTGAGCGCAAATACAGAATGCGGCTGGTTGCTGAGGTGGTCAGCGCGGCAATACGTCAGGCAGTTGCTGAGAACCACGAATTGCAGGTTCACACAATTGTGTATCTCAAGCCCGGTGCAATTCTAAAAACATCAAGCGGAAAAATTCAGCGTAGCGCTAACAAAAATGCGTTCATTGAGAACACATTAGAGCCCATTGCCGTCTCTGCCATGAACGCTAAGGCGCAAGGGGAGGATGACAAAAAAGAAATTGAGGCTGCTCTGGATCTGAGTAAAGCGCAATGGCAGCAGCTGCCAGATGAGCAGAAAGAACCGCGTCTTATGCTATATCTGAAAGCGGCGATAGCCAGTGAAATTGGCGAAAAAATCGAGCGTATCAGTGATGATGTGAGTTTGATGGGGTTGGGTATCGATTCCTTGCAGATCACTCAGTTGTTCACCCGGCTGCGCGATCGCTTTGAGGTGAATCTTGAATTGCCGGCATTGTTTGATGCCCGTGATTTTCGGGCGTTGGCTGCAACATTGGCTCATGCCATGGAAAGCGATTCCCAATCCAGCCTGCCGCCACTGGAAGTGGTTCCGCGCAGTGACACCATGGCCATGTCCTTCTCTCAGAAGCGTATGTGGTTTATGGATAAGCTGCGGGAGAACAACGTAGCTTATAACCTGCCTTTTGCGTTGAAAATTCAGGGAGCGCTGGATATTCAAGCGGCAGAAAAAGCGTTTGAAACGATGATTTCTCGGCACGAAGTGCTGCGTACCGCTTATACAGAGCTTGATGGGCATGCATATCAAACGGTTTTACCTGTTGCGGAGTGGAAGTTCACCCGCGAAGACTTTACTTACCTTAAGGAGCCGGCGCTCGGTAAAGCCATTCAGGATCGAATTGACAGTGAGGCCCGTAAGCCGTTCGATCTGGCGAAAGGGCCGGTTATTCGGACGCACTTACTGCAGCTCCCCGATGTAGAGTCTGATTCATTAAAAGGCAGAGCAGCGGAACAATACCTGATTCTGGTTACCATGCATCATATTGCAGGTGATGGGTTTTCCCTTAAAGTTATTACAGAAGAGATCTCAGGTGCATATCAAGCGTTTGTTTCAGACACGCCGGAGTCATTGCCACAGTTGCCGATTCAGTATGCGGATTTTGCTCATTGGCAAAAACAGCTGTTCGAAAGTGGATTGTTAAGCAAGCAGTTAGATTATTGGCTGGAACACTTGCAGGGTGTGCCAGTGCTGGATCTTCCGTTGGATCACCCGCGGCCACCTGAACAGAGTTTTTGTGGCAGCAACTATTATTTCGAAATTCCCAAAGAGCATGTGCAGGCGCTGAAAAAACTTAGCCGCTCTCAGGGTGTGACTTTGTATATGTCGTTGCTCACGTCATTCAATGTGCTCTTGCATCAATACACACAGAGCGAAGATATTTGTGTGGGTACCCCCATCGCAAACCGAACGACTCCAGAGCTGGAGAAGCTGATTGGTTTCTTCGTTAATACCCTGGCGTTGCGTACAGACCTGTCTGGTAACCCCAGTTTCGTTGAACTTTTACAAAGGGTTCGCAAGGTGACGCAGGGGGCGTTCGCCAATCAGGAAATGCCGTTTGAACGTGTGGTTGAACGTTTGGGTATTCCCCGTGATATGAGTTATTCCCCCGTGTTTCAGGTTATGTTTGTGTTGCAGAACAGCACCATAGACAAAGAATTCAACCTCGCAGGTGTTGATGTTGAAAGCCTGCATACAGCACCGGGCACATCCAAATTTGATATGACCTTGGAGCTGTCTGAAGAATCGGGTGTGTTGAAGGGCGACCTGGAGTATTCAACGGATCTGTTTGAAGAGGAAACCATTGTTCAAATGATGGAGCACTTCAAACAGCTGATAGCGAGTGCAATTGCTGACCCTCAGCAAGTTATCGGCTCATTGGACTTGCTGACAGCGAACGACAGGCGCAAGTTGTTGGACGAGTATAATGCAACGGATGCCGATCTTCCTTTAACCGATTGTATTCACAGCCTGTTTGAAGCTCAAGTGCAATCAACCCCGGATCAGGTTGCTTTGGTATGCGGTACTGAGCGCCTAACGTATACGCAGTTGAATGAACGCAGTAACCGTCTTGCGCACCACCTTGTTACTCTGGGTGTTAAATCAGAAACCTTGGTCGGTGTATGCATGGAGCGTGAGACCGACTTGGTGGTATCCCTGCTGGCTATTCTAAAAGCAGGTGGTGCTTATGTACCAATCGATCCTAATTACCCTTCCGACAGAGTTGCGTACATGCTTGAAGATGCCAGCGCTCCGTTGGTTATCTCTCATAGCGCTTTATCCTCATTGTTGCCTGAGGAAAGTGAATGCTTCCAACCCGTTTTTCTAGACAAACTTGCTAACGAGCTGTCAGCGCAGTCTGCTGGCAATCTTTTGCTGGATGCATCCTCAGATCATTTGGCGTATGTGATTTATACGTCGGGGTCTACTGGTAAACCAAAGGGTGTAATGATCTCTCACGGCAATGCTACCGGGCTAATACACTGGGCACAGACAGTCTATAGCAGTGAAGATCTGAATGGTGTACTTGCGGCAACGTCAATATGTTTTGATTTGTCGGTGTATGAACTGTTTGTAACGTTGGCGTCAGGCGGAAAGGTTATTTTGGCAGAGAATGTGTTGGCGTTGCCGAACATACCCGCTCGTGATGAGGTGGTTTTGGTTAACACCGTTCCTTCAGCCATCGCTACTTTGCTTAGAGACAGGTCGATCCCAGGCAATGTTAAAGTCATCAACCTGGCAGGAGAGGCTTTGGTGGCGAGCCTGGTAGATGGTCTTTATCAAAATACCAGTGTTGATCGGGTGTATGATTTGTATGGGCCATCCGAGGACACCACCTATTCAACCTACACGTTACGGGAATCTGGTAAGGCAGCCACTATAGGGCGTCCGATCAGCAATACTAAGGCTTATATTCTTAATCAGCACGGCGCTCTGGTGGCACCTGGGTTGGCCGGGGAATTATATCTTTCTGGTACCGGTGTAACCCAAGGTTATCGTAATCAGGAAGCGCTCACACAAGAGAAGTTTCTGCCTAACCCATTTGATAACGATCCACGTTATGCCCGCATGTATCGCACCGGTGATTTGGTTCGATACATGGATAACGGCAATTTAGAGTATTTGGGCCGTATAGATCATCAGGTCAAGGTTCGCGGATTCCGGATTGAACTTGGTGAAATACAATCGGTTATTAACTCGGTTCCTGCAATACAGGACAGCTTGGTGTTGACCCGCGAGGATGCAGCAGGAGCAAAATGTCTGGTTGCTTATTTAGTTGCTCCCGAGGCTGAACTTAAAGCGTTGCTGGACGCAACAAGAGCGGCCATTAGAAGCGCATTGCCTGAGTATATGCTGCCTTCTGCCTTTGTGGTCTTGGACGCGTTTCCGTTGACGCCTAACGGAAAAATTGACCGGTCAGCGTTACCCGCTCCTTCCATTGATGATTTGATGGGCGATCAGTTCGTTGAGCCACGAACTGAAAACGAACGTAAAATGGCTGCAATTTGGTGCAGTGTGCTCAAGTTAGAAAAAGTAGGTGTTACCAATAACTTCTTTGAATTGGGGGGGCACTCGTTACTGGCAACTCAGTGTGTGTCGCGAATTCGCGATCAGTTTGGTGTGGAGTTTCCGGTCAAGCTGTTATTCACGATGCCCACGATTGAATCGCTTTGTGAGCAGCTGGATAACGCCGAGGCTCTTTCTGATTTGGTTCCGCCCCCTGTTGAACGTATGGATCGTGAAGGAGAGCTGCCGCTGTCTTTTGCGCAAATGCGACTGTGGTTTATTAATCAACTTGAGTCGGGTAAGTCCGAGTACAACATAAGTACTTCTTACAATATGCCTGCTGCGATCCGCTTAAGCGGGCAGCTGAAAATATCAGCCTTGCGAAAAGCATTTCAACATCTGGTTGAACGACACGAGGCGTTGCGTACATCATTTCTAATTGATGATGGTAGAGCCACTCAGGTGATTCGTGAGCCCAGTGACTGGTTTATGGATGTGCGTGATTTGCGTCATCTGGATGCAGAAGAACGGGAAGCAGAAGTTATTCGCTTGACCGAAGACGAAGCCACCCGATCGTTTGATTTGGTGTTGGGCCCATTAAACAAAGCGCGCCGTATTCGGCTGATGCGCACGCGCTTGTTGCAAACATCTGAAACCGAACAT
>Ga0209555_10003101_pt1 | contig 11314 bp, 10 predicted proteins | sample SaaInl85LU_5_DNA_FD_184643 | JGI IMG/M metagenome (GOLD analysis project Ga0209555, IMG submission 184643) | Marine microbial communities from expanding oxygen minimum zones in the Saanich Inlet - ESP_85LU_5_DNA (SPAdes) (version 2) | ecosystem: Environmental > Aquatic > Marine > Intertidal... | reverse complement strand
TCGTGCAAATGAACATCAATCTCGCGCAATATCTTCAGTGCGTCCTCATCCGAATACCGTTTCCGTGCAATTCTTTGCCACTACATTGGTCAACAAATACTGGCACAGTTTTAGGGGGCCAAGACAAGAGTAAGCAAATACTATCATATACTTAGCTACATTATTCAGCGACAGTAATCGAAAGTAACCAATTACCACAAATCTCAATAACTGGCACAGGCTAGGGCTTCGTACACAAACTAAAGCCCCATCTGTGTAACACCCCATATATACTTACCCCGTACACCCCCTGTGGCCCATGCAGAGGCCCTCTAGTGCTACTGTAACGGTATTCTCGGATACTGGGTAACAACAGTAGGCATCATACATAAGCTCCCTACGAAGTGTCAGAGGCATACATACAGCCCGCATCCTACCGCACAGATAAAACCGTCAAGTCTGACCTAAACAGGATGATGGTACAGGTTGACGATACTCAGAACCTAATCGCAGGTCAGGGCTATGTACGGTATCCCTTAGGGGGTGGGGTGGCACATGCAGGGGGGGTCTGCATTACTGACCAGATTACTGACCAATATGCGCCTTATTGCAGTGAACTGGGGTATGCTGTATCGCGTGTTAACATAGAGTTAGCTGATTACTGGTGGATGCAACAGGAGATGAACACCCTGTTCCTCCGCCACAAACTGCCCTACTAGCAGTGGCATATCCCAGATAAGCATCAGTTATAACTCAGTTCTTCTGGCCCGGCGCTTGTAATGCCACACGTGAGTACTGACCAAATTGCTGACTGATACATTCAAGCATCACTAAGAATAGATGTTTTGTAATCTTCAGGGTCAGTCCTGTGGGCTGATTGCTGAAATAGCGGCGAGAAGTTCATCAACGGCATTCACAGTTTTGCTGATCATTCCGTCCACAAACAAATTCCTAAATCGTCTTTCGTAAGCTGTAATTGCTATGATGGGTCTATCATTAGCGTAGGTGAAGCCGATCTCAGCCGCCGTACCAGAGTCAATGTCATAACCCGTTATGAGGGCAACTGTTAGGTCTGCTTCCTTCAATGCCGTCAGATCAGCATTAAAGATCTTATCCTTAGTGGCTTGGCTCATATTAGTGCCTTCCAACTCAGTGTCATCAATCCCAGATTGATCCCCGTGGGGAAGAAAGCATTTGTAGCCACTCCCCTCTAACTCTGAAGCTATAAGCTCGAGGTAGTTTCTCTCATGAGCATTAAACAATGGCCCGGCGATATATATTTTTTTAATCATGCGTCTAAACTTCCGTTAGTAGGTTCAAGAAGCAACCTATCGATGAAGGTTTAAGAGGGCCAGATTATTGGCCACATTCAAGTAATACTTTATTCTCCATCACGGAACCTCCATAGGCGCCATAGAAAGCGGTTTTCTACATTGCTAGGCAAAAGCGGGAACCGAACATACAGCATCACTGCCAGACGGATGATCTCTGGGCTTGTTCTGAAGTACCAAAATGAGAGTATATTGTCATTCATGGACGCCACAGACCAGCCCTGCCCACCTCACCTAAATTCAATCTGACAGTGCATATTTCAACACTAGGCAGTATTACCCATTTCGTATATAATATAGGTATCCAGTACTATAAAAATCTTTTGGGGTGTTCACTTGCAAAATTATAATAAAGAATTCGAAGTTAACAAACACATTCCCAACGCACATAAAATAATTAAAAGTAGTCAAGAAAGGTCGATCAAATTCCGCAAAGCCATGCAGAAAGAAAAAAAGGCTCGCCTTGATATTAAATATGGACAAAATGATCGAAATGTTATGGATGTTTTTAGTCCCGGCCCGCTGGTACGAAGCACGTTAATATTTTTGCATGGTGGCTATTGGTTGAATTCTGATAAATCACATTGGTCTCATTTGGCATCAGGGTCTGTGCAATCAAACGTTCGGGTTGCGATACCAAATTATTCGCTTTGTCCTGACGCTGATGTATCAGAAATAATATTAGAAATTAAACAATGTATTGAATTTGTTTCAAAAAAATTTAATGGACCAATAATTATAGTAGGCCATCAAGCTGGTGGGTTTTTAGCTGCCAGAATGGCCTGTATGAAAATGCTTTCACCCGATATAGTTGCAAGAATTTCACATATAATGCCAATAGCGCCCCTCAGCGATTTGCGCCCATTAGTCCAAACCACAATGAATAACGAGATAGCGTTGTCAGAAGAAAAGGCTATCCAAGAGAGTCCCGCTCTTCTGGAAGTGGATCAAGACATCATGGTTACTGTTTGGGTAGGGTCAGACGATCAGCCAATCTACCTCCAACAAGCTAGATTTCTGGCAACACAATGGAATTGTTTTTTTGTTAAATCACAGAACCGTAACCATCTAGATGTTTTAGAAGGGCTAGAATCCGCAAGTAGTAGGTTGCTTGCCAGACTATTTGTTAATTTAGAAGAGATGTAGTCCAGCAACGATAAGTGAACTTAAAATTAGAACGTTGTTCTGTTGCATAATAATTTGGATAGTCATCAAAAAAGTGTCCCCAAAATTCCTGATTTGTGGGAGAGTATGTATATATGAGCACCGCTCGACAGTGAACGTGGCATGGGACGGCTATAGGAACATAACCTGAACCTTTGTGCTCGATAGTTAGCGCCATTCAGCTAGAGCAGCGACACGGTTCAACTTAAAGTTGATGTGTAAATAAAGACGGCGTTTCTGATAAAAATATTCAATTTTCACGCACTCAAACTACACCACGACCAAGTCGCTATTTGGCCTTCTCCAGCCAATCCCGCAGCACACTCAGTGGATAGCCTGAACCATATCCCTGCCCTACACCATCAGTCGTCCATCCACCGATTTGGTCAGTGATATCAGCAGGACACTGAACCGCCCTTAACCTGTCCCGCATTGAGTGTCTGAAGCTATGCATCGTACATCCCGCTTGGACATAATGCTTGAGCCATTTGTTAAGTGCTGCACTGGCAGAATTGGCTGAGGTGGTTGATCCCCTATTATACCTTGGGAAAGCAAGGTTTGAGGCGGTATCAGCCTCGATGATACGCCTAGCTGCCCATAAGGCTTCACCAACCAGAGGTATCTTACGGTCACTACTTGCCGTCTTAAGATTACGCCAAGGATGTTTGGTAACACAGACATAGGGGAGATTAGCATCCAAACCTATGAAGTCTTGTTTGAGAAGCCCTGCCCCTTCAGCCAAACGCATACCAGTGTCTGAAATTAAGGCTATCAACCAACGCATATCGTCGTCGATCACACGGCACTCAGATTGTACGTTTCTTATATCGGTGATTGGTATTGGCTTACGGACTAAGACCCCAGAACTGCGATCGTGATAGATACCAACAAAGGGGTTACGGATATCCAAGGCATACTCTGACAGAGCAAAGTTTATGACAGCCTTAAGATATGAGAAGTTGCGGGTAATGCTGGAGCCTGTAAGTCCACGTGCAACAAGCCAATCCCTGAACTGCAGAGCATCTTGGCGGGTATAATAAGACAATGGCTTATTCCCACAGAGGCCAATCAAATAGTTACAGGTTCGCTTTGCAGCCACACGGAAGGTTTTAGGGCGACCTTTACCCTTCTGCTCAAGATAGACTTCCAAGGCATCTAAAAGTGACGGACAGTTGGTTTGAGACTGGTTCGAGGCTACTTCTTGGCTGCTTCTGGAAGAGTCCCTAACCAACGACATACCAATCACGTCAGACTTCGCCAATCGCATCTGGCTCCAGTACGCCTCTAGCTTGGCAGCCGTAATACTGGCTTGCACCTTAGCTTTCTGAGGGGATGTTGTAAGCAGCCCTTGGACAATACGATGGTAAGAATAATGCTCACGTAAATCAGCGGGGACACGCCTGGAGAAGTAATAGTAGCCATTACGAACGAATGTATGGGGGATAGTTTTGGTCAGCAATTTGGTCAGTACTCACGTGTGGCATTACAAGCGCCGGTCCAGAAGAACTGAGTTATAACTGATGCTTATCTGGGATATGCCACTGCTAGTAGGGCAGTTTGTGGCGGAGGAACAGGGATTCGAACCCTGGGAGGACTTTCACCCTCGTCGGTTTTCAAGACCGAACTCTGGCGCTTCATAGGTAGTCATAGCATTCAAAATTAGTAACTTTCCCGCATTTCAAGCGTCATGTCCACCATGCTTAGGCACCAGTTTTATTTAAAAGGTTGTCACACAGGTTGTCATGGAAACCTCAACCTATGTCTTCAAAGGGAGCCAATCTAACTCTTCACCCAAACGGAGATGTAGGCAACATCAGTATTATCTGCAGAAAGGTGTTTCGGCACAGTATCAACCACTTTTACCCTGATTTTTGAAGCGTTCTGGAGATACTTTGTTAGGTGCTCGGCATCATTAGGATGGAGCAGGCCAAATACTTTTGGTGCTGATTTATAAAAAAAGCGGGACCAAATTGTTTGCTTGGGTTCGTAGTATAATATGAACTGATCTCTATCATTTACGACCAAACCCAGATCATCGCCAATGCTTATTCCCTGTTTGTGCAGGTCTAGCCGCAGTTCTATGACTTGGCTTTTTTCTAATATAGTTTCCATGAGAACTGCACACCTATCCTACCGTCAAATACGGCTGTTAAAGCAGCAGAGTGTTAGAATGAAAGTTTAGACAAGTTCTTTCAAGCTAATGTTTTGTGATGAAAGCGTTGCAAAAAGTGTCGGAACGACCATTCTATGTTTAACGGCGTTGGTTATTGCAGTGCTTATCACCTTCGTTTTTACGTTAGGTGTTTCAACATCATAAATCCGATGCATCTTACCTTCATAGTCATAGACAATTTGCATTTTTCCAACGGCGTTCGTGCGAAAGCCTAAAAAATGCTGTCCATCTTCGCTATAAGCAAACATTGTAGTTACTCCCCAGACTCTTGAGGTTCTACGAAGCTTCAGATTCGCACAAAGGTTTTACTTAAGTCTCTTTTGAAGAGTCACTGATTTATCACACAGTGTAGCTGAGGTGTGGTTGAGCAGCCTCCCTGCACAGCTCAAGCTCGTTTTGTCTGACAGTGCCACTTCAACAACTCCAGACACTTTGTCATCTTGGGAACAAAGGGAGACACTACAGTTTTCCGTCGGCAAGTATTAGGATGCAAGGCAATACCCAGGCTTGAATCTTCGCGCGCGAGCTTCATAATACTACTAATTCACCGGACACCCTACGCTTTTGAACCCCGCAAGTCACTAGTTTAAAATAAAGATAAGATAGCCAATATCTTTGCAGGTACCCCAAAATAAGGAAACAACCATGACCATTCTGCCCATTATTCAAGATGCCAAAGATGAGCTAACGGCTATTTTTAAAGATCTGCACGCCAATCCTGAAATTGGTTTCACCGAATACCGCACTGCAAAAGTAGTTGCCGAGAAGCTGCGCGAATACGGTGTGGACGAGGTGCACGAAGGTATCGCTAAAACTGGTGTTGTCGGCATAATCAAGGGCCGCGAAGGGCCCCGACGGGTGGGATTGCGCGCCGATATGGACGCCTTGCCTATCAATGAGTTGACCAACCTTGACTATGCATCGAAAACCCCTGGTGTGATGCACGCCTGCGGGCACGATAGCCACACCACTATGCTGCTTGGTGCGGCAAAGCATCTGGCCTCGACCCGCAATTTCGCGGGCACCGCGGTGCTGATATTCCAACCCGCCGAAGAAGGCTTGGGCGGCGCGCGCGCCATGCTTGCCGAGGGGCTTTTTGACCGCTTTCCTGTAGATGAGATCTATGGCATGCACAATTCGCCCAACGGAGAACCCGGAACGATAGGTATCTGCAAAGGGCCCGCGATGGCCGGTGCCGCATTTTTTGACATTATCGTCCAAGGCAAGGGCAGTCATGCCGCGATGCCGCAACAATCGCGAGATCCCTTGGTCATTGCCGCAGAGCTGGTCGGCGCAATCCAGACCATCCTCAGCCGCAATGTCGCCCCCCTAGACACTTGCGTGCTCTCCGTAACGCAGCTGCACGCGGGATCTGCCTATAATGTGGTGCCCGATACCGCGAAGCTGGCCGGCACAGTGCGCTATTTCAAACAAGAGGTGAGCGATATGGTCGAGCAGCGGATGCGCGATTTATGCGCCGGCTATGCCACTGCTTACGGGATTGAGATCACCCTCGATCATCGCAACATTTTTGATGTGCTGATGAATGACCATGACCTGTCGGAGGCCTACCTAGAAGCCGCCGCTGACATCGTTGGCAACGAAAACGTCAGCGGCACTGAGGAGCCTGCAACCGGGTCCGAAGATTTCGCGGACATGTTGCAAGTGGTGCACGGTGCCTACTGCCGGATCGGTCATTCTGGCACCACCGGCCTGCACAACCCCAGCTTTTTCCTCGATCCCGAAGTGCTGCCTGTCGGTGCATCCGTGATGGCACGCATCGTCGAGCGGCGATTGAACGCAGCAAAGGCCTGCGGGCCAACCACGAACCAATAGCAAGTCAAGGAGAAGAAAATGTCCACACGCGATCAAGCGATCCGATCGGCACAAGCCCTCGTTGATAATGGCCTCTTTGTCTCCGAGCTGGCAGAGCTCGTGGCCCGCCCCACAGAAAGCCAAGATCCGGCACGCGCCAATGAAATGCAGCGCTATCTGTCTGATCTGCTGATGCCGCGCCTGGTCGCTGCTGGATTTGACAGCGAAATCCACCCCAACCGATATGGCAATCCGTTTCTGGTGGCCCGCCGGATCGAAGACCCACACCTGCCGACCATCCTGGGTTATGGCCACGGGGATGTCACACGCGGACAAGAAGGCGCGTGGCATGCGGACGGCGCACCCTTTGTGCTGCGCCAAGATCAAGACAGACTGTATGGGCGCGGTACAGCTGATAACAAAGCCCAGCATCTGATAAACATCCAAGCGCAGGAATGCGTGATCGCCGCGCGGGGCAAGCTGGGGTTTAATGCAGCCTGGCTGATTGAAATGGGCGAAGAAACCGGCTCGCCTGGGCTGGAAGCGTTTTGTCAAGAGAACCAAGATTTGTTGGGGGCGCAGGTTCTCATCGCCTCTGACGGGCCGCGGTTATCGCCGGACGTGCCGCTAGTGTTTCTCGGCGCGCGCGGGGCGATCAACTTCACGCTGTCGGTGGAGTTGCGAAAGGGTGCGCATCATTCCGGCAACTGGGGCGGATTGCTGACTGACCCCTCCGTCATTTTGGCACATGCGTTGAGTACAATCACCGACGCGCGCGGCCAGATCCAAGTGCCAGAATGGCACCCCACGAGCCTTACACCAGACATTCGCGCGCTTATCGCCAAATTGCCCCTACCCGTCGGCCCCGCCATCGATAGAGATTGGGGCGATGCCGCGCTGACCCCGCAAGAACGTGTGTACGGCTGGAACGCCTTTGCCGTGCTAGCGATGGAAAGTGGGGTTCCAGCCGCACCTGTCAACGCCATCTCGGGCCACGCTAAGGCAACTTGTCAGCTACGTTTTGTCACGGGAACGGATGTAGATGATATCCTGCCTGCACTGCGTCGCCATTTGGTTCGCGCAGGGTTTCCGCAGGTCCGTATTGACCGATCAGATAACGGGTTTTTCCCTGCGACACGTTCAGATCCCGATAATCCTTGGGTGGCACGGGTCACCACATCGCTGCGCGAGACCCTCGGGTCTGATCCACATATAGCGCCAAATCTCGGCGGATCGCTGCCCAATCATGTTTTTATAGACACGCTCGGACTGCCGACGGTGTGGGTTCCGCATTCTTATGGCGGCTGCAATCAGCACGCTCCTGACGAGCACATGCTGCTGTCCGTTGCCCGCCAAGCGCTCGGCCTAATGGCAGGCATCTATTGGGACTTGGGTGCGCAGGCATAAACGCGCCACGCACGCCTAGCTCAATAGATCCATCCGCGGCATAAGGCTCAACAAATGACGGGAATATTCGTGCGAGGGTGCACTGAACAGCGCTTCTATATCGGAAACTTCGCAAATAGCGCCATGCCGCATGACCGCGATCCGATCGCACATCTGACGCACGACTGGCAAATCATGGCTGATGAACAGCATGGTCAGGCCTAACTCTTGTTGCAAATCCTTTAGCAGGTTGAGGATCGTCGCTTGAACCGAGACATCAAGCGCCGAGGTCGGCTCGTCGCAGATCAGGATCCGCGGCCGCGACGCCAAAGCGCGCGCGATCGAAATCCGTTGGCGCTGCCCGCCCGAAAATTCATGCGGATAGCGCAAGGCCGCGCGCGCGCCTAAGCCAACGTGGTCCAACAAATCTCCAACGATCTTGCGCGTCTCGGCCTCACTGCTAGTGAGCTTGTAAAACCGGATCGGCTCAGCCACGATATCAAGTACCCGCATCCGCGCATTCAGCGACGAATAAGGGTCTTGGAAAATCATCTGCAACGCGCGCCGCGCCTCGCGTGCGTCTTTGCTACTCGGCTGGGACACAACGTCCTGGCCAATCACCCGTACTTGCCCAGAATCTGGGCGGTAAAGCCCCGCAATCAGACGCGCGACTGTGGATTTGCCAGAACCAGACTCGCCCACGAGACCGAAGGTTTCTCCCTCATTCACCGTGAACGACACATTGTCGACCGCCTTCAGCATGCGGCGGTTTCGTTTCAGAATAGACTTTTGCAGGGTAAACGATAGATCAAGGTTCTCGACCTCAATGGCCTTGCCCGTACCCCGTTCGCGCAGCGATTGGCCAAGCCAATGGGTCTGGATATCAATACGCCGCATCGCGACATCGCCGCCTTCGATATAGTCAACGGAGGAAAAGCGCTCCAACTTTTGATCAGCACGAGGTACGGCTGCGATCAAGGATTTGGTATATTTATGCTGTGGTGCGCCGAGGATCTGGGCCACCTCGCCCGTTTCCACCACCTCACCGCGATACATAACCGCCACACGGTCCGCGATATTGGCAATCACACCGATGTCATGGGTGACGATGATCACCCCCAAGGCACGCTCGCGGCAGAGCTGCTTGATCAGGTCCAAGATCTGCGCTTGGATAGACACATCAAGTGCGGTTGTCGGCTCATCCGCGATTATTAAATCTGGATCGCCCGCAAGGGCCAGCGCAATCACAACACGTTGGCGCATCCCGCCCGAGAATTGGTGCGGATATGCGGAGAGCCGCGCCTTCGCCTCGGTAATGCCGACCTGTTCCAACAGCTCAATCGCGCGGCCCTCTACCTCTGAGCCGCGCAAATCATTAGTTTTTTCAATAGTTTCAGCCAGCTGCGCGCCAACCGTCATCAGCGGGTTGAGCGAGGTCTGCGGATCCTGAAAGATCATGCCGATCCGGTTACCGCGCAGACGGCGCATTTCAAGCTCACTGCGTCCGCGTAGCTCTTCGCCCTCAAAAAGGATCGACCCACCGCTGATCTGGCCAGGTGCCTCGAGCAAATCGATGATGGCATTGCCAATGGTCGATTTGCCAGCTCCAGATTCCCCAACAAGGCCCAGCACTTCGCCCGCCTTGACTGTCAGGTTGACACCGCGCACAGCCTGAAATCGGCCCCGGCGCGTTGGAAATTCAACATCTAGGTTGGTGATTTTAAGAAGTTCTGTCATCGTAGCTTTGGATTTAGTGCGTCTCGCATCCAATCCCCCAAAAGGTTAACCGCAAAGACCAAAACAACCAATGCAACGGCCGGGAACAAGGTTATCCACCAAAGACCCGAGAAAAGATATTCGTTCCCAACGCGGATCAAAGTCCCGAGCGACGGTGTCGTGGGCGGAATGCCCTGCCCCAAAAAGGACAGAGTGGCTTCTGCGATGATGGCGAGTGCCAAACCAATGGTGGCAATCACCAAAACCGGGCGCAGCGTGTTAGGCAGCACATGACGAATCATGATCAACCAAGCCGGCAGACCGATAATGCGCGCTGATTGCACGTATTCCTTGTTGGCCTCAACCATTGTTGCGCCACGGGCCACGCGCGCAAATTGCGGCCAATCGGTCAGGCCAATTGCAATGATCACAACGTAGACAGCAAACTCTTGGCGCAATTCCAACGGTAAAAACGCCCGCCCTACCCCATTGATCAGGATAGCGAGCAAGATGCCCGGGATCGTCAGTTGAACGTCCGCAATCCGCATAATCACAGCATCCGTTACACCGCCAACGTAGCCCGAGATGACGCCTAGCGTTACACCGAGCACCATGCCAAGGCAAACCGCGGCCAGTCCAACGAGGACGGACAGGCGCCCACCATACAAAATTGTGGACAGCATATCACGGCCTTGATTGTCGGTCCCAAGAAAATACTGGCTTTGCCCACCCTCTATCCATGCCGGGGGCAGCTTGCCATCCCAAAGGGAAATCTGGCTTGGATCAAAAGGATCAAAGGGCGCAATAATGGGGGCAAGAATGCATGCCAGAATTAGGAACACCGTGACAGCCGCAGCGATCATTGCGCCGGGCGAATTGATAAAAGACCACACAACATCGTTGTCTTTGAAACGTTTCCACCGCGTAGTCGGACCGTCCTCAGGGAGGTTATGAGTCATGAAATTTATTCTCCAAGCCGGATGCGTGGATCGACCACAAAGTAGAGTATGTCAACAATGAGATTGATCAAGACGAACAAAAGGGCGACGAACACTAGATAGGCTGCCATGATGGGAACATCAACAAAATCAACGGCCTGGATGAACATTAAGCCTGTTCCGGGCCACTGGAACACAGTTTCTGTGATGACTGAAAAGGCGATGAGCCCACCGATGTTCAAGCCAATAATGGTGATGACCGGCACAAGCGTATTGCGCAGCGCGTGGCGAAAATTAATCGCCCGTTCCGCAAGGCCGCGTGCCCGCGCGAATTTGATATAATCTGTCTGCATCACTTCGAGCATTTCCGCCCGCACCAGACGCAAAATCAGCGTCAACTGGAACAACGACAGTGTAATCGCAGGCAAAATAATTGCGCGCCAGCCATCAACGGTTAGAAGCGAAGTCTTCCACCACCCAAAATCAACTGTTCCACTGCGCCCAGAGGATGGCAACCACCTCAGATGAACGGCGAAAATGTAAATGAGGGCTATACCGATAATGAAAGTCGGCAAGCTCACTCCGACCAAGGACACCGACAAGATACTCCGACTGATCCAAGAATGCCGCCGAATGCCAGTATAAACACCCAAACCGATACCCACCACAAGGGCAATTACAGCGCTCACAAAAACCAGCTCAAGCGTGGCCGGCAACCGCTCTAAGATCAGCTGGTCCACGGGCCGTTTAATCCGGTAGCTCATCCCAAAATCACCCTGAAGCGTATTACCCAAAAAACGCGCATATTGGGA
>Ga0209555_10003076_pt1 | contig 11394 bp, 10 predicted proteins | sample SaaInl85LU_5_DNA_FD_184643 | JGI IMG/M metagenome (GOLD analysis project Ga0209555, IMG submission 184643) | Marine microbial communities from expanding oxygen minimum zones in the Saanich Inlet - ESP_85LU_5_DNA (SPAdes) (version 2) | ecosystem: Environmental > Aquatic > Marine > Intertidal... | reverse complement strand
GTTGATTCATTAGTGCAACCTGATCGTATTTATTTATCTATTCTAATTCAAGAAAAAGAAGACCGCAACAAAACCTCTGTTGAAACTCAAGAACAACTTTTGGCTGAAGTTTTAGAAAACCTAAACATCGATCTTAAAAAGCAATTAAAGATTGAAGACCTTGCCAGTAATTACAAAAAATATTTTTTAAGAAAAAAAAGTGTCCTGAAATCGAAAGCGTATGAATTGGTTGTCTATGATGGACTCACAGCAAGTAACGTATTAATCCATTTAGAAGCACAAGGCATATCTGATGTGCAATTAACAAAAACAAAATATTCAAAAACGGAAGCCTTAAAAATGGCCTTACGATCAAAAGCAATACTCAAAGCAAAAACACAAGCCACAGCATTGGTTACTCCTTTAGAACAAACGCTTGGAAAAGCAATTTTTATTTCTGAAAAGTATTATAACAATTCTTACAATTTAAGAAATGAACGTGTAAAGATGGCTTATAGTGCTGATATGGAACTGGAAAAACCTCTTGATATTGAATTTTCAGGAATTAAAATAGAAAGTGAGGTTATTGTTCGGTTTTCTATCCACTAAACTATGGCCTCAAAAAACACCATTTTTATACACTACTTCAAAACTGCGATTGGTGAATTGATTATTGGATGTTTTGAAAATCAGATTTGCATATTAGATTACCGTTATCGAAAAATGCGATCCAGAATCGATAAACGAATACAAACAGGTTTAAACGCTGAGTATGTTGAAAAAGAGACACCTCTTTTGAGAGATGCTCAATTACAAGTTGAAGCCTACCTAGATGGAACTCGAAATGTTTTTACATTCCCTGTAAGAATGGTTGGAACGGCGTTTCAATGCAGCGTTTGGGAGGCTTTGCTAAGCATCCCTTATGGAAAAACACTATCCTATTTAGAATTGGCAAAACAAATAGGAGATGAAAAAGCCGTAAGAGCTGTTGCCTCTGCCAATGGTGCCAATGCGCTTGCACTTATTATTCCCTGCCATAGAGTAATTGGTTCAACAAATAAACTTGTGGGTTATGCGGGTGGTATCCCTATTAAAAAAAAGTTATTGAAATTAGAACTGGCACATTCTCAAAATCCAAATGAATTACCTTTTTGGACTACTTGAATAGTGTTAAACAAACCGACTGTGCCAACTTTCAGATGCAGGCACTTCCCAAAACTCTGCGTATTCTGCCTTGGAATTTACAAGGTTATTAAATACAATTGTATTTTTAGAAACAGCTTTATCTTTTGCCATTTTTTTGAAATCGGTCAACGTTTTATAGGCCACATATTCGCCTTGCTTATAGGAAACATTCATTTTATCCATCAAATCAACCTTGTAGGTTGTTTCGAGTTCTTGTATAAACTTCACAGAAGCATCAATAGAACAGCCTGTAGCAGCGTTCATTTGTTGATCCAAAGCGATGACAATAAAACGTTTGTATTTAATCTCAAAACCAGATTGCAAGTCGGCTCCATGTGCTGTCCAGCTTTCTAAAAACGCCTTTAGTTTTTCAGAGATTTCTTCTAATTCAGAGTCAGAAAAAGAGCGGTTGCATTGGTAAATCCAAATACGAGAACTATCAGGGAGTGAATCAAAATTTACAAACATATATTTTTAAGATATTTTATTTTATAAATCGTTTGCATTAGCAATTAATTCAGCCACATCCATAACTTCTATCTGACCTTCTGCTTTGTTCTTAACCCCATCGGTCATCATGGTATTACAAAACGGACAGCCCGCAGCTATAATTTGAGGTTTAGTTTCCATAGCCTGTTCAGTTCGTTCGATGTTGACTTCTTTGTTTCCAGGTTCGGCGTCTTTAAACATTTGGGCCCCACCAGCACCACAACAGAGTCCTTTCTTGCGACAATTTTTCATCTCCACCAGTTCGGCATCTAACTTTTTAATTAGATCGCGAGGAGCTTCATATACATCATTTGCGCGACCTAAATAACAGGGATCATGAAATGTAATGCGTTTGCCTGTGAATTTTCCACCTTCAATTGTTAAACGTCCTTCATCAAGAAGACTTTTTAGAAATTGAGTGTGGTGCACAACTTGATAGTCTCCTCCTAAGGATGGATATTCGTTCTTAAGCGTATTAAAACAATGTGGACAAGCAGTTACAATTTTTTTTACTTCATAAGCATTTAATACTTCGATATTGGTAACAGCTTGCATTTGAAATAAAAATTCGTTTCCAGCACGTTTGGCAGGGTCACCAGTACAGCTTTCTTCGGTACCTAATACCGCAAATTCGACTTCTGCCTTGTGTAATAATTTCACCAAAGCTTTAGTGATTTTTTTGGCACGGTCGTCAAAACTACCCGCACAACCCACCCAAAACAAAACTTCGGGTTGCTTGCCTTGGGCCATAAATTCGGCCATAGTAGGTACTTTTAATACATCGCTCATTGTTTAAAATATTAATCGTGTTGACCGTCGTCAAAAACTTCGATTGTTACTTCTTTTTCTACTAGATCGGTAAATTTACCATTGTAACGGGTTGCTTTTACCAAATGATTATCAATCCAATGGTAGTTTCCACCTCTTGGTTTGCCCATTAAAAGGCTATGGTATTTGAAGCCATGTTGTTTCAACCAATTTTGAGTGACTTCTCTGTGCGACTCCGTACGTGATGTAAAAAAGCAAATCATATGCCCTTCCTCATACCAGCCATTACATGTTTTTAAGGCATCTAAAAAAGGTAGGCAAGTTGCCATCCGCTCTGGTTCTTCATTGGGGACATCTTCTGTAATAGTACCGTCTATATCAATTAAATAATTTTTCACTCCATCTGGAAGTACTGGACTTATAAGTTCTCCAGCTTCCACTTTTTCGTGTAATAGTTTATCTGCTTCTTCTCTTTTCATGTGTTTGTTTATTGGTTTTTTTATTCGTTTTTCCAGTTTAATCGGTCCATTTGATTGTAAGGCCAAGGGGCTCCATTATTTTCAATATTAGACATCATTGTGTTTAATTCCATTGGAGCTGCACTTTGTTCCATGACTAAGTAGCGACGCATTTCAAGGATTATTGAAAGTGGATCGATACTTATTGGACAAGCTTCTACACAGGCATTACAGCTGGTACAAGCCCACAATTCTTCGTTGGTAATATAATCCCCTAGAAGCTGTTTACCGTCAGCGACAAACGTGCCATTATTGGCATCAATATTATGACCTACTTCAACCAAACGATCTCGCGTGTCCATCATAATTTTACGTGGAGATAGTTTTTTGCCCGTTTGATTGGCGGGACACTCACTTGTACAGCGTCCGCATTCTGTACAGGAGTAGGCATTTAAAAGTTGTATCTTATTTAGATCTTGAACATCACTTGCACCAAATTTATCTGGAACTGAGGTATCGTCAGTAGTCGCTGCAAAAGGATCTATATTAGGGTCCATCATTAACTTGACTTCTTTGGTGACGGCTTCTAGGTTATTAAATTGACCTTTGGGTTTGATGCTAGCAAAATAGGTGTTTGGAAAGGCTAATAGTATATGTAAATGTTTTGAATAATATAAATAATTTAAGAATATCAAGATTCCAATTATGTGCATCCACCACGCAACACGTTCTATCAAATGAATATTATAGCCTTCAAACAGGGGTGCAAAAAATTGACTAATCACATTCCCAGAATTCATGGTTTGAAATTCTGTATCGGTTGCATTCATGAGGATAAACAAACCCATTAATACAATCTCAAAATAGAGAATTAAGTTTCCATCTAATTTAGGCCAGCCTTTCATTTCGGAGCTTAAGAACCGTTTAATTTTTACCACATTTCTTCGAAACCAAAAAATTACAACGGCTATAAAGACCAAGGTTGCAAGGATTTCAAAAGTACCTATTAAAACCCCATAAAGACTTCCAATACCAGAAAAAATACGGTGGGTTCCAAACAAACCATCAATGATAATTTCTAAGACTTCGATGTTAATAATTACAAAGCCTATATAAACAATAATATGAAGGATTCCAGAAATTGGTCGGCGCACCATTTTACTTTGACCCAAAGCAATAAGTGCCATATTTTTCCAACGTGTTTTGGAGTCGCCACTAATATCTACATCTTTTCCGAGGTAAATATTGCGTTTTAGTTTGCGAATATTTCTAACAAAAAAGCCAATACCTATTAAAAGGATGATTGCAAAAATCACATTTGGCAAAAAAATCATTTGGCTATTTTTTGTTCTTTAGTTCGTTTCCTTCAGAATCGTATTGTTTGGCTTTTTTTCCAAAAAGAGAGAAATGTACATACCGTTTTGGATTTAGTTTCATGTCTTGTAAAAGTTCTTCCAATTGTTTGATTGCACCTTCAAGATTGTTATAAATCGCCTCCTCTTTCATGAGTTTACCAACAGATCCTTCTCCATTTTCAATAGCACTCAATAATTGGTTAAAACTTGAAATTGTTGATTTTAAATCCGCCATAATCGTATCAAAATCAGCTGCCGCTAATGAAGTACTCAAACTTGTTAGATCATCAGATATTTTATTAAAATTAGTGATCGTTTGTCCAATAGATGATGAATTATCGACTACAAGATCATTTAAGGATTCTGAGGTCGATTTAAAGGATGTAATAGTTGTACTTAATTCGGCAATACTTGATTTTATATTCGATTTGGTTTGCGCATCAAAAAGAGTGTTGAGATTTACCAAAAGGGTGTCTGCACTAACCATCATCCGCTCCATTTTTTCTTGAAGTGGTGTTAAGCGTTGATTTACCAAATCCGTAAGTCCTGGTTTGACATCTGAGCTTAGTGTGTCTCCAGACTCTACGTTGGGAGCCCCGTCAAAGGCTGGGATAATCGCAATGGCTTTCCCACCAATAAGACCTGATTCGTATAATTGAGCGGTACTATTTTTTGAGAATTCGAAATCACTATCAATAAGCATCTTAACATTTAATTTCCCTGAAAGGTCATTTGTAAAATGTATTGATTGAACTTTTCCGATTTTATGTCCATTAATGGTCACCGCAGCAGACGGCGCCAGTCCTTCGACATTATTATAAACTGCGGAGATTTTTTTAGAGTTGTCAAGGATATTTTCACCTTTTAAGTAGTAAAAAATAAAGATGAAAAGCAATATTCCTGAGAGGACTAAAATAGCCGTTTTAATTTCCTTAGATAATTTCAATATAATAATTTTTTCTTCTTACAAATCTAAGAATAAATTTTAAACAATAGGGTCTATTGTTCCGTAGATTTTAAGGCGGTTTTAATTGCTATTCTCTCATCATTTTTATAAGCTACAATAAAGGCACTTTTATACCCCTTGTCAAGTGCTTCTTCTTTAAGTTTAGTAGCTGTATCATAACTTGAAGTATTTCCATAAAAGTAACGGTACATTGATTTTGATTTGGTTCTTGATATGTCATTTAGTCCATTGAAATTATACGATTTTGTGGCTAATTTTTTAGAACCCGCCGCAATTTGAACTTTAAATACGATGGATGCATCACTATTTTTTGGACTGTTGTTTGGTTCTACGGACTTCACTGTTTCGGGAGTTGTATCAACCTCCTCTGTTGGGGGTGTGTTTTCTTGAATAAAGGTATCAGTATTCAAATTTGACCTGTAATCCAGAATTGCATCTGAAATACTTTGTGATATTTTGTTACTTCCTTCAACAGAGTTCAGGTAATCTCCTTCAGTTTTGTTTGTTATAAAGCCTGTCTCAATCAATACACTTGGCATGTAGGTGTTGTGTAAGACCCAGAAAACGGCTTGTTTAACGCCTCTGTTTTTTCGTTTTAACCTATTGGTAAAGTTGTCTTGAATCTTTTGAGCTAGTAATATACTTTGATCTAAATAATCTTCTTGCATAAGGGTCAATCCAATTAAGGTTTCAGGAGAGTTAGGGTCAAAACCTTCATATTTAGTTTCATAGTCATCCTCGTAGAAAATCACCTCATTTTCTTCTTTTGCAACTCTAAAATTAGAATCGTTTTTTCCGAGTCCTAATACATAGGTTTCAGTACCATGAGCCTGTGAGTTGTGTGCGTTGCAATGTACCGATACAAACAAATCAGCATCTGCTTTGTTAGCAATCTTTGCGCGTTGTCTTAATTCAATAAATACATCGGTTTTTCGGGTGTAGATGACTTTGATGTTTTTATGTTTTTTTAGATTTTCACCTATTTTTAACACAATTTTTAAAGCAATATCCTTTTCTTTATATCCGAAGTTCGTAGGTCTTCCAGGGTCTTTGCCACCGTGACCAGCATCTAAAACAACAATAAATGGTTTGTTATCATTTTGTGTGTGTCCATTATAAGTTCCAAAAAACAAAAGGAAGACTAAAAAAAAATTTATCTGCTTATGCATGTTGATTAATTTACCTGTGAATCCAATGATTAAAATATAATAATCAAAAAAAAATATCCGTAACTTTGGTTTTTCAAAAATCGAGCCATTTAATACAAAAATACTCTTAAAAACATTGAAAACAAGATTCTTTCAACTAGTTTTTTCTTTAAGTTTTACAGTGTTTACTAACACTACAGGCATGGCTCAGGATATTCCGAATCCAAAACCTTCGACAGAAATTCCGATCTCTAAGCCGTTGGAAGTGAAAAATGATTCGATTCCTACTCAGGAAATAAAACGCATTGAAACAGATTCTATTGTTAATGACAGTCTTGCAACACCAAAAAAATTATTGGAAGCAATTGTCACTTACAAGGCTACAGATTATACTTCTATCAATCAAAAAACACAAAAGATATATCTTTATAACGAAGCTGAAATCCAATATAAAGACATGGATATCAAAGCGGGAGTGATTGTTATTGATTATGGAAAAGACATTGTGTATGCTGGGCGTTTAAAAGATTCCTTAGGGAATTACAGTCAACATCCAGTATTTAAACAAGGAAGTGATGTTGTTGAACCCGATTCAATTGCTTTTAATATGAAAACAAAAAAAGCACTGATTTGGAATTCAAAAACAGAACAACAAGGGGGACGCATTATTTCAGATTTAACTAAAAAAGAAAATGACTCTGTTTATTTTGTAAAACGTGCTAAATTCACTACTTCAGAAAATATTGAAAATCCAGAGTATTATTTTTTATTGCGAAAAGCAAAAATTGTTCCTGGAAAAAAAGTAGTTACGGGACTTACAAATCTGTTTATTGCAGATGTTCCCACGCCTATAGGGTTGCCGTTTGCTTTTTTTCCACTTTCTAAAACTCGAACTTCGGGGGTGCTCTTTCCTTCTTTTGGAGAAGAAAATACGCGCGGATATTTCCTTCAAAATGGAGGGTATTATTTTGCTATTAGTGATTATTTTGACCTTGCAGCACTTGGGGATTATTATACAAATGGGAGTTATGGAATTCGTCTCGAAAGCAATTATGCGGTTCGATATAAATTTAGAGGTACGCTGAGTTTTAGGTATGAGAACCTCATCAATAGTGAACGTGGATTTCCTGATTATTCAAAAAGTACAATTTATAATTTACGATGGAATCAAAGTCAAGATTCAAAATCAAGTCCAAACTCTCGATTTTCGGCATCTGTAAACTTGGGTTCTAGCACCTATTTTCAGGAATCTGTGAATCAGCTAAACTCCTCAAACTTCTTGAATAACACCTTGTCATCATCTGTTTCTTATTCCAAAACATTCCAGGTTGAACCACAAGTTAATGTGAGCTTAACAGCAACGCACTCTCAAAATACAAATACGGAAGTTATTAATATGACTTTACCAACCTTTCAAGGAAGTGTGGATCGAATTTATCCTTTTGCACCCAAAACTGGAAGTAAAAAAGGGGCGATTGAAAATATTAATTTCCAATACAATATTCGAGGAGAAAATCGTATTAAAACGACCGATTCTTTATTTTTAACTAGTGCCATGTTTGATGAAGCAAAAGCTGGTTTTCAACATACAATTCCTTTAACCACTAATTTTAAAGTTTTTAAACATTTTAGCATGAGCACCAATGCTAATTATAGAGAAAATTGGACTTTTAACACTATCAAAAAATCGTATGACACAGATACTGAATCAGTAGTTACAACGCCTGTAAAAGGGTTTGATTCTTTCCGAACTTATAATTTTAGTACCAGTATTGGAACCACTGTTTATGGAATGTTTGATTTTGGCGAAGACAAAAAAATACAAGCGATTCGACACGTCATGCGACCCTCAGTAAGTTATAACATCAATCCCTCATTTGAAAAATATTATGACACCTATGAAGTCATTAGTGCCGATGGCGTAACAAGCAATCAAGTCCAGTATACTAGGTTTGAACAATCTTTATTTGGATCTCCAGGCAAGGTTTATTCGAGTTCCGTTGGATTATCTCTTAATAATAATTTGGAAGCAAAGGTTCGGGACAGGGATAGTACTGCCACAGAAGCTAAAAAAGTGTTTTTATTAAATTCATTAAATTTTTCAACAAACTATAATGTTGCTGGAGATTCTTTGAACTGGAGTCCCGTTCGAGTTTCGGGAGGAACACAACTATTGGACAATAAATTGAGTGTAAATTTTGGAGCGACTTTAGATCCTTATGCATTAGACAATAATAATTCTAAAATTAACACCTTTAATATTGATAATGGTGGGAGTTTATTTCGATTAACGAGTGCAAACATGACGATGAGTTATAATTTATCTAGTGATTCTTTTGAGGACAATGACCAAAACAATGATGCTGAAAGAGATCAATCCATTAGAAGTGGTGGACGAGCCGACGATTTATTTGGACGGTCTCAGGATTTTGCGGACCAACAGATAAATAACAGAGACCAATCTAAAGAAGTAACTCCAACAGATCTTTACAACTACAAAATCCCATGGAGTTTACGAATTGCTTATGCTGTTAATTACAGTAATTCGAGACGTCAGAATGAGATTGCATCACATTCGTTGATGTTTTCTGGAGACATCGAATTTTCGCCTCGTTGGAGCGTCGGTGCCTCTTCAGGATACGACCTAAAAAATAATGGATTCACATACACTCAGTTACGTTTTGAACGTGATTTAGAAAGTTGGAGGATGAATTTTTCTTGGATTCCATTTAGCAATCGAAGTTCGTGGAATTTCTTTATTGGAATTCGATCAAGTATATTGAAAGACATCAAATACGAAAAACGAAAACAACCTGATAAGCAATTATAAAAAATATTAAACAAACACAGATGAAAACTATTATAACCACAAACAAAGCACCACAGCCTATTGGCCCTTACAGTCAGGCTGTTTTGGTAGGAACTACTTTATATACATCGGGACAAATTGCATTACACCCAGAAACAGGTAAATTGGTAACCGATTCCATTGCGGAAGAAACAACTCAGGTTATGAACAATCTAAAGGCAGTTTTGGAGGCTGCAGACATGACTTTTGAAAATGTCATTAAAGCATCTATATTTATATCAGATATGAATTCTTTCGCAGCAATTAATACCATTTATGGACAGTATTTTGAGGAAGCTACCGCACCTGCAAGAGAAACGGTTGAAGTAGCAAATTTACCAAAATTTGTAAATGTAGAAATAAGTGTAATTGCTGTAAAATAATTAACTACCAGAAGCGATTCTGGCAATTTCTGCATGGTATTTAACCAAGCCTTCTATTGGTCGTCTTTCAAAATTTCCGACTGTAAACCCATATTCTTGAGCAACTTCTTTGATTTCTCTTTGTGTGAAAAAGGCAATAGAGCCTGCAAAATGTACAGGAACTGTTTTAATTTCTTCAGCGTATTGTAAAATCATGTTTTCAACAAATTCTCTAAGTCCTTCCTTTATGACATTTTGTATATACTCTGATTCTTTATTAAGGATCAAAAATTCAGCAAAGGTTGCTAAATAGGCATTTGGGTTAGGTTCTTTATACAGTGCATTTTTAATTGCATCTTCATTCACATCATAACGTGTTTTGAATACTAATTTTAAATCATGAGGCATCTTATTAAAATAGTAATCTCTTAATAATTTTCTCCCGTAATAATTGCCTGATGCATCATCCATTATTGAATATCCGAGCGAGATCACTCTTTGATCTACTTTTATACCGTCAAAATAGGTGCAGTTAGATCCTGTCCCCAAAATACAAACTACTGCGGGACGGTGAGCGATTCCAACCGTTGCATATATAGCTGCATAGGTATCTTCTTCTACAACAACTTCTGCGTTTAAAAAAATAGATTCTAAAACATCTTTAAGCATCTTGCTTGGTTTTTCCGTACCACACCCAGCTCCATAAAAATAAATATGGGAAACTTCTAATTTATTGTTATAAATTAGTTTGTTTTCCTTGATGATATTAAATGCATCTGAATCTGAAATGATGGCTGGATTTAATCCTTTGGTACGTTGCTTTTCAAAAAGAGGCTCGCCTGTTTCTGAATCAATTGCAATCCAATCACATTTTGTGGAACCACTGTCTATTATAAAAATCATATTTTAAATTTTAAAAAAAAATACTGCTAAGCGAGTAACAGTATTTTTTTGAAAATTATATAAGTTATAATACGCTGATATAGTGCGCTAAATCTACTAGTTTAGCAGAGTATCCGTATTCGTTGTCATACCAAGAAATCAATTTAACAAAATTGTCATTCAGTCCCATACTTGCGTTGGCATCAAATGTACTTGTCTTTGTTTCCGATACGAAATCTTGAGACACCACACCTTCTTCTGTGTACCCTAAAATTCCTTTTAATTCATTTTCTGAAGCATGCTTAATTGCAGCTTTGACGTCTTCAAAAGAAGCACCTTTTTCTAACCGACATGTTAAATCAACAACCGATACATCTACCGTTGGGACTCTAAAAGCCATCCCTGTTAATTTTCCATTTAGTTCTGGAATTACTTTTCCAACTGCTTTTGCAGCTCCTGTAGAAGCTGGTACAATGTTGTTTAATGACGCACGACCAAGTCTGTAATCTTTTCTAGAAGGTCCATCTACTGTAAATTGAGTTGCTGTTGCAGCATGAACAGTTGTCATAAGTCCTTCTACAATTCCAAAGTTATCATTGATGACTTTAGCAAGAGGTGCTAAACAGTTTGTTGTACATGATGCGTTTGAAACGATCGTGTGATCTGCTGTAATTTCATTGTGGTTTACCCCCATTACAAACATTGGTGCATCTGCCGATGGTGCAGAAATAGCAACTTTTTTAGCGCCGGCAGTGATATGCTTTTGAGCGCCTTCTAAATTTGTGAAGATTCCTGTACAGTCTAAAACAACATCTGCATTAACAGCGTCCCATTTTAGATCTTCTGGATTGCGTTCAGCAGAAACACGAATTTCATTTCCGTTGACTACTAAATTTCCATTTTTTACTTCAATACTTCCCTGAAACTGGCCGTGAACAGAATCGTATTTAAGA
>Ga0209555_10003074_pt1 | contig 11404 bp, 1 predicted proteins | sample SaaInl85LU_5_DNA_FD_184643 | JGI IMG/M metagenome (GOLD analysis project Ga0209555, IMG submission 184643) | Marine microbial communities from expanding oxygen minimum zones in the Saanich Inlet - ESP_85LU_5_DNA (SPAdes) (version 2) | ecosystem: Environmental > Aquatic > Marine > Intertidal zone... | reverse complement strand
ACATCGAAACGTTTTTTCAGATATCAGCCTGGTCGTGTATCAGCTGCAACCTTCGGTGTTAAATCGACAATATCGCAATCAGATTTTGCTCAAAACCCTACTATTAGAAAGCAGGGAATCTTTGACAAGTATGATGGATATTATTGGGAACAGCGTCAGAGCGGAAAGGGTGACAACTTTACCGTTGTTCGTCGCACACAATCATTGTTTAGAAATCCAATTTCATCTTTCGGCACACCAGGAACACTTCTAAGAGGCAGTTCTGTTGACCCCACTGTTGATGTTATTTCAATACCGCAAACAGATGATTATAGATTAACAGGTAAAGCGCCAGACACAGTTCCTGTGTTTGAGAGATATAGAAAAGAAACACAAATTCTTAAAAACTCACGCTTCAAGATTGCAGCTGCCGCATGGGCAGAGGCAATGTCTGAATCGACAACTTTTGCTAGCAATTATAATTCAAAAACAGATGCTGAAAAATTAGTATACAAATCAAAATGTGAAAGAGATGTTGATTATTGGATCGAAATGATTCTTATGGATATTTCTACTAACAGAAATCCGAACGATGATCCTGTAGATGCGCATACTCAGATAAACACTCACAATTACGAAACATCGCTTGCTGTTGCAAACCGTGATGCAACGTATGAGATCATTCTTCATCAAGCTGTGAAAACAGTATTGATGGGTCAGGATCAACAGGGCTCAACAAACCTATTTTCAAGTTTAGTTAATTCTGCAACTTTGACCGAGGTTACTGAATTATATCAAAAAGTTATCGATTTCTTTACACGTGTTAACGATGAAGCAACTTATCCAAATAATGCTCAAGGTGTGTTTGCGGATTATGGTCAGCCAATAGAATACGGTGCTAAATCAAGAATTGAAACGCTATTTGATGCAAGAAAGCATTATTGGGCATATTTTGTGTCTGAATATGATGCGCAAGGGAATAAAGTAACATACATTGACTCTCCCGCAGACGATAATATCTGGACAGAAGCTGATATTAAATACAAGTGTCAGCGTGATGTTGGATATGTTATCGATGGATACAAAAATGATTTATCAGGCGGCGGTAACGCTGAAACAAAATACAATGCATCAATGTATTTACGTGGTACAGGAATGTCAATTTACACACAGGTTGACGGATCAGTTCCTCGTGAAATTTCACGTCACACATATCTAAAAGATATTATTATTGAAGCACTTCAGCGTGATTCGACTGAATGGTATGGCGGATACGAAGGTTTTTCTGATCATACAACAACTTTGTACAACGGAACACTACAAGGCGGCGACGGTCTTGCGAATATTATTATTCGTAACTTTACTGTTGAAGACACTTCTCCGACTTATTATGGTAAAAAACCCGTTGCAGGCAACTTAATTGCGTTACGTGATGGCTTACTAATGGTTCATGCAGCAGTATATGATCCTGATCTTTTAAAAGAGAAAAAGAAAATCAGAGCAAGTGCTGTTTTGCCTGATGCATCAAATCCTGAAGATGTTTCGGTTCCAAGATTTAAAATAACAGATGGTGTTGTAACGTTTGGACAACATGTAAGATACACAAAAAGTTCTGATAATGGCGATATGATTTCAGGTAAATTATATCAAGTTAAAAAAGTATTGGGACCAAAGGGTAATGAATTCACACTAACTGATCCTGTTGATGAATCTGATGTAACTAATTTTTCTGCTGATGATGATGCTGAATTTGTTTTAGTCAATCCATTCATCATTCCGAACGAATATAACCCCGGATTAATCGCAGCGGCAGAGGGTGCATATAATTATCCAGATGGTGCAATGTTCCCTTACATGTACACAACAGGTACAGGCAACTTACCAGTCCCCGAAAATCAGAACTTTATCGGGTATGTTGACACGGGTATTTCATCTGCAACAACTGCAGGTAACAATCTAATCAAACAACAAATTGATAATGTCAACTTTAATCCAGAATATATCAATTGGATTAAAAACAATGTTGACCCAGAATATTACGCTGTATACGAATATCGTGTTCCTCGTTCAAGATTTAGTACAGATAAACTAAACAATCGTTCAGATAACTTAGTGGTATATAGCGATGTTGCAACAGGCACACAAGGCAAGGTGCGTCCTGGACAACCTGTTGTCGATGAGTTGGGATTACAAGAAATTAATGAATCTGTATATGACTTTGAATTTGATAAAGTTACAATGCAAAAAATTGAATTCTCATGGTATGGTGCGGTTGGCGCATTATTCCTCGCTTACGTTCCTGTAGGAAACGGCGAAGCACGTTGGGTGCGTGTTCACCATCTTCGTGCATCAAATCAATTGAAAATTTCATCGTTAGGTAATGCTACACTCCCAATCACTTACAATGTATACGGCGGCGGATCTGCGCTTACGTTAGGTGACGGAGAGCAGTTCATTCAAGGATATGAAAGCGATAGTCATCACATTGTTAAATACGGTGCATCATATTACATTGATGGCGGTGATAGAGGAACTGTTAGATTATATAGCCATAGCAATGAAACAGCAGAGCAAGTATTTGGTCGCAATGTCAGTATGGGTAGTCCAACATACCTTTACGATTCAGCATTAGAATTGTACTATATGGAAAGAACGCCAAACGTTTTACAAGTACCTAACGTTTATTTTATGGGATCTTCTGTAAAGACAAATGTGCGAACTGATAGCGTTATTAATGTTGTATGGACAACAGATGATAGAATTTATTTCTCTGCAGGCCCGCAAGGAAATACATTAACTCTTTTGACTAAGCGTTCTAATAATGCGTTCGGATTGGAAACTAAGGCAAATATTATTAGCAGTCAAGGTCAAAAGGTTCGAAATCGTGTTCAAGTGTATCCTGTAAAATTGTCAACAGCCAATTTTAGTAATGACACAACACGTCTGACGATAACAAAATCTCCGATTTATCAGACACAAGTTGATCCGACAGGCGCATTTGTGCTATCGAATGATTACACAGTGACAGCTCGTAAAACACCTATGAACGTAAATTCACAATCTGCTGACTATTTAGTAGACGGCGAAGAAACATGGGGATGGTTTAGAGGTGTAATTTCAGGTCCTGCGACAAGCACAGCATCAACAATTTTTGTGAAATTGTCTAGACAAGGTAATGATTACTTTGTACAGCTAGGAGAAACGTATAACGGGACAGTCACACTTTCTGGAACATTTTTGCATGATAAACGATTTAATACGCTAGGTGAAACTGTTTCTGACACAAAAATGCTCACTGAAAAAGAAGGTTTGAGTTCAATTCTAATTGCTGTTGATGAGCAAGTGCCTATTCCTGGCACAGGCATAAATATAGCTACATTGTATTTGCAACCGGGAACTGAACAATACGAATTGAACACATATTTTGATTATAATAAAGAATATTTGTCATTTCCATTAACAAATACACAAGAGTCACTATACTTTACTCTTGATAATGAAGATGCGATTGATGTTGACAATATAACTTCAACAGGATCTGCGAGCATCGGGGTAACATGGGAAGAGCAATAAAATATGTCAAAACAAATAAAACTCGGGTTCGACAGGGTACCATCACCTAAAGGAACTTTTCGAGAGCCTCTATTTGATATTTTAACGGGTGAACCTCTTACGTCACAGTCAGAGGTTCCTTTAAAGACAATTGTAGAGCGTGATATTGCTCAATTCAAAACATCACGAAATGCAACACCTGTTGTTGTAAACAATTCTCCGAGTTTGTTAGACGGCGGTTCTTTGAAAGTAGAAGAACGGTTTCCTGAATTCTCGGAAGTCAGCAATACCCTATTGGGTGTCCCACGTGCAGAAACTCAATTAAGTTTATTTTCTGATGTTTCATCATTAGGGCTAGATGAAGCAAACTGGATTGTAGATTCGTATTCAGAATCTGATCTTGTAAGCAATCAACAATGGTATCGCAGACGTCACCCAATATACGGGGCTCGCACTCCCGGTGATTTTTATGAGCATACCACTGAAGGTGCGCTATCCCTTCGTGCATTCCCTGTCCCGTATTCTTTCCCGTATGGACCTGATTATGAGCCAATTGGTTTATACAACGAAACTCTTTTTGATCAATATATTAAATTTATTGCAGCGGGTCGAGTTCTATATGATATGTATTACAATGAAGGCTTCGAGAATTTTGCGCAAAGAAACTTTCTTCCTCCTAATATTAAAATTGTTCAACAAAACAACGAAGAAATACCTTTTGTTTCTATAAACAATGCAGGTCAATTTCAGGGTTTGGGTTTAGCACATGATATTGAATACGATATTCCTGAGGGTGTCGAGGAGCAAGAAGTATTTGATCAAATCGAAAAATGGACTCTTGCATGGCAGCAATTGCTAAATGAAGAATTGTCATGGCCTGATGCTGATTTTCAAAAACTAAATCGTGTTAGAAATGTTATTGATGGAATTTTGCTTGCTCAATTTGAAATCAGGCCTGGATATAATGATAATGACAGAACTTGGGCAACATTATCATCAAAACAAACTTTCAGATATCAACCAGGACGCATATCAGGATTCACATTTGGGTCACGTTTTAAAAATGACCCATCATCTCCTGATGTTTCAGTAGAGTGGGGTATATCTAATGATACAGATGAATATTTGTATCAATTAAAAGGCGCTGATTTTAATATTGTCCGTAGATCAACTGTTCCTTTGTCAGATGATCTGATTGAAAGAATGGGTCTTGATCCTCAGTCACAAAAACAAATATCTCAGATGCCGGGTCAAAGAGGAAATGGCAACGATGTATTTTATGAATTAACAATACCACGAGACCTTTTTAATAAAGATGCATTGACTGGTAACGGGCCTTCAGGTTATAACGTTGATTTTACAAACGTTACGATGTGGAAAATTGAATTCGGGTGGTATGGTGCAATTGGCGCAAAATTCTATGCATATGTTCCTGTAGGCAATCAAGAGTGCCGCTGGGTATTAATGCATAATATGATCATTGAAAATGGAATAGATAAACCGTGTCTTGCGAATCCAAACTTCAGATTTAAATATTTGCTTGATATAATAAAGACGTCAAGGTTAAAAGAACCTGTATATGCATATAAGTACGGCTCATCTACGTATATTGATGGCGGCGATGAAGGAACAATGCGTGTATTCTCGACTCGTTCAGACTTAAAGGCATTTAATATTGAATCGCCTATATTAAACATATTCCCTAAAAAGTACATTATTAATAGAGATTCAATAGGTATCAATAACGAAAAGAAAGGATATCCTACTAGCTTGCGTGTATCATCTTCTGAAAATGCAATTATAAAATTCAGAAATGTTAACGGATCGACTGAAGGATTTCATTTTCATTACTCACCGTCTATCGTTGCTGGTCGTAGCCCAGCAACAAGAAATTTGAAAATGCAAGTTAGCGATGATAGAGAGGCCATTTCGATTATTGAACCAAACGAATTCTTTTCGAATGCATCTGCGCATTTAATTGCGGATGGATTGTGGAACGTATATACTGGCGAAATTTCTATCGATGGGACAACTACGGTAATTAATCGTCGAAATGATAATTTAGAAATATTACCAAGAAAATTATCTGATAAAATATTTGTCAATGCATTACAGACAGGCATTGATCCTGCACGGCAAGTATATGACGTTACTATTAATGAATACAACACTATTGTTGCATCAGATGTTACAATAAACACGACTTTGTTTAAACTTCATTTCTTAAATCCGATTCCTGAAGACCTTGAAAAGTTTGGACATTCTGCTGATTATTTCATTGCTATAACAGATCAAAAACCCCAGCTAGTAGATATCGATGCACCTGATCTAGGTGATCCTGCTGAATTAGGAATAGAAGCAGCACCAGATGCGCAACAAGTATTGCGATTTGGGCCCAATAAGGAAAAATGGAATCCTGATAAAGCAGCTTTACTTGAATGGGCAACCACAACAGAACAAAGAGATCCTTTGAAAGGGTGGGAATCAAATGAATTCTATGGGTATCAAGAAGAGCCATTCGAATTTAGTTCATTATTCAAGAATATCGGTATCCCCAATATTAAAGAAGAATATGGCGGCAAAATTTCCGGTGCAGTCGGACAAGTATTAGTTTCTGAATTTTTTATACTAGATATTGACGCTATTGATATAGATCAAGGAACATATACTATCAGATTTGCAAATAGACAACTTGCTCCTGACATATCAGATTCAATTGCTGAAAGTGGCATAGCTGAGTTAGGATTCGACGGAGATCCAACAGGAATAAAAATCATAAGCGGTGTTTATGAAATCTCAGTAGAAGATAGTCTACCTCAATATGGCATAGATATTAATATAACCGGAGACCTTGGCGGATTTTTCCCACGTATCTCCAGTAACAAGCAATTCCAACTGCGAGCAGTAGTTTTATCAGATAATTATGATATAAATGAAAGAAATCAATCTGGTGTAAGGATTTCTGAACCGAATTCAAGACAAGCAAAATATTATGGTGCATGGAATATCTTACCTGTTTATTTAGTTATGGGATTGCGTGATGGGTCACAAATTAATTGCCCTGTTGTTGAAGAAATATATCAGCAAGGACGAGAAACACATACTCCCAATTTGTTAACTACAGGATACACATTTGAAGTTGATGCACAAGGATTTATTACTGAAACACGTGTTCCAACAATTCAAACACCCAAGGGTGCAACACTGAATGACGAACCTGTTTCATTCAATTCCATTGCCGACAAATCGTCATTACAATCAGATTCACAATTGACTCAACCACTTCGTCCCGGTGAAGTTATATTTACCGCTTTTTGTGGTGCTGATGAATCAGTCGATATTGATTTATCCTCGATTTATGGTCCAGATAGAAATGCTATTGTTCCTAATAAATATAACACAACAGCATTGTTTATCACAGCTGAAACTGTTAAGTCGATAGATTCAGAAGGTGATATACAAAGAAGTGCTGCAGGGTCTATCCAAATGAGTTTAACAGTTAAAGAGCAATCATAAATGTCATTTAAACAATATATAGTCACATTTGATAATTGTGAAAAACATGATCTTAAAGATGAATTGAAATCTTTAGGAATAGAACAGGTCTATGTGTTATCCACTATTCCTGGAAATTTTGTACGTGCAAATTTGACCGATGAAGAAGTCGAAATAGTTCGACAAAATGATCATGTTGTTGATGTGTTCGAATTGCCAGAGGCGGTTCCGGATAATGACGAATTGCCTAAAAAAGCGAAAGTTGAAGCTGCTACCCCAAAATTCTTTTTTGGATTGAATACTGCAAACTCATTAAGTGAAATCCAAAGTGAGTCGACAGCATTAAGAAATTTGAATTTAGATATAAATGATATTGACAAAATTCGTGGTATTCGTAGTTTGGGTTTAGATCGCAATGATTTGCGAACATTGTCAGGTTTAGATTTTGATTTGCTTCCGGAGCTTGCATCAATAAATGAGTCATACAAATCTGCACCCAGTAAAATTTTACAAACATCTTCTACGGATGTTTACACACAGTATTCAATAAACGTCGATGGTCCGTATTCAAGTCGTGGCTTTAAATACAATTTCTTTGATGTTGCGACCGCACAAAATAAAGTCGCTGACATTTCGACTTCACGTGTTTCTTCTTGGTCATCGTTTGATGATACAGACGAAACAACTCCGATATACTATGGCGGTGATGTTGAAATAATTCCTGAACCTACGACTCAAAAATCAACATTATCAGCAACACAATTGACGGTTACTCAAGAACCTAAAAGAAGGCGATTTGCTGCTGAAATTCCGACTGATCTTATAACATTAACAATTGATGGCGTTGAAAAGCAATTCTACGCCATGCGAGGGATACCTTTACAGTTTACAGGTACTTTTAGGTCATTGTTCACAGGACAAATCACACACAAAATTGTACAGTTGACAGAAAATGATCCTTTACCTACATGGACAGTTGAAAATATTGAGGACGGATCAATATTTGAATTTGAAGACCTTAAAGTTGAAGATTCAATTCGATATTCTGATTTTAGAGTCAAAGAGCGTCAAGTGAGTTTTTATTATCCACCTGCGCAAATTGAAGCTCTTGGATTATCCGGCTTGTTTATGCGTGAATTTCCAAATGTTACAATTGACAATTTAAAAGAGCTGAACATTTCGAGAAACGATTTTATCGAAATGCCTAGCGTTAGTTTTATTGCACCCTCTTTAGAAATTCTTGATGTATCTGATCAAAATTTTATGCGCAGTAAAAATGAAAAAACTGCAAGACAACAACTTGCATCATTGCCTGCATCTTTAAAAGAGTTTACAGCGAATGCTGCATTTTCATCAAACTATTCAACTCAAAATGAAGTTCCAGATTTTTCAAATCTAGTCAATTTAGAATATATTGAATTTAATGCAACAGGTTTGAGATCATCATTGTCTCTGGGCGAATTCATAACACTACCTAAATTTGCATCAAACTATGTTGATCATCCAGTAATTGATATAATTGATATGCAACCGAGCAAGATTTATGAGATCGTATCAACCGGAGATTGGGACCGAGCAAAATTTTATAATTTAGGATTTTGGTATGAAGGTGGTATATCTCGATTTACTGAAAATGACAATATTTCCCGAACAGAATTATTCGATTGGGTTGAAGCTGCAAATTTAGGATTAATTACGCCATTGATCGAGTCGCCGATAACAAATGATGGCTTGGTGGATGCATCAACTTCATCAAATCCAACTGTACGGTTAGTTGAAAATGATATTCCATTAAAAGAGGTTTATTTCATCGGGCATGACACATCAAACGATTTAAGTTTAGATGTAAAAGGTCGTATGGTTCATTCGACTGTGCTGGATGCGAATAAGTTAGAAATTGTTGATATAGGAACTTCATCCATTAAGCCAAAACATGTGCTTGATGATGCATTGGCTATGTATTTAAATTATACCAATGAATGGTTTACATCAGTTCAATCTGAATTCGGCAATGTTGAAGACGGGACAGGATGGGTTAGAAATAATTCATTTTCTCAAGGCGACAGGATTTTGATACCTACTAACGGATGTGAGTCTGATAGGATTTCAAGTACTGTATTAACCAATTACACATCTTTTGAAAATTATGTAGATCATTTGCCTATATTTTCTAATTGTGTAGGATTAAAAGAGCTTGCATATCAAAAAGAAGTTGCAGAAGATACTTTAACGCTGTATCCATATGTGACTATTTCAGGTGTTTCATATGGTGTGGGTCAAAGAGAATTAGATGTCAACTATAGAACGATGGCAAATGAGTATTTGCCTTTGGATGGATTAAGGTCATTATCAAAATTGACCCTATCAGGATTAAATACAATTTTTGATTTAAGAACAAGTTTTCAAAACTTTCCATCGCTAACAGCGCTATCTGTTGATGCATGTGGCACTATACAAGGATTTACCTCCGAGACTTTTGCAGGCACACCTTTGCTGGAAGATATCGAAATAAGATCATCGTTTATCGGGCATCCTGATTTTTTGACGAAAGAAACTTTAGTAGTCGAAATTGACGGTACATATATTAAAGAAGCTGATACTGTAAGGGTTGTTACCCGAGGTAGTAGTTTATCGCAATTAGATATCACAAACGTCGATGCGACGAATTTACAATCGCACACACATCATTTTTCTACTAACAATTATGTTACCAATGACTTTGGTCATGAGAATACTGAAAATAGTCAAATTGCAAATCAAGCATGGAAACAACAAAACTTAGGAGAGAATATTGACATTGTTGCGCTCGAAGTTGGCCCAGGCGCACCGAGTTCTGCATCATATGCAAATCATCCTGACTTTTTAAATGAAAGCGGTGTAACTAGATTTGTTCCAATGGATTGGAGTAATTATAGTTCGGCTATAGATGATTCTGTGAATGATCAAATTACCAATGACGTTGAATTTACCCCTCATTCTGTTGGTGTTCTTAGTGCTGCTGGCGGTGTGACCGGCGGTCTCGCAAAGCGTGCCTCTCTAAGATTGATAAGAAGCTCGGGGACAGATAATATTCTTGAATGTCTTGATGCAATCAATGCATGGCATCAATCAAAACCTATTAATGCAATAACAGGTGTGAGAAATCCGACAATTGCTATACACGCATATGGTGTTCCGTATGATAGATGGATACAAGTTCCTATCTCAACGGTATCGTCTATTGTTCCAAATAGCAATACAGCAAATACGATTTCAAGGCCTGTGGGTGGATGGACGGATTTTACTCCATTCATTCAAAATAGTTTAATCCCAAGATACTCAACTACTATAGACGATTGGGTTATTGCATCAAAATTTTCTGATTTTAACGATGCGGCGCTTATAGCAGCTTATGATGCTGGAGCAGATATTGGAGTGTATCATTTTAGTTCAGGAGGCAATAGTTCAACTTCATATGCAAAAGCAAATTCGTCTGAAGCAGCAACTTATGTGAATATTGACTCAGGAACCAATTTACCATATAAAACAGGCAGCGATCAGTTTGGTCGCCCTATTTTCGGTTCAACATTGATTTCAACAACTCAATTTCCTTTATTGCCGCCTGCATATAAAGGCAGCTCTAAGTGCTTTGATGTTGCTGCAGGACACATGTCCACCAAATATCCGAGATTGGATCCATATTCCTCACGTGGTCCTGCAATGGATATTATCGGATCCGGATCTGAAACATTAACAGCTTATATTCACACACAAGGACAAACTGATCCACGGTGGGTTAAGGATGCATTTGATAATGAATATACGTGGTTTAGCGGAACATCATGCGCAGCTCCAACAGTCGCCGGCGGTTTCGCATGTATACTTGAACGATATTTTGACGTGAATGGCTCATATCCATCTACATATAATGCAGGATTTGCATTGTTAAAAAATGATGCACGTGATTGGCTTATTAATGAGCAAGCAACTGATTGGACAAATCCTCCAGCCGCAAGAAGTTTTACTATAAACTCTATAGACGTGAATGTTGGGCGTGTGGGTAGCAATGTTTCTTCTTATCTAATTGATGCTCCAAATACTACAACAGACCTTATGTTCATTACTGATACTGTGAGATACCCAGATCCTGCGGCTATAGCAGAACAAAGAAACTACATAATGTCAACACAAGATTATGATAAACATGGCTTCTTAGATTTTAATCTTCAAATTCAACCAGTTCCTGCCTTCACAACAGATTGTTTGCAAAACCTTCCTGGGCTTAAGAGTTTTGCAGTTGAAGGGATAGTTGTTCCTGTACTAGTCGAGAACGATGATCCACCACCGTTATTTTTAGAAGGCGCAAAAGGTGAGTTGCCTAATTTTGACAATAATGAAA
>Ga0209555_10003069_pt1 | contig 11428 bp, 14 predicted proteins | sample SaaInl85LU_5_DNA_FD_184643 | JGI IMG/M metagenome (GOLD analysis project Ga0209555, IMG submission 184643) | Marine microbial communities from expanding oxygen minimum zones in the Saanich Inlet - ESP_85LU_5_DNA (SPAdes) (version 2) | ecosystem: Environmental > Aquatic > Marine > Intertidal... | reverse complement strand
TAAGATTTTGTATATGATGGCTTCCGAGCTAAAATGGCACTGCGAGAAAATTACCGGTAATTCAAAAAAAAAAAAAAAATGATTTTTTCGTACGTAATTTCGCCTTTTCATGCAACAAATTGATACTTTTTTCAATTTTCGAGTTAGCGGTGATTGGGTAATTTTCGAGTAATATCAAAAAAGACGTAATATGATACGTTTTTTGCTGGTTTTTCAATGCGTTTGTTGGTTCCAGAAAACGGATTCGTGTTGTTTTATGTCACCAAACGCATTATTTTTTTTTTAAAATGGACATTTTTCAAAAAAAGTATTAAAAAATGCAAATTATTTGGACGTTATTTTGCTTTTTTTTGTCGTGTTACAGATAAAAATATTTATTTTTGTACTTTTCCCGAAAGAAAACTGCAGCATATCGGCAGCCGGCCGGCAGCCGGCCAAAAGGTTATAAGTCCATGTTATCGACAAAACACGTATTTATTGCGTTCCAGCATTACCGGTAATTGTAGTTTAACCACTTGAACAAATTTTTTGGTTAAATTTAAGGGCATTTTAGTACAAGTTTCATCTCAAATCATGATAAATTCGTTGTTTTAGAATTACCGGTAATTATAATTTAAGAATGGAGATCTACGAGTGGTTTTTGTTTTGAAAATTCAACGTTAGTTTCGAACAAAAATTGAAAACATTGATCCATCCTGGCGAACGAGAAAGCAGGCGTAAAAGATCGTTGTGTAGGCGTTTCAGATTTCTTAAACACTCTAGTTTTTTTTGGTGATCAAACGGCCGTTTTTTTTTTTCCCAAGATATGAAATGGCGGTTAGGCATGCAACTAGTTCGAAACCCCTTTCGCCCAACGTTAACCTGAAACCAATCACAACTTGTTTTATGAAAGGCTCAATTAAAAAAAACTTTTTTTTGTATATTTTTGGAAATTTATCCTGAATACAAAGTCATTTTTTGGGATGTCTCCGTGCTGGAGAAAGAGTAACGACATGCATGCATTCAGAAACATATTTGATTGACCGTCATTAATGGGCCCTACTGTGCTATACTATATATATAATAATTTATATACGATGGATCACTTCACCATAAGTTCTTCCGAGGACGAGGATCATCTTCTCGTCCTCAGCAGCGACGACGACGGAGCCATGGACAAAGAAATGGAAAAGGACTCTTCAGAGGGAGATTCGGGTGGCCCCTTGATGATATGGACGGAACGAAGCCGCCGTTCAATTTTACCGCTTGTTGGTGGTTGTGGTTTATGCGAGTCAAACTCTGCCGGCCATGCCAGCGCTGACCAAATGGCAGCCACCATCACCTTTGCATTGAGATCCTGTTCGGCCCAGTGCCAGCACGTTTTTCATGGGCCTTGCCTTTCCCGGACTTTGGCTGCCGCCTGTTCCTTGCACACAGAGTCCCTTCCAGATTATGATGGAAAGGCTTTTGCCATCCAGTTCAAGGGCCCACAAGCATGTGGTATGGAGCACCAACGGTCTAATTTTTGGATTTATGGTAGAAACGCAGAATTGAACTGTAAACCCACAGACTTTATGCCTGTTCCGGTTGACTATGAAAACATCCCAATCAGGGGCGACGCAAACGTCATATGGCCAAAGCCCCCTGTCTATGCAGAGATGTCGAAAGGCGTTGCGAGTGCCTCCGATCTCGCCAACTTTGTTCATGACTCTACCCTAGCGATAAAAAAGGGGGGATTCCGTGCCATTGTTTTGAGTGCAAGAAGTTCTGGTTCTGACGAAGTCCAAGATGCTGACCTCGCATTTGTTGCGACAGTGGTCGAAGATCCGGACCAGTATTTTTCAGCAGTGGGTTTCCTTCGGCAAATGATTTTAATGTTCGAACATGAAAGCTGTTCAACAATCAACGCATCCTGCAATTTCTTTTTCGACATAAACGAAGCCATGGAATTCAATGGGTCATTGCACTGGTGTTAGGGCAGTGCCGTACAACATCATATATATAACTAAAATCTTTTTCACGATAGTAAGTTGGAACAGCGAAGATTTCAAAGAGTGAAACATTTTTATGAAAAGGAATAATAAAATTATCAACATTTCTATCCGGCCCTAAATTTGGAACAACAATCGGTGTTAAAAAAGTTAATACTTCAATAAAATATCTTGCTTTATCGTTTTTGTCAATCTTCTTCAACATCGCATTGTTGACATATCTTCCCACAATGGGGACAAGCGTCTTGCTTGGTGTTGATAATCGCAGCGAACAGTTCAATGTATGTTATGCATGGTTTTTTCATCCAGATCATTGAACTACAATTGCCGGTAATTTTCATCAAAAGATTGTCAACATGAATGCCATTTTCATCCACATCATTTAACTTCAATTACCGGTAATTGTAGTTTTAAAATTGCAAATTACATTTACCGATAATTGAGGAAAATCACGATAATCTAAAATGCAAGTGAAATTTAAGCCAGAGCATAAAACGACAGTTACCGGTAAATGAATATTTCTAAAAAACAATGCACCAATAAATTTATTTAGGGTTATTTCGGACTTGTGCTATGAACACCTAAGGGCTGAACCTTATTACGATAGTAAGTTGGGCAAGCAAAGATTTCAAAGAGTGAAACATTTTCATGAAAAATTTAAATTACCAACATTCTTGACTGGCATTAAAATTCGATCACCGAACTACAATTGCCGGTAATTATCATAAAAAATGGTCAATATGCCATTTTCATCCACATCATTTAACTCCAATTACCGGTAATTGTAGTTTTAAAATTGCAAATTAGATTTACCGATAATTAAGTAAAATCATGATAATCTAAAATGCAAGTGAAATTTAAGTCAGAAAATAAAACGACAGTTACCGGTAAATGAATATTTCCAAAAAAACTATGCATCAACAGAATTATTTAGGGTTTGTTCGGACTTGTGCTATGATCATAGAAGGGCTGAACCTTTTTACGATAGTAAATTGGACAAGCAAAGATTTCAGAGGGCGAAACATTTTCATGAAAAGGAAATGCAAATTATAAACATTCTTGACTGGCACTAAATGTCGAACAAGAATCTGACTCAAAAAAGTTAATACAATTAAAAGATACACCGTTTTTTATCAATCTTGTTAAACATCGCATTTCTGCAATTCCTTTCCACAACGGGGATAATCCTATTGCTTGGTGTTCATAATCGCAGGCAACTATGCCCCCATTCCCGAAAGAAGAGGAAGATGCACATCAGTGGTTTGCAACCACGCACAACAGCGAGAACAAAAAAGAATAATTCTAGGTGCCATTTAGAATTCAATTCGAGTTGCACCATGGAGGCACTTGCATAAGATCTTTGGAAATTTTGCCTCTAGGTCGCTTTGGCTGCACCACTTCAAAGAAAAAACATATTTGGCGAACACCTTCACTTCTTCATCGCTATGGACACGACACCATCCCCTGAGAGGCCTGTTCGAACCCCGCCTTCCCAAAGGTCCGTGGAAATTGACCAAGAGGACATAATCCCTTTTGCTGCCTGCTGGATGTTTCACGCATTTGGTCCTTATCATGGGAATAACTTTCCCGACTCCGTTGGCGGACGAGTTCGTTTTCCTTACCATGGGAAAAACCCTGCCGACCCCGAAGGTGGCCGACTTCGAACGGTGCCAAGAGAGGACATTAAGGAATTGAACTAGCGGGAAGATGCCCAGTGGCCAAGGCGATCACTTGTTCACAAACAGAACTGTCATCTAGTGGAGGAGTGGAGATGATGGATCATGACGACAGCCTTCCTAAGTCCAGAGCTTCAATAAAAAATTATTCTTAATCGATCTAAACAGTATTTAATGCGTTTCTGCCTTTATGATGTTCCCATTTATTAGCTATCAGTTTCCCAGTACCACTCAACAATCATACATTGTGTATTTTATTATTATCATTTGCACAACGCATTGCTGTGAAGGCATTCATTCGTACATTGCATGATTCTAGAACTGGAAATCAAGACTATTGTATTGTTGGTTCAAACTTATGAGTTAAACAATAATTTCCTTTACAATTGCGCACCAACAAGAAGCAGAGCTGCAACCAACATTGGCAATTAACGTATCCATCATGCTCAGTATGTATTTTTATGATATATATAGTAAAAATAATAATAATAACCTCTCCTTCACTTCTGTAATTTTTATTTTTTATCCGCAGCACTTTGTCTCGTTACTCTTTTTTTGGCCGAACCCGGTACATCCTTAGCAGCTGCCTCGAACTGTGTTTTCCATTTTGCAACTGCGAACCCACTTGATGTGTATTTGTTGAGGAAATGTGCCTTTCTTTCATCAACACAGAACTTGATGAAGCTTGTGAATTTCTCACAAGAAACAAAATAATCTAAATCTTCTGTTAGTTCTTTGATCTTTTGTGGGTCGGCTCCAGGTCTGCATTGATATGTGTATAAAAAATATACACACACATATTTTTTATCATTTTTGTTTTAATTGTTTACAAATTTTTGTTATTTGTCACCCGATTGAACATACCATGGGTCGTCCTTTTAAGGAAGTCTACACACAGCCAACAAATAACAAACGCCTTAAAAAGCAAACCTGAAATATATAAAACCTCCTCTTTTAATATTGGGAATCCACAGCCAATAATATTTCGTTGTCTCAAGCTCTTGGTCTGCGAGGTCCCCAAGGCCTAGTCTCAGGTGAGCCAATAGTTTTTGTCCATCTCCGCGACATTTGTCCAACCCCTCTTTTGCATTTTCTGAAACACATGGAGATGGATGTCGGTCTCGTCAGCGGTTCCAATATTGGATTTACCGGTAATTGTAGTTGTTACAAAAGTGGTGAACATGTCTAAGAATGTATATATGTATTTTGTTTGAGGTCTAAAATAACAAAAAAACAATATACATAAATAAAGAGAGAGAGAGAGATGCAAAGAACCACCACAAACCTAAGATAGCTGATACTTGTTCATCGGTCAACTCCTCCTTGAAGAACTCCCAGTGGATGTATGGCTTCTGTACGTATAATATAATGCATAATAATACAACATGCAAAGAGGATTATGACAGAATTATTTAAGTCACCCAAGGCCGTTCAGGTACGGAAGGAAAAAATAGAAATTGATAACAAAATTGTTTTCCAGTCTGATGACACAACATGTAATGTGGTCAATTTAACACGCAAAAGCCATGCTTTATGTATATTAAGAAAAGGAATACGGACCTTGGCTTCTGCTTCTGCATGCTCTCGCTGTTGACGGAGGTGTTGCTCAACTTGGAACCGGCGAGACCTTGCAGGATCCGTAACAGTTTCGCAAAATTCCACTTCCTCGTCCTTATGTTCCTCGGCGACCGTGTGGGAGATATTTTCCAAGGTCTGGTCAGCACAAGCTCTCTTGGGCTTGGGAGTAGCGTTGTGGTCGCCCTGGATATTGGCAGTTGGTAGGATTTCTGTTATATCTGAACAGGGGAACATAACTAGCAATGGTAAAAACAAGCAATCCCCAAACAACGGAAAAGTTGCTAACCTGATATTCTAAACCGGCGCCAGCTGAATCTCCGCTTTCAGCTACCGGGCTCAGGACAGATAAGGACCGTTGGATACCTGAGTACAGAAATACGAACGGCAAATCATATTTACCGGTAACTCTATTTTTACCACATATGTTCCCTTTTTTGTCTCTTCACTACAAAACATTAAAAACAACAAACAATAAATAAATACACCCAAAACTTACGTCGTACCTGGGCTAATAGTCATTCCTCCGATACCTTCAATCTCGTTCTCCTTCCTTCTCCGAGCTGTTTTTCATTTATGTTTTATGTTGTAGTATAAATTGATTTGTGCTAATGAAGGATACATCTTGCACATGCAATTGTTACGAGAGCCCAAAAAGTGTTTGTTGATCAACAAAAAAACGATGGAGCAGTTAATTTGAAAAATAAGTACAGTTAAATTTTATATCTATTTGAAAGTGCCTTTGTACACATATATATATATGTCAACCTTCGAGTTCATCAGCCACTTGATCCGGCGTTCTCCCCAGCCCCATGTCCGCTGCAAGGATAGGACGTTAAGAGTGGATGTCATACGTATTTATTTAACGCCAATGTAACATATATATAACATTTTATATTTGTTCAAGAACGTAGGTCCGAAAGGGTAAGTATTGGAAAAAAGTAATTTCAGCTAAACCAAAATTATACCTTGTTTTTTGTGTTGTTTGGGAGGCGAGTAAAGATCTTCATCGTTTGCTGCATTCTTTTTTCCTGGTAATTTTTCACAGTTATAAAATATATTGTCGGTCAAAGAATGACATTTACATCGACAACAAATCGTGATCAAATATATAACCACATTTACCTTTTGAATTATCTGGATCATCTGTTCTTTTCCTTTTAGACCCAGCTTTGCCTTTTTTTTCTTGCATTGTTATTATATTATATATTATATAAATATAGATAAAGAGATGACATAAATACAATTACCGGTAATTGTAAATCTCGAGAAGAGTGGAACAAACATACAGAGTAATGTAATAAAAAACTCGAAATTTTGATTACGGGTTTTCGTTAATTACAGAGTGAAAATGCAATCCATAACAACAACAGAAACGTGTGACCACATACATACAATTACCTGCTTTTTTTTTTGCTGCGGCTGCCTTTTGATGGTCCGCTTCTTTAACTCTATCCTCTGTTGTTTGTGGTGGGTTCAAAACGGTAATAGTTATCAACAAGGTGCCGCTGCAAAAACAAGTTATCGGTAATATATTTATTAAACAACACAATACTCCCGACTGCCTGAAATGTTTTCCGGACCATTTTTAATCTTCAAAGTATTGTGAACAATCTCATGCAAAAACATAAAACTTGAATTACCGGTAATTAAGATACAAACACCAACAACATCAAAAAACATTTACTGGGTGTTGGCAAACATAACACATATATATATATCAAAACTCCAACTACAGGGAATATTTGCCGGACCATTATCAATTTTCAAAGTGTTGTAAATAATACTCTGCAAAAACATAGAACTTGAATTACCGGTAATTTAGATTCACACAGTATCTATTTTAGAAACCAGGATTGCAGATTACACCACCATCACGTTTCCAACCTTCCAGTTTTGCTGCAGACTCGGCGATCTTGACTGTCCTAGTGCCATATGCGCGACAGAAATCAACGTTGTTACCATCCAGCACTAGGACATTCGGGTCATCCGGGTCCAGTAGATGAGTTGAGCAATCTTGACCCTTTGAAAGCAAACAAGATTTATAAGATGTGTGCATGATGATCAATAAGAATTCCAATTAAAAATGATACGTGTACAGATTTGCGCTGCGTTATTGAATGTATATCTAATCTAATACAAAAGAGCTCAGCTCGAGAATAGGTGTTGAGCTTACATCGGAATTATCTTTGTCTACTTCACTTTCTTCGAAAAGCGATACTTCCACCCGATCGCTGTTCACAGCGTTTGCCTCCCAAAATTGATCCCCTGAGGTGAAACAACGAGCATGAAAAATTGGACCAGCCCCAACTATTTATCTAACAAATACAGCGTGGTCCGTGCCCCTTTTTTATTTTTTGCACACACAGGCACTCCAAGTGTATTTTTTAGAGTACACGTGATCATAAAAATCAGGGATAATATAGTTAGATGCAAACTTATTATGAACAAACCTTGGTTGTTTGTTGCAAAGCGGACATTTTCCCAGGTCACAGTAAGCATCCAAGGATTATTACGAAAGGTATCTGTTCTATGGACTCCTAGAAATCCTCTTTGGACAAAAAAAGGGAGCTCATTTGATGCTGTCTTCCAAAGGTCCGTGTTGGTTACTTCGGCTGGAGGGAACTGGCCAAACGAAAAGATAAGGAGACAAGTGATTAATCTATGAATAAAAATATCCATACCAGAATTGTGCACCAACAACAGTATAGATAAAGGTTTATTATGTGATGATACATTTGAAGAAAAGAACGTTCTACAACCCAAACATGAATTCCCAACATCCAATGTGCTTCTGTAAAGAATATCCTTACCCTCTTACGGCCAACCAATAACAATTTTGGCCGCGTTTTTGAACCCTGCTTGGAAGCAGCAACCTTGGAAGCAGCGTACTCCATCACAGTCCTGAAACAATTCACATCGTCCACTTTATCCTAAGAGTATTTAAAGCAATGTTATTTATTGAATTTATCGATTGTAAAAATATACGGAATTCTACGTTGTATGAGCACGGTAAAAAATAAGAAAATAGACAAAATCCAACATTTTATTTACCTTGTTCCAATGTTCGCCTTCGGTTCTCAAAAAGACCTCCATCAGTTTGGCACATTTTTTCAGATTTGTTGTTGAGGTTTCCCACCTCGGATGAACTGCCGCCTGAGGCACCGTCTCCAAATCTACCCATTTTGAGAACTTCAAGGTCGGGAAGCCGTCTTTTTTTGGTACAGAAACATTCACTCCGACCATTTGATTTCTGACTAATTTGTCACAAGTTGGAGCTGCAGCATCGCATTTCAACAATAAACAATGGAAAGGATGTTGCCTCAATAAATTTGAAAACTGGTGAATACAGCTTCGGCAAACACTAACGAAAAAAAAAGTACCGTAGGAGCAGCAGCCTCGTAAATGGTTATACGCGACTGTGGAGCTGTTACATTGCTTGTTGTTTTAACTTACCTGCTTGGCGTAAAGCACACATGATCCCTTGGTCAACCACAACAGGGGTTGGTGCTGCATCTTGGCGTTTCCCAGGAGTTTCCCGAACCGTTTGCAATGCGTCGACGTCATCTGGTATCTCTAGCCAAACGCCAGGATTCAGGGAGGCCCACTGTGACAAAACATAATGACAATTTCAAACAACACAGATCATCAGTTATAGACATTTAAATTTCAATGTGCAACTGTTAATTTTTTGAATCAATGATAGGAAAAACAATTACCGGTAATTGTTTCCAGGTGTGCATACTAACATTCGTTGACAATTGTACTCAAAGTCCAAACAACAATTACCGGTAACTGTAGTTCGAAGAAAGCGTTTGATGGAAAAGAATCGATCATGTGACCAACAAGAGCCAAGGCACAAGGTTTTATGTTCATACTTCGAGGCTCATACTTACATTTGTTTTTGTAAATGCCCTTCGCATGATCAACTCTTTTGCGTTGGTGGGCACATCTGGATAGGTATTCTTAAACTCCTCAATCATCAACGCCATGTCACGCAGAAAGAAGGCCTTTACCTCCTCAATTGCACGCTGATCCAACAGGTGATTGATCTCGCTTCGATATTTCATTGCTGGAAAGGATCATTAAAAGGCAAACAAAATTTTGTTTAATTGTATACTGCCTGATGTTGACGCAAAAAAAATAATTGTTCTCCTAGCATCCAAAGTGTAAAATGTTGTTGTTAACAAAAAAGTCAAACGATAGCATTGAATCCATGAACAGCGGACACTTACATTTTTTGTTTTTTGATCGTTGAGTGGACGTAGCACCAGTTCTTTGACCAGGAACTCCGCTGTCATTGTCTACCATTTCATTTTCCTTCCTTTGAAGCTCTTTCTCATCGTCACTATCTTTTATGTATTCCTGCTCCTCTTCAAGTGCGGCTAAATAACCATGCAGCTTCCTGCGTTAGTATGGTGGAAAAATACAAAGTGATTGTGCTTGATTAAATATCGACCCAACGACACAATCATAATTGAATTACCGGTAACTGAAAAACATCACTCGAGGCCATTACAACAACAAATAGGAAGAAAACGATGAAGGCGCTTACGGGGGAATCCCGTTTTGTCCATTGTTGATGGATCTGAAGGCCTTTTTAAGAGATTCACTGCACCGATTGAATGACCCCATTCTCTCCTTCTCTGCTTTGGTCGCGCCGCCCTGTTTCAAGCGTTGCTTTTCCCCTTCACCAGCCATGGACAGCTTCACAAACGTCCAAAGAAAGACACTCGCGAGACTCTCATAGTCTTCGTAATCTTTTGTTTCTGTAATAAAACAAATCATATCAAAAGTTTATTCAAGGCGCTGGACAAAACAAAGGACTTATCTGTTATATCGGAGACACACTAGTGAAACACATCGAATTAATAAACGATAATTATATCAGCTACAATTACCGGTAATTCAGAATCTTCAATCTTAGTATCGGAGATCGGAGAACACAATCCACCACACTGAAAAGTATATAAATCTGTGTTTTGCCCGCTGCTTACCGATCGATTCAATTTCGGCATCCCAGATGAAGCGCGCCACAACCAGCTTCATTGCCCTTTCCATGGCCATCACAGCGGCTACCTCCAACCGCCAGTCGGCAAACGTCGTGTACGCGATTCTCTACAAAAATAAAGAAGAATTCATTGATGATGATGTAAAGTAAAATCTGAATCGTAACACAGATAAAGATTAGTTTTCCGAATGTACCAACCAGCACAGAAAAGCATGTAGTGTTCTTTCGAATTGTCAACAACACACATCAAAAGAGAATGAAAATGACACCCCAAACTTACCATCAGTCTGGTGAGGAGCAAACGCTGCCCATAGACAGATACATTTTTGAGATCGCGTAAGTGCTTGCTCGTTAAATGTACTGCAGTGAGGTCCTTCTCTTGGTGCTCCCCCTCATCAAGCACATTGGCACCTTCCAAATAACCTGGGTGCTGCGTCTGGAAAAAATTCGACTTCCCCAGTAAGCTTTTCGGGTCATTCGCGAGGTCTCTAAGCTCTTCGAAAGTGTTGCACTTTTTGACAGCCCTAAGTATCTATTGAACCATAGAAATAAATAAATATATAAAGACATTGGTTTTTACAATAATCATCAATACTTATGTTAATAAATAATTTTGATCGCCATTTTCCCACTCCATACCATTAAAACAACGAATCACAAAGTTGACATTTACCGGTAAATGATATCAACATGAGTATGCAAAAACATATTTTAGTTTCTAACAAAAATGATAATTTACAGTTCTGATTTTATCCTCCAATTAGTACCTTCAATAAACAATGTCTGCCCCTCCAAAAAGGCAAAATTACAATTACCGGTAATTGTAGTTTAACTGTACGTCTCACCTGTTTTAAACAATTACTGGACATTATGGTGGAAGACTTCAGTCTACTCATAGCGCTCTTCTGCATCAGCTCTAACAGCCTGTTGCTGTTTGCCTGGTTGTGTAGTTCGCATTGAAATCATAATCAAACAAGGTTTGCAAGGATAAAAAACAATGTAGCTGGAATAATTATTCTTTTTAACCTTAGCCTTCGTTGTCAGAACGGAAAGAAAGGGAAGAAAATCGTTATATATATATGATATGATTTGGAATATTTTTTCGAAACGCACCCTCATTTGAACAGGCAGCTCGCACGCGATGTCCTTTTGTAAAACTGCAATGTACAAGCCTAAATTTTCGGGCCTCATGGTGA
>Ga0209555_10003067_pt1 | contig 11431 bp, 11 predicted proteins | sample SaaInl85LU_5_DNA_FD_184643 | JGI IMG/M metagenome (GOLD analysis project Ga0209555, IMG submission 184643) | Marine microbial communities from expanding oxygen minimum zones in the Saanich Inlet - ESP_85LU_5_DNA (SPAdes) (version 2) | ecosystem: Environmental > Aquatic > Marine > Intertidal... | reverse complement strand
CAATTCATCCCCACTTCGCCGGCACCGCCGAGGGGTAGGTAAATCAGCCGTTCGCTGCTCATAACGTATTATTATCCTTGTTGTATTTATAGATGACGGTCAGGCCGTGCATCGTCAAAAACTCTTCATATTCGTCAAATAGCGCATGTCCTTGTTGGAACAACGGGGCCAGCCCGCCAGTGGAGACGACGCGCATCTGCCGTCCCTGTTCCGCTTTGATACGATCACAAATGCCGTTGATTAGGCCGACATAACCCCAAAAGATCCCGGACTGCATACAAGCAACCGTGTTGGTGCCAATCACACGTTCGGGCTTGGTCACATCCACATGGGGCAATGCAGCCGCCGCTTGGTGGAGCGCCTCTAGTGACAAATTCACTCCGGGTGCGATGACCCCTCCGATATAGGCCCCGTCTGTGTCGACAACATCAAAAGTTGTCGCCGTCCCGAAATCTACGACAATCAGATCACCGCCAAAAAGGCTGTGTCCGGCCACAGTATTTACCAAACGGTCTGGTCCAACTTGGGTCCCGCCATCGACGCGCACATCCACGGGCAACAAACAATCGGGTTTGCCCACAACAAGCGGGCGGCAATTGAAATAACGGTCTGCAAACACCCGCAAGTTGAACACAACCCGCGGAACTGTTGAGCTGATGATGACATCCGTGATCTCAACATCAACTTTCTGGAAAGACATCAGTGTCGATAGCCAGACATAGTATTGATCCGCCGTGCGCTGGTGCTCGGTCGAGGTCCGCCAATTGGCAATGAAATGCTCGCCGTCCCAAATTGAGAAGACGGTGTTGGTGTTGCCGCAATCGATCGCCAGTAACATTCCGCACGCCTCCTAAAAATATACGTCGGCGGCCGTGACGGTTTCACGGCCCTTGGGGGTCTCTAATACAAGATTGCCATCCGCGTCCACATCTCGAAAGGTTCCAGTGATTGTGTCGCGGGACGTTCGGGCGGTAATCACCTCACCCAAACGGGCGGCGCGTGACAGCCATTGTGCCCGGATGTAATCAAATCCTTCGGTCGCAAGAAACGCTTCTTGCGATGCGTATTTTGCCGCAAGTATGTTCAAGAACGTCATCGGCGTCGGAGCCTCAACCTGCGTATCAAGATGCAGTGCAACCGCTGTCGGTCCGAATGCGGCGTCTTCAATGACGGGCGCATGGGCAAGGTTCACACCGATGCCAATCGACAACCAATTCAACTGAGCCCCGCCAGACGCCTCAAGCAAAATTCCGGCAACTTTACCGCCCGACAGCAATACGTCGTTAGGCCATTTCAACGCCAGCTTGGACGCAGGGACAAACGCGCTTAAGGCGTCAAACAATGCATTGGCTGCTAAAAAACTGCGCTGCGCCCCTTGCTGGGCCGAACAATGCGGCTTGAACACAAGAGTGGCAGCAAGATTACCTGTGGGGTGCCCCCAAGATCGACCAGACCTGCCGCGTCCGGCGGACTGGGCGTCGGCCCTTATCCATGTGGGAGATGTAAGCGACGGCGCGCGCCGCGCCGCCTCTGCCATTGTGCTGTCAACTTGATCTAACTCGATCAAATCGACGCCTGTTGGCCAATCAGTTGACAAGCGATGCCGCTGCCAACGCTGCTGGTGCCTCAATGCCGAACAAGTTGATCACACCCAACAGCATTGCCGCAGCAGAACCGACAAGGAACAACTTCAGCACCGGAGTGGCCTTTACGGAAATGTCGTCCTGCGCTTCACCGAAGTACATGAAGTAGACGATGCGCAGATAGTAGAAAGCACCGACCACCGATGCAATCACACCTGCAATCGCCAACCATGACAGACCGGCATCTACCGCTGCAACGAGCACACCGTATTTGCCAAAGAAACCCAACATAGGGGGCACTCCCGCAAGGCTGAACATCAGTACCAACATAGCCAAGGCCTGAACTGGCTCACGGCTTGCCAAGCTGTTCAACGACGAAATATTTGTCACAGGCTGGCCTTCTTTGTTCATCGACAGGATGAACGCAAACGTACCAATGTTCATGGTTACGTAAATAGCCATGTAAATCAGCATTGCCTGCACACCCAAGGCGGTACCCGCTGCAAGGCCCATAAGAGCAAAACCCATATGCGCAATGGACGAGTACGCCATCAAACGCTTGATGTCTGTTTGTCCAATCGCTGCAATGGCACCAAGGAACATCGATAGAACCGCAAGGAAGGCCACGATTTGCTGCCAGTCAGCAACTGACGTACCGAAAGCATCGTGCATCACGCGTGCGAATAAGCCCATGGCAGCAACTTTGGGTGCGGTTGCGAAGAAAGCCGTGACCGGTGTTGGCGCGCCTTCGTATACGTCTGGTGTCCACATATGGAACGGTGCAGCAGACACTTTGAACGCAAGACCTACAGACAAGAAAACCAAACCGAAGATCAGGCCAAGCGACATAGGCCCGTCACCTGCGGCATCGACGATGCCAGTGAACAAGGTTGTGCCCGCATAACCGTATGTCAGCGACGCGCCATAGAGCAACAAGCCAGATGACAGCGCACCCAACACAAAATACTTCAGGCCCGCTTCTGTAGATTTGACATTGTCACGGCGCAGCGATGCGACCACATAAAGCGCGAGGGACTGCAGCTCGAGCCCCATGTACAGCGCCATCAAATCACCAGCAGACACCATGACCATCATACCGACGGCTGCTAGGGCAACCAACAGCGGGTACTCAAAACGCAGCAGATCACGGCGCGTCATATACTCTTCCGACATCAACAAAACCGCGGCTGCCGACAACAGAATTGTGACTTTTGCAAAGCGCGAGAACGCATCGTCCACAAACATACCACCGAAAGCCACAGATGTGCCCTCGCCCGATGTTGCAATCCACGCGGCCATGCCGACGAATACGATCGACGTCATCCAAAGCGACAAGCGCGCCATGGCATCCTTGCCTGTGTAGACAATCGCAATCAGCGCAACCATGGCATAAAGCGCCAGCACAATTTCCGGCAGCATAGTGTTGATGTCAGCAGTCATAGCTCAGATCCTTTAGTGCGCCGCGATTTCAGCGGTTTGGGCTGCCGCGTCAAATGCGCTGACGGCCACGTCATAGTTTTGAACAAGGGCGGAAACCGATGGTCCGATGATGTCTGTCACCAAGCTAGGATAGATCCCCAACAACAGCGTCATCACCACGAGTGGTGCAAAGATTGCACGCTCAAGACGGGTCATATCGGTAATTGTTTTCAGGCTTTCCTTGATCAGGTCACCCATCACCACACGGCGGTAGAGCCACAACGCGTAACCAGCGGACAAGATCACACCCGTCGCAGCGACCATTGCCACCCATGTGTTCACCTGGAACACGCCAATGATGGTCAGGAATTCACCTACGAAGCCGGACGTCCCCGGCAGGCCAACGTTTGCCATGGTGAAGAACATGAACACCAACGCATATGCAGGCATCCGGTTCACAAGCCCACCATAAGCATCGATATCGCGTGTGTGAATCCGATCATAAATAACACCGACACATAAGAACAGTGCGCCAGAGATAAAGCCGTGGCTGATCATCTGGAAAATCGCACCATCAACGCCTTGCTGGTTCGCAGCGAAGATACCCATCGTTACAAAGCCCATGTGCGCCACAGATGAGTAGGCAATCAGCTTTTTCATGTCCTCTTGGACCAATGCGACAAGCGATGTGTAGACAATGGCAATGGCTGACATCCACAACACCAGCGGTGAAAGGATCTCGGAACCAACCGGGAACATGGGAAGTGAGAAACGCAAGAAACCGTAGCCGCCCATCTTGAGCAAAATCGCCGCCAGAACGACTGACCCCGCTGTTGGCGCCTGAACGTGTGCATCAGGCAACCATGTGTGCACCGGCCACATGGGCATTTTCACCGCGAAGCTTGCGAAGAATGCCAAGAACAACAGCGTCTGCAAACCGCCCAAGATGTGGAAACCGAACAGGTCCAAAACCGCGCTGTCAAATTCAAAGCTCAGCAGTGTAGGGATGTCGGTCGTGCCAGCCTCGATATACATCGTGACCATCGCAACCAGCATGAGAACCGAGCCAAGGAACGTATAGAGGAAGAACTTGAACGACGCGTAGATCCGGTTCGCCCCGCCCCAAATGCCGATGATGAGGAACATCGGGATCAGGCCGGCCTCAAAGAACAGGTAGAACAGCACCATGTCCAATGCGCAGAAAACACCCAGCATAAGTGTTTCGAGCAGCAAGAACGCGATCATATATTCCTTGACGCGGTGCGTCACACCCCAGCAAGAGGCAATAACAATCGGCATCAGGAATGTGGTCAGCATCACAAACAGTACGCTGATCCCGTCAACGCCCATTTTGTATGTCAGACCCATCAACCATGTGTGTTCTTCGACAAACTGGAAGCCCGTGTTCGACGCGTCAAAACCGGTAAGAATGAAGATCGAAAAAACGAATGTTGCAGCGGTGGCCCACAAGGCTACCCACTTTGCGTTGCGCTGTGCTGCTTCGTCGTCGCCCCGCAAAAACAGCGCCAAAATAAGCGCGCCAAGCAGCGGCAGAAAAGTGACAATGGAGAGAAGGTTATCCATGGGTCGTTATCCAGCAGTCAGGGTCATCCACGTGATCAGCACAACGAGGCCGATTACCATGGAGAACGCGTAAGTAAAGATGTAGCCGGACTGCAAGCGCCCTGCCAAACGGGTGAAGAACGGCACAATACCAAGCGCCAAACCGTTGATGCCACCGTCGATGATGCCAACATCACCACGGGTCCACAAAAAGCGGCCCAGTGATTTTGCAGGACGAACAAAGATCGCGTCGTAAAGCTCGTCAAAGTACCATTTGTTGAGCAGGAAATTATACAGCGGCCATTGGTTTTCGGCCAATTTTGCGGGCAGATCAGGACGGCGGATGTACATGTACCATGACAAGATGAACCCAAAGAGCATCGCAAAAAACGGGCTAAGCTTGACCCATTTCGGCACCAAATGAGCCTCGTGGATCATGTGGTTGTCTGGGCCAACAAAGATGGCACCTTCACCGGGGACTTGGCTGCGGTCATGATCTGAATGATCTCCGTCTGCCTTCGCGCCAGCTGCGTATGCCGGTGCTACCAACGTGGGAGCGTCGAAATACGCATGCGCTTCGCCCTTTTTCACGCCAATGCCGAAGAACTTATCAACGCTTTCTTGGCTACCAAAGTAGGGTTTGTAGAACGCCATGCCCGCGAAAATTGCACCAAAAGCCAGTACGACGAGCGGCACCAGCATGACGCTGGGGCTTTCGTGGGCGTGCTCGTGGGTATGTTTATCACCCCGTGGTTTGCCGTAGAACGTCAAGAACATCAGGCGCCAGCTGTAGAAGCTTGTCATAAATGCAGCAATGACCAGCATCCAGAACGCGAAAGTTGAACCTACAAACGCACTTTCGATGATTGCATCTTTGGAGACGAAGCCCGCAAAGCCAACTGGGAAGCCAACATACAGCAGCGGTATACCCACACCGGTAATGGCCAAAGTACCAATCATCATCGCCCAAAACGTCACCGGTAATTTCTTGCGAAGACCGCCGTAGTTACGCATGTCCTGCTCGTGGTGCATTCCATGGATGACGGAGCCCGCCCCCAAGAACAGCATCGCTTTGAAGAATGCGTGTGTCAGCAGGTGAAACATCGCCACAGAGTAGACACCAAGGCCCGCTGCCACAAACATATAGCCAAGCTGCGAACAAGTTGAGTACGCAATCACGCGCTTAATATCGTTTTGAACCAAGCCCACGGTTGCCGCAAAGAATGCTGTGATGGCGCCTACGATAACCACAAAGTTTGTGGCGACTGGTGCAAACTCCATCAGCGGTGACATACGACATACGAGGAAAACGCCAGCAGTAACCATTGTCGCCGCGTGAATGAGTGCTGACACAGGCGTCGGGCCTTCCATCGCGTCAGGCAACCACGTGTGCAACAGCAACTGTGCAGATTTACCCATTGCGCCTACAAACAGCAGGAACGCGAGCAAGTTCGGTGCAGACCAATCAGTCCACAAGAAGCGGATTGTCTGCTCGGCCAGTGTTGGCATGTAGGCGAAGATATCTTCGAACTTCACGCTGTCTGCAAGCAAGTACAGCCCCGCGATACCAAGGATAAAAGCAAAGTCCCCTACACGGTTGACGATGAAAGCCTTCATCGCCGCAGCATTGGCGGACGGTTTGCGGAAATAGAAGTTGATCAACAAGTACGACGCAACGCCCACGCCTTCCCAGCCAAAGAACATCTGAACAAGGTTGTCGGCGGTAACCAGCATCAGCATTGCGAAAGTAAAGAACGACAAATACGCAAAGAAGCGCGCTTTGTAGTTTTCGCCCTCTTTAAAGTTCTCATCATGGGCCATGTAGCCGAATGAGTAGAGGTGAACCAACGCCGAAACCGAATTGATCACGATCAGCATCGTTGCCGTCAAGCGGTCAAGGCGTATCGCCCAATCAGTCGCAAAAGTACCGCTCTCGATCCATGGCAGGATCTGGATGGATTGTGTAACTCCGTCAAACGACAAGAATACGACCCATGACAGGCCCGCCGCCAACATCAACAAACCAGTCGACACGTATTGCGCCGCAGTTTCGCCGATAAACTTCCAGCCAAAGCCCGCGATCAAGGCCCCAATGAGGGGTGCAAATAAGATGATGGTTTCCATTGGATTAGCCTTTCATCACGTTGACGTTTTCAACGTCGATGGTGCCACGGTTACGGAAGAAACAAACCAAGATCGCAAGACCGATCGCCGCTTCAGCCGCTGCAACAGTCAACACAAAGAGGGTAAATACCTGTCCAACCAGATCATCAAGAAACGCGCTGAAAGCGACAAAATTGATGTTCACCGCCAAGAGCATCAATTCAATGCTCATCAGCAGGATAATGACGTTCTTGCGGTTAAGAAAAAGGCCAAAGATACCGATAACAAACAAGGCCGCTGCAACGGTAAGATAGTGTTCGATGCCAATCATGAGTTACAAGCCCTGCCCTGATTTGATGTCTTTGAGTTCCATCGCCTTCGCTGGATCGCGCATCATCTGCGCTACAACGTCTTGGCGCTTAATGTCCTGGCGGTGACGCAGTGTCAGCACAATCGCACCAATCATCGCCACAAGCAGGATCAACCCTGAAAGCTGGAAAAGCATGATGTATTTATCATAGATGAGCAGGCCCAAAGCCGCCGTGTTTTGCTGATCACCCTGACGCGCCGCAACACGTTCAAGCGCACCGTCGCCGTATTCCCACGCGCCAAAAGCAAGCGCCAACTGCATCAACAACACTGTACCGATCAACAGCGCGATCGGCACGTGTTTCGCCATTTCGGCTTTCAGCTCGGCAAAGTCGACGTCCAGCATCATCACAACGAACAGGAACAAAACCGCGACCGCACCAACGTAGACGATGATCAACAGCATCGCGACGAACTCAGCGCCCAACGTGACGAACAAACCTGCGGATGACAGGAACGCCAAGATCAACCACAAAACCGAATGAACGGGGTTTCGACCAATAACAGTGAAAAGCCCCCCGGCGATCGTTGAGATCGCAAAGGCGTAAAACGCAATTGTCAGCACACTCATTCGGTGTTGTCCTTCTCTTTCAACGCATCTGCGGCCAGTTGCATTGCTTTGGTCATCGCGGGCATGCCGCCCAACAGAGACATCGTAGCGATGGTCTCCATGATTTCTTGTTCTGTCGCACCGGCTGTGTGCGCGTTGCTAACAGTGATCTTGATCTGCGCATCGGCCGTCGCGCCCTGTGCAACGAACCCTGCAAGTGACACCAACAAACGGGTCTTGGCGTCCAAGCCCCCTGCGCTGGCGGTGCTGCCCATGGTTGCATCAAGCATCTCTTTGCTCATCGCGCCCATGGCCTTTTCCATGCCCTGCATCCATTCCGCAGACGACCAGTTACCGCCCATGAAACGTTCCATGTGCGGTGCCATTTCCTTGGTCCAATCTGCGGACTGATCAAGGAAAGCCTGAAATGGATTTTCGGGCGTCTTGGTCATCTGTAGGGCGCATCCATCTCGAGGTTACGCGCAATTTCAGCTTCCCAGCGGTCGCCGTTCTCGAGCAACTTTGTCTTGTCGTAATACAGCTCTTCGCGGGTCTCTGTTGAAAACTCAAAATTGGGACCTTCAACGATTGCGTCCACCGGACAGGCTTCTTGGCAGAAACCACAGTAGATGCACTTTGTCATGTCAATGTCATAACGCGTAGTACGGCGGCTTCCGTCATCACGTGGCTCGGCGTCAATGCTGATGGCCTGCGCAGGGCAAACAGCCTCGCACAACTTACACGCAATACAACGCTCTTCTCCATTTGGATACCGGCGCAAAGCATGCTCGCCGCGGAAACGCGGGCTCAGCGGGCCTTTTTCGTGCGGGTAGTTCAAAGTTGCCTTAGGCGCAAAGAAGTAGCGCAGACCAAGTTTGAAGCCCTTAAAAAAGTCTGCCAACAGAAAATATTTAGCAGCGCGCGTATAATCGATATTTGCCATTTTCTGATCCTTACCCAATGAGGTCCCAACGGGCGTAGATGCCCCAGAACCAGTCAAACTTTGCTGCGAAGGCTACAAATACGACCCACACAAGCGAAAACGGCAGGAATACTTTCCATCCCAAGCGCATCAGTTGGTCATAGCGGTAGCGTGGCACGATCGCCTTAACCATCGCAAAAAGGAAGAAGAAGAACGCCATCTTACCAACCATCCATAGCGGACCGTCAGGCAAGAACGGGATCGGGGACAACCAACCACCAAAGAACAACAACGAGATCAGTGCGCACATTAAGAAGATCGCGATGTACTCACCCGCCATAAACAACAAAAACGGTGTGGATGAATATTCAACTTGATAGCCAGCGACCAATTCAGATTCCGCTTCGGGGAGATCAAACGGCGGACGGTTCGTTTCAGCCAAACAGCTGATGAAGAACAAGAATACCATTGGGAAGTGCGGCAGCCAGTACCAGTTGAAGAACCCAAGACTACCTTCCTGCGCCTGTACAATGTCACCAAAGTTAAGCGAGCCAGTAGACAGAATTACGCCAATGATAATGAGGCCAATCGATACCTCATAAGAAATCATCTGTGCGGCAGACCGCAAAGAGCCAAGGAAAGGGTATTTAGAGTTAGACGCCCAACCACCCATAATCACGCCGTACACTTCAAGTGACGAGATCGCGAAAACGTACAAGATAGCCACGTTGATGTCGGCCAGAACCCAAGTATCGTTGAACGGAATAACCGCCCAAGCGATCAATGCCAGCACAAAGCTTGTAAGCGGGGCAAGCATGAAGACCGTTTTGTCGGCACCCGCTGGAACAACAACTTCTTTAACGACGTATTTGAGCGCGTCAGCCACAGTTTGCAAAAGGCCAAACACACCAACAACGTTAGGGCCACGGCGCATCTGGACAGCCGCCCAAATCTTACGGTCGCCATAGACCAAGAAAAGAAGCGAAACCATTACAAACGCGACAACCGCCAGCGTTTGGGCCACAATGATCAGCGCCATTCCGGCACCCGTATTTAGAAAATCAGCCATTGGTCCTCACACCGTCGGTATTCCCAGTTCCTTGCAGTTCGCAACAGCCACTTCAGCGTCAATCGTGCTGACACCTCGCGGCAGTGCTGGCGAAATGGTGTAAACAGCATCTGCATGCCACTTTCCACCCTGCATCTTTGTCGTCGTGCGCACGTGGCGCGCAAAACCGTAGCCCCGGATCAACGTATACTGGGCAGCAGCGCATTCAGCGTAGGCTCGTAAATCAGCCTCTGTACGCGCGCCGCGCATTGTTACGTTAAAGTTGACCAAGTCACCGTCGAGCAAATCGGTTCGTATTCCTTCGTATGTTGGTGAAAACGCCGCCTTTTGAGATGTCTGCACAGGCTGACACGCGGCCAGTCCGATGAGACACGCGACGCTCCACCGCACGGGGATTTTACTCCGCCGCTAGCTTGTTTGATGCGCGTGCTTTTGAATTTGCCGACAGCTCAGCCATCAGCGCAGACGCACGTGCGATTGGGTTGGTGAGATAGAAATCACTCACTGCGTATTTGAAGTTTGCCTTACCAAGCGGTTTGCTCGGCAATGCGATAACGGCGTTTTCCGCAACTTCATCAATTTGGCCAAGGTGCGGGTGTGCAGCGATCATGGCACTGCGCAGCTGTGCGAGGCTGTCGTAAGGCAGCTGCGCGCCTAATTCAGCGGATAGCGCACGCAAGATCGCCCAGTTCTCTTTCGCCTGCCCCGGCGCAAAACCAGCGCGCATCGCAAGTTGTGGACGACCTTCGGTGTTCACAAACAAACCGTTTTCTTCAGTATATGCGGCCCCTGGCAGAATAATGTCAGCACGGTGAGCACCGCGGTCGCCATGGCTGCCTTGGTAGATAACGATCGGGCCAGCAGCCACATCAACCTCATCCGCGCCAAGATTATAAATAACTTCGGCGCCTTCGATTGCAGAAGCCATACCGCCGTTAGTAACCGCACCAACATCCATCGCACCAACGCGCGAGGCAGCTGTATGTAGCACCATCAGCTTGCCATTTGACTTCTCACAGATGCCTTGAACCGTAGCCAAAACAGCCTCGCCATCAGCCTCGTTCAACGCGCCCTGACCAACGATGCAGATAGAGTTCACATCTTGCAGCGCGCTCATATCCAAGCCCGCTACGTGAGCAAGCGCCGCACGGTCATTGCCCATGTGCTCATACTCATAAGTCAGATCAACCGCTTCGCCCACGACAACCACATCCGCGCCGCGGCTCCAAGCCTTGCGAATGCGCGCGTTAAGAACGGGGCTTTCAAGTTTAGGGTTAACACCAACAAGCAGGATTTTATCTGCATGATCGATGTCTTCAACAGTCGCCGTACCGACATATGCACCACGGTTGCCCACAGGAAGCTTGGCATTGTCAGTCCGGCACTCAACGTTGCCGCCTTGTCCTTCGATCACAGCCTTTAATGCAAATGCGGCCTCAGTCGGCACAAGATCCCCAACGAGACCCGCAACCTTTTTGCCCTTCATTGCTGCTGCAGCAGCAGAAAGCGCTTCGGGCCACGTTGCTTGTCGCAGCTTTCCGTTCTCACGCAAATAAGGCGTATCCAAACGCTGGCGGCGCAGACCATCCCATACGAAACGGGTTTTGTCCGAAATCCACTCTTCGTTCACGCCGTCGTGGTTACGCGGCAAAAAGCGCATTACTTCACGGCCTTTGGTATCAACGCGAATGTTGGAGCCGAGCGCGTCCATCACGTCGATCGACTCTGTTTTGGTCAATTCCCAAGGGCGCGCCGTGAATGCGTAGGGCTTTGAAACAAGCGCACCTACAGGACACAAATCGATAATGTTGCCCTGCATGTTGGAATCGAGCGTTTCACCAAGATACGAGGTG
>Ga0209555_10003066_pt1 | contig 11437 bp, 14 predicted proteins | sample SaaInl85LU_5_DNA_FD_184643 | JGI IMG/M metagenome (GOLD analysis project Ga0209555, IMG submission 184643) | Marine microbial communities from expanding oxygen minimum zones in the Saanich Inlet - ESP_85LU_5_DNA (SPAdes) (version 2) | ecosystem: Environmental > Aquatic > Marine > Intertidal... | reverse complement strand
AGCGCGCTTTTGGCGTGGGGGCAAGCCAACGCCGACGGAAGTATGGCGATTTGTGCAGCAAACTTGGCCTCACAGTGAAACTGGCGAACATGCACACCGCCAACTTGAACGACATGACATGCCCGTGATCTGTGTGAAACGGGTGCCCGACCCGGCAGATGCCCAAGGCACATCAATAGGACAGCAGTGCGGGCTTTTTGCTTGCGAAGATATTCAGCCCGGTCGTGTTATCACAGGGTACGGAGGAATGGTAATCAGTCCTGGGCAAGTTGTGAAGGATTGGCTCAGAAAGACGGTCAGTCGACGACTCCTCCGGGTTTTAGGGTTTACTGGGGTTTAGGATGGAGGGGTTGTGGGCTTGGTGCATTGGATTGGTTGCATCATGCATTGTGTTGGCCTGTTGAGGGATGATCGATCTCTGATAGAGTACAGAGATGATAGTTTCGATCTGAATAGAGTAGAGAGGATAGTTGTGTTGACTCACTGTCGTCTTGTATGCAGGATCATCGCTCCCATATCAGAAGCAACAGCCCTGCTGGGCATGGAAATTGTGACCCGATGGAGGTTGTGGTGGACGGAAGAGTGAACAAGGGGTGGACTTATGCTCACATGGCCAACTTGCTACAGGATGTTGATGGGGCGAGTGACCAACAGTCACGGTGGTTGCAAAAGTCGGTTGAAGTAGATAGCTGCAGTGGAGAGAAGTTTACGGTCTACACGATTCAATGCAAGGGAGAGGGGGGAAGTCATTTCGCTGCAGTTGCCAACGATGCTAAACTTGGTGCTCGGGATGATGGAGAGAGATCACACAACAAGTAAGCACCGAATCCACCCAACCAATCATGACTTGGCCCATTCATTCAATGATACATGAATTCTTTCCGATCTGCCAGTGCGGCGACTGAAATTGTTCTTTCTGCCAGTTCGGAATACAAGTTGTATTCTATGGGCAATGTCACCACCATATTCCCAGGACTTGAGAAATGCCTCAATGAGTTCCTCAATGAGTTTGGCAAAAGGTTGCGGGAAGAAGATGATCAGACTCGTGATGGAGACCGTCCGAACGAAAATGATTTGAAAAGGTTTGAGAAAAGGTGCAGGGGAAGGTACGGTGGGACATGCAACGCGCTGGTTTGCAACAAGTCGATCAAGAAGGGCGAACAGATTTTCGCCCCCTACGATAGCGGACATTCAGAAAGGGCAGGACCCGACATGATACTCGGGTACATATACCCTAAACCCTCAACCCTAAATCCTAAATGTCTCAACAACTGCCGCCAGGGCCGTATCTGCCGGGTCTAAGCCTAAACCTAGCTCAATCTGCTCCGATGGCAATATAGGGCACATGATATGAAATGATGTTCTTCGACTCTGTCACACAGCGACTTTACTTGAAACACTGTACACCGTACTAAAGTATTTGAAACTTTGTTTCAGGCAACAGCGAAGGGAAATGGCCTCGTGGAGTCATCATTTGTCGACGTGTATGACCAGCATTCTGGGTGGGCAACTGGGGGAAACAGTGCATGGTGTGGAGACGAAGCACTCCACGATATTGGCATTTTGTGATGGAGACAAAAAGGATGATGAGGCAATGAACGACTCGGAGCTCCACTCGGAGCGTCGGATGATGAGGCAATGAACGAGCGTCGGAAAGGGAATACACAGTTGCTGCTCGGCGACGAGGTGCCGGAGGTGCAGGATCATGCTGTCATGGAGGGTGAGAAATGACGGTGGAAAGGGTCGTTGGTTGGTTGGTTGGTTGGTTGGTTGGTTGGTTGGCTGGCTGGTTGGTTGGTTGGTTGGTTGGTTGGTTGGTTGGTCGGTCGGTTGGAGGGCCGAGGGCCGAGTGTTTTCAGGGCCTAGTTAAGGTCGTGAGTCAGAGTGATTGATTGGTAATTGGTCGATGAATGAGGCTCGAGCCTAGCCTCCCTTCTTCGTTATATTTGTTATATTCTTCTATATTCTTCACGTTATTCTTTATTCTTTTATTCTTGATAAAAATAGAACCAATTAAAAAACAAGTCTGTCGCTCTGCTTCTCAACCCTCGGCCCTCCTGCTCTTCTTTCTCCTGATGTACTCATCCCCTTCCCGCGTGTGACTGTGCAATGCTGCCAATGCGGCAAGATTAGGCTCTGTGCATTTCCAAGGACGGTCTCGCTTTGCCATGCGCCTTTTCATACAATGGAGCTCCCTCTTCCTCTCTCTGCGCATTGCAGGCCTCAAACTCACGTGCTTGCGCCAGTCTTTCCCATGTGCGTTATAGATGGCCTGGGCGATTCCAGACTTGGTGTCAAACATGTTGTCATTGAGGTTCAGCCAGCTATTCTTCCCCTTCGCCTTTGCCCTCCACGTGCCAAGGTGAGGCTGAAACGTCCCTTTGATGCCCTCCTCTGCATCGACAAGGAACGCCTCGTGCCGAATATCTTTGAGCGTCTCCTCCCTAGTGCGCTTCAGGGACCTCTTCAACTCCCAAGCCCTCACTTCATAGTACCAAAGAGGTCTCCAAACCTTGGTAGCAGGGGCTGCCCCCCCCCCCGGAATGTCCTCTCCGTCTCCCTCGCCCTCGCCTTCCGAAGCTTCGATCCCACCATGGTGTGCGGCCCTGTCCTTGTTCTTCTTCCGCGTCCGCCGGTAGGCAAATGCGTCGATCACCGGATGAGAATTCAGCATTGCCTGTTCCAAGACTGCAACCATGTGCTGTTGCTCTACGGTCGCTGCGCAGACAAGAGGTGTGGCTCGGTCAGGGGAACTTAAACCATACTAGTCCTTAAACCATACTAGTCACTGGTACTGTCACAGTGCTACTAATAGGGAGGGTCGGGCATGACTGAGTGCGAGCGAAATCAAAATGTACCTGCAGCACCATCCTGCCCATGCACAATGTACTGTGCCGCCTTGATGCACTCCTCTGTGCGCTGCATGGCCTTTTTGAGGTCAACTCCTTGCCAGCCCAGCATCTTCCATGTCGCCACCATGATCTCCATGGATATCACGGCCTTTTTGCGGTAATCGCCAAGCAGAATCTGTCCGCCTTGGACAATGTTGGAGACCTCGAAGCGCTGCCCTTCTTCGTAACCGACGCCCATGTGAAAGTCGTGGAACGGCTCGTCCTCATCCTCATCCTGACCGTGGGCGGGGTTGTCTGCGCCGAGCGAGACCGGTTAGCAGCCATCCCGTACTACTGTGAGTCTGTGACTACTAGTCTAATCATGATAGTACTACGCACTCGCCCCCGACTCTGAAGAGCACTGCCCCGGAACTTGGAGAGTACTACTCAGCTGTCTCAGTCACTCACAGTGTCACTCACCCTCTGTTCTCCTTTGAAGTTCCTCAGCCATGTTCCTCTGGGCCCGAATAAGCTTATTTGTGTTTTGAACCAAGTCGGCAGTCTTCTGTAGACGCCGCCTCACATCCCCCACAGTCTTGCCGACCTGCTTGTCCCGACCCCCACGATGTGGCGGGCACACAGCTTTGTGCAGATGTGTAAAGGGTTTGTAGACCTTGATCCCCTCCACATTGCGCACACGCCGCTTCCTGTCCAACTGCGGGCAAATGGCTCGCAAGTCATGATTGTCATCCTCGGTGAGTACTTTTGTAAAGTCGAGGTATGACTTCCCTTCTGAGTCCTTGGATTTTGGCGTGATGGTGACACTGCCAAAACCTCTTGACATGTCGCCTCCTTCCAGATGGTTCTTGCAGTTGATGTCCCTGCGGTGCGGCGAGGTGTCACACGGTGGACCCGGCAGGCCGCAGCCAAATACACTAGTTTAGGCCCGGGTTTAGGCTAAACATCTTCTTACCCTTTCGCGCTCCAAACGCCTCGACAGCGAAATGTCTTCGAACAGTCATAACGAATACTGACGTCGCTGTCATGGTGTGTCCGACCTGCCCTGAGCCGGGATCTCGGCGAATCGTCGTCGCTATCATCATCATGATCATCCGCCGTCGAGTCATGATCATCATCGCTGTCATATATGGTCAAGTCGTTACTACCGTAGTACATTGTCAAAAAAGGATACTTTGAGATCTCGCCGACATTGATGGATAGGCCGTGCCCAAAGATTTGTATTCTCCTCACACTCATGGAATGGAGCACCCGCCCGACAAGGCTAGTGCATACACCCCGGTGAGTACTAGACACAAACGTGGTAGTGTCTTGAAGCTCGTTGGGAGGAGGCGGGGCGACAGCCTTGTGTAGAATAGAAACTTTGTAACAGAATTCATCCGTGAAGGAAGTGAGAGAGTATCCATCCGGGGTAAGGCAGGTAATTGTCAACATGCCGTGGCACAGACAGATGTTCCAAGGATGATCAACCCTTGTTTGAGGTCGTCGGGTGGCGAGCTGCAGAACCAACCCCAAGTTCTGTAGGCAGTCCACGTGGGCATTGTGGACCACAAAGGAGTCAATGTCCATAGAATCCGTCCTGGGTAGCACTCGGCGCTGTGGCCCTTCCTCCTCAGTGTGCAGTTGTGCGGCCGATGATGATGATGATGATGATGATGATGAAATTTGAAAAATCTGTGGCCTGCTGTGTTGAGCCAGCTGCTGCGCCCGCTCTTCAACTTCGTCAGAATCACCCTCTCGGTCATCACCGACCGAGTCGTCAGATGATGATGAGTCATCAACAATGCTACTCAGATCGTCCTGTGAAAGAGCATCGCTGTCATATTCAGTTGGCTTGCGGCGGTACATGGCCTCGAACTTCAGTAGAGATTCGGGTTTTTCGTTGTTGTTCGACTTGCCAGCCACAATAACATGATCGCCGAAAGCACTCCCCCGGGGTTTGGGTGCAGCAGTAGCAGTAGCAGTAGTAGCAGTACGAGTACCAGTGTTATTACTACTGCGGGCTACTAGTAGTCCAGGTGGTGAAGTTCCATTGTAATTAGCATAACTGGTACTTGAACTACGAGACTTCGGCTGTGACGTAGCTATCACGGCAGCCTCCTCATTGCTTCGGGATAGACCTGTCGATGCCATCAGCGACCTCGTGATCCGACGAGTCCTGGTAGTACGAGTAGTAGTAGAAGCAGCAACAGCAGATGCACTTGACTTCCGAGTCAAGTTGGCCAGCTTCAGCAACGTATCGTCTCGTTTTGAAATGTAGTTGATGATAGGATGAAGCCGGGCACCTTTCTCTTCAAGCTCCCTGCATTCAGACCTTAGCTCCTTGCGACGTCTCTTTTGTTCCTCTGACATTCTGCCACCTTTGGGCCTTTCTTCCTCCATCTCATCTGAGGAAGATCCATCGCTCAAGTTGCCGAGGCGATCTTGTTCTCGCTGCTGACGCCCGTCTTGTAGGCCACTGTGAAATACAATTTCACTATTATCGGCAGAATCCGTACTTGTAGTCAACCCGGCGCGGCGGCAGCTCTTCCTGCAGAGTGCAGAATTCAGGAGTTGAGGTCATCACGATCACGATGATGGGTCGTCCGAATCGATCACTGAATCAGTGACCACGCGGCAAACGGTGTACTTAGTTCTGCGGTGTACTTAGTACTGAGGGCGCCACTGAATGGAGCCAAATCATGGGGGAATCATGATGGAGGGTCCTCACCATGGGGTCAGGTCGTCGCGGGATTGTGACTTGGCTTCCTCTAGTGGCAGACCCGCCAAGCCGTGTTCGTACAACAAGTCGAGGTTCTTGTCGGACTGAATCTGTCTCGCGACCTCGTATGAAGAATAGTGCCTCTCAGACTCGACGGTCTCCTCGTCACTGGACGCGTGGTCAGATGCTGGTAATACGCCGTCGGGTTCGGCCGACGCAGCGCCATGACGGTGACGGTCCCCACTGCCCACACACGATCTAGCATACATCGCCTTTTTCCTCGCAGCACTCGCAGGCGGCATATCGTCTGCTTCGACGAACACTTATGGCGCAAAAATATGGGCGAATGTCGTGGGCAAATATACGTCAGAGGGTCCGGAGAGATGATGGCGAAAAGACCTAGTCCTTGGAACAGGGCGTGCCGGCAAGGGTTGGTGCTGCACCAAAACCAGAAACAAGAGATTTGAAACGCCCCGCCCCGAACGGAAGATTGAGGCCAAAAGCCTGTTTTACTTTAGAAACCACCACCTTTGAAAAAATTGCTAATTTGAAAAAATCGATGAGGATAGACGAGTTGCCTGGAGGTACGCCGCGTCGCGGGCCCAATTATATTATTCTTGTGTGCGTCTTATTACTCAACTTTGCTCCGAACGATTTGCTCCTATTTTCTTTTCGAGATGTTTCTTTCCCCCCCTGATCCATTTTTGATCATATTTTTGTCTTGATTTTTTTCACGAGTCTGGGATACCATGTTCCACATCCAAAAATGGAACACCATGTATTTCTTTCTTGCCGACTTGAAATTAACTAAAAAAAACAAAAAAGTAACCGCCTCGAACGTGACTCTTCTTTCCAACAACTCCCCGCGCACACAAGACTAATGTTGCAGAAGCTACTTACACTTGTGCGGTCAAATACCCTCGAAACGGTGCATGGTGGACCCTCGACGGGGCTTTATTTTCAAGACTCCAACGTTTGAGGCATTCATGCTGCCTGCCGAGGACCCAGCTGAATGCTCGGCACGCCCAGACGCCAGAGACTCTCAGATTTACCATACTGCCGAGGACCCATGCTGAATGCTCGGCATGCCCAAACGCTAGAGACTCTCGGATTTACCATACTGCGTGGTGCCTCGATGTGTCGATTCGGAGGTGCGGTCCAACAACCCCCTCGAAAGGGCGCATGGTGGACCCTCGATGGGGTTTGATTTTGAAGTCTCAAACGTTTGAAGCATGCATGCTGCATTACCCAGAGCTTTGTGCAGAGTTCCATCGCTAAACGGCACGGCTATGGTATGCACGCACTCAACGACACGAGTCGCGCACCGTTGATAGTCAGAGTCGACATCGACATGCCGTTTGCGCGAAAAAACGCGCCCTAGACCCCCTTTTTTTTGTGCTGAGCGTCATCAGCACGACCAGAATGCCTTACCCAGGTATCTAGTGTGCAGCCGGTCCGGAGATATGGATATACGGTGAAGAGGAAGGTGCTTGACCGAGGAGCACTTGGTCGATCGGGTAACCGTATTCACACATTTTCAGACACTGTCGATGGTGCGTGTCACCTCTCTCCATGATAGACGCGCGCACACACATGTCGAAAACTCGTAAGACCTGGACTAGTTCTCGAGGTATTATGACATCTCTCTCTTGTCACGCCCCCTTTTTCCCTCTCTTATCTTCTGTTACCTAGCCTCTCGTGTGATCTTCACGGCGTAGTAAAGCTCTTCCTAACCCCATCGGCCTCTGGCCATCTCAGTGGTTCATCCACGACAGAGTTCCATCGCTAAACGGCATGGCTATGGTATGCACGCACTCAACGACACGAGTCGCGCACCGTTGATAGTCAGAGTCGATATCGACATGCCGTTTGCGCGACAAAACGCGCCCTAGACCCCCTTTTTTTTGTGCTGAGCGTCATCAGCACGACCAGAATGCATTACCCAGAGCTTTGCGTAGAGTGTCATCGCTAAACGGCATGGCTAGGGTATGCACGCACTCAACGACACGAGTCGCGCACCGTTGATAGTCAGAGTCGACATCGACATGCCGTTTGCGCGAAAAAACGCGCCCTAGACCCCCTTTTTTTTGTGCTCATCGCCATCAGCACGACCAGAATGCTTTACCCAGAGCTTGTCTCTGCTCAGGGCCGCCAGTAAGCGTGGTTTAGGGTTTGGGGATAAAACCCTAACGAGAAAAGTCGCAACGCCGTCGGCAGTTGGGGTGGTATGCCGGTTTCTCCAATATGCCCTTTCTGGCAGCATGATTTCAAGTGCTGGACGCCTGTGACACGACCAGAACACATTACTCAAGAGCCAGGTTTAGCCCTGCCATCCTCGCATGAATGGTTTAGGGTTCAGTTGTGTGGGGGCTTCCGCCTTTCGGGTTCAGGATGGAGGGATCTGGGAAGGGTCGATGTCAAAGAGAGACAATCTAGCGGAATGACGGTGTGATTTTTTGACACGTAATGATCACATCCTACTGTGTTAGGAATACTCTAGTCAAAACTTGTCGACATTCGTCAGACGACTCACATTGTGAATTTATTATTGCTAAAAATGCGTTCCGAGTCTACTTCAAGTTATTCTGCCGCCGTGATGACCGTCTGGGTTCAACAGTGGACCCGGCCGGTGAAACCAACTCTCTCAGTTGCTTCTTTTTCTTATCTTTGCCAAAGCAACAAAGCAGACGTTTCGCAAGATCCCCGACACCAGCCACATGATCTGCTTTTGATACCAAAAGGTCGTAGTGCCCTGTGGTACCACAGGGCGTCCACAGAACCCTGCGTCACAAGATTGGTGTCATTAGGGTTTATCGATGCCTACACTTGAACCCTAAACTTGAACATGGCTTGTTTAGTTTACGGACTGGCTGTGCTTTCAGCTGCTTATATCACTTATATCACGATTTCGGCTTAATCAGGTTATAGGGTTCTGACAACACGGTAGGAGTAAGGGAATCTCACATGAGGGGCGATTTGCTGGCACATACTTGTTGCCATGATCCCGCCGACTCGGAGCCTTCTCCCTCTGGTAGGAATATCTTCTGATATGTGATGGCCTTGTTGCCAGCATCTCGATCATAGTAAACTTTAAGCATTGCGATGGGGCGTTGAAACAAACGAGACATCACGGTGAAATCGAGATCTGTTCCAAATGTGCCCAGCTGCAAGCACGAAATCATGATGCATAACACTCAGCGGGGTCAGGTACTGCTGTGATGGCACTCAGGCAGTGAGGCAAGCAAGTCGCGAGTGAATTCCGTTCCACCCCACGCACCTGGACAACGTGTTCTAGGTATTTGTCCCATGTTTCGCTTCTCCCTTCCGTCGCAAGCTGTGTTGCAGTATTCAAGTTCTTCTCGCCCCATGCAGGGGGATTTGCTTCGTAATAGTCGCGGACACAAAAACGCAATGCCATCATCCATAATAGCATGCTCCCTTGTGCATCTGGCCACCATTCACGGCTCTTCTCCGCACTGCAAAGACAGACACAGCACGAGTGTGAGGAAACGGGCGCAACAATCATTGAATGCAGACTCGGATGTAACTTGAAGACGAAAAGAACAATGTCGATCATATATTCTGCTGTCAGCGTCATGAATGGAGGGTGGGATGATGGTGGTGTGCGGCCTTCCTTCATACCTCTTGATAAACAAGGGGTCCCCCCCGGCCAATGGGCCATCAGACTGGGCAATCATGTCTGACAACCAGTGTGGCCCCTCGAAGTTATGTCCATCCGGCGAGTCGACCATGAGACGACAGATATAAGCAAGCAAGATGGAGATAAACAAACAGTTGCCATCCTTGGGGACTCCGATGCAGACCAGATTGTTCTCCTCGAGCACGCGCACTGCAAGTTCTTCCACACAAGTGTCTGCCGAGGAGGAGGGCTGGGAAATTCGGAAGACCTCGTCCTTCTCGGCCTTCTTCTCCTTCTCGGCCTTCTTGGCGGCAGCCTCGTCCTGCTCCTCCAAGGCCTTCGCACGAGCCTCCTGCTCGGCCTTCGCACGAGCCTCCTGCTTGGCCTTCTCACGAGCCTCCTCCTCGGCCTTCTCACGAGCCTCCTGCTCGGCCTTCACACGAGCCTCCACCTCGGCCTTCTCCTCCTCGGCCTTCGCACGAGCCTCCTGCTCGGCCTTCTTCTTGGCCTCCTTCTCGGCAGCCCGGGCGCGTGATGCCCTTTTTGCCAATCGCATGTACTTTCGGTGTTCTGCCGCCTTGTCCAGCCTGGCAAGCAGGTCGTCCCACTTTTTTTCTTCAAGTTCTTCAGGCGTCATATGGGCGGGCTTCGCCTCTTCAAGTTCTTCACTGACAGGCGTCATATGGGCGAGCTTCGCCTTCTTCTTCTTGTTCCTGCTTCTTTGCTGTGCCAATCTCCATACTTCTCGCTTTTCTTCCTGCGTCATATCGGCGTGCTTCTTCTTCCCTCTCTTCTTCCCTTTGTCATCCGGGTCTGCCGTGTTCGTATTCTCACGACGCGAGGCTGCAGCGGCACACGCCGATCCAGGACTTGCAGGCGTGCTGCCCGTTTCCTCACGCGAGGCTGCAGCGGCACACGGCGACTCGGATCCAGGATTTGCAGGCGCGCTGCCCGTGCCGCCCTGGGCCGGCAGGGCGGCCGAGGCTACATTATAATCCGAGACTGGGACTTTTTCATGTTCAAGTTGGGCATCATTCTGACCCGGCTGAGCGGCAGACGTCGAGCCAGCACTTGGAGGCGTGATGTCCGTGCTGTCTTTTTGTTCTTGCCGCCGGAATCCTCCTCCCTTCACCATTCGACGAGTTTTTGTGGACGCGTGTCAAAACGGCCAAAGGTCATTTTCGAAAGCACTTCACATTTCAAAGTCATTTTCGAAAGCAATGGGAAGCATGTCAAAAAAATCCTGACAATCCAATTGAAACGGTGCATGGTCGACCCTCGACGGGGCTTTATTTTCAAGAATCCAACGTTTGAGGCATGCATGCTGCCTGCCGAGGACCCATGCTGAATGCTCGGCACGCCCAGACGCCAGAGACTCTCGGATTTACCATACTGTGTGGCGCGATGTGGCTGATTGGGGGGTGTGTGGTCAAACACCCTCGAGACGGTGCATGGTCGACCCTCGACGGGGCTTTATTTTGAAGACTCCAACGTTTGATACTGAATGCTCGGCACGAATTACGAATCATGACAGTTCAAGATTTACTGATCCCTGCTCCGAGACACTGCCACGCAAAGCTCATCAAAGTTGACTTCAGCCTCCCACACATGCTCCTCCCCCCTTCCACCCATCATCTCTTTTGAGTCCTTGCTACCCTTCCTCCCTTTCCCAACCTTGCCACCAGCCCCACGCGGATGGTTCTCCTTGCCTGCTGTGCTGGCCATGCTCACCCCCCTGCTCGACAGCAGCCACACGCCCCTCTCGCTGTCGTACGACTGCACCCGAGCCAAAATGTCCTTTCCGTTCTTGCCCCCGCTCGTCGTCATCAGCGCTTCTTTGCCAATCCACGCCTCTGGAGGCATCTGCTTCTCCTCCTCCACGACATTCGGTGACTCCGGTATCAGCGTGCTCACTTCCTCGTCCTCCCCGCGCTTTTTGGCCTCGGCCGGCGACGTAAAGGCATAGGCCTGCTGGCTAGAGTCGGACACCCACACGTTCATCCCCCACTTTCTGTATGCGCCAGGGACGGGGCAGGCCTGGTGGCACGTCTTGACGTCTGCTTCTCCTGTCTCATCGAGGTTGCAAAAGAGGAGAGCCCTCCCTGCCTTTGGCTGGACGGATAGATTCCCACGACCCCCCTTTGCTGAGCTCGCGGAGGAGGGAGGAGGAAAGAAGGAGCAGGGAGGAGGGTAGAGACAGTCAGAGGAAAGGGGAGAGGGGAGAGGAGAGAGGGGAGAGGAGAGGGG
>Ga0209555_10003060_pt1 | contig 11446 bp, 10 predicted proteins | sample SaaInl85LU_5_DNA_FD_184643 | JGI IMG/M metagenome (GOLD analysis project Ga0209555, IMG submission 184643) | Marine microbial communities from expanding oxygen minimum zones in the Saanich Inlet - ESP_85LU_5_DNA (SPAdes) (version 2) | ecosystem: Environmental > Aquatic > Marine > Intertidal... | reverse complement strand
TGCAGTCGTGCCAGTGTCTTCGTAGAATGATACGTCTCCTTGAGCTGAAATATTTAGTCTAGGAATTGCAGTATTTGATGTAGAACCAGAAGTCCCAAAAGTTAAATCCGTTAGTGTTCCTGCGGATGAAGTTGTGGTTGCTTTAATATTTACTTTTGCACCAGTGCCGTTGGATGACCCGTCATTAGCATAAAATTGAATCTCACCAATAGTATTGCCTGATGTCATAGCGGTTGTGCTATTTTCTAACTTTAATATAGCCCCATCTGATGTAACAAAATCGCCATCACCATCAACCACCAAACCATCCGCAGTCACTGTGCCTGTAACGTCAACGCCTGTGCTTGTTGTTACTAGTTTCTTACTACCTGAGTAGTTTAATTCAACATCTGTGGTGCTGATATCAATCTGCTTTGTTCCACCTGCTGAGAAACCGTAGTTATCTGAGCCAATGCGGAACATGCCGTTGTTCTGGTCTTGTTCAAATGTAATGGCTGGGCTTGTGACTGAGCCATCGTTAAATTTACCTGCACCTGCTTTATCTTTAACATCGGCATAATCTGCGATAAGGTCGGTAACATCACTCGCTAAGTCAGCAACTAGGGATTGAGTTGGTACAATCTTATAATCTTGTCCTGATTGCGTAGAGCCTAGATACGCATCGGCTAATACCAATACTGTTGCACTTGTGATTGATGCAATCTCGTATAGTTTATCGTCAGGTGCTAAAAACGCTTCGCCAACTTGCGCTCCACTAATAAAGTCAGTTCCTGAACCTGTAACGGTTGTGCTACCATTGGTTACTGATACCGTACCTACGTCATACCAAGCCATAATTATTCCTCGTTAAAATCTTCTAGACGAGGATAAATGACCTCATCAATACTGTTAATTGTATCATATTTAGACGGCAAATCACGCAACGCCTTTCTATACTTTTTATACTGCTCTTTCTGTGTATCTGTTAATGGTACGTCTGGAATCTGTGTCCAATCTGTTTCAGATAAAAGCATATTTCTGTTTAGGCGTAACTCATCAATAAATATAGAGTTATCCACATCTTTATCTACAACCTGACCATCGACAATGATATGTTTAGAATCGTCTGCAATACCCTCAATTACATACTGACCAGACTTGGCTTGCATTTGCATATTGGCTTTGTTGCAAATTCCAGTTTTAGCTATAGTGCCACCTTCATCGTATACTATAAAATTAATCATTATTTTTTAGTTTCCATTGCTTGTAAATATCTACCTGAAATGAGTGTAGATGATGATGAGTTACTAAATACTTCCACTGTATATTTAACCGATCCAGCACTAGGCGTGTCTCTAAGGATAACAGTTTCATTGGCACTGTTATTTGTTACTGCTGAATAGGTCTGAGTTCTAATAGTTGTGCCATCTCTTTTTATTATGACTGTGCCTGAACTAAAGTTACCACTGCTTACAGATATTCTAGCTGTAGCAATTACCTGAACAGGTGCGCCAGTTGCTTGTATTGTTAAATCTTGCACTTCTTTAGTGCCGTTAGCTAGATTACTTATGCCCCCTGATGTGTAAGCATCCGATGCTTCTATAACTGCGTTATCTTTTATCTGAGCAGTATCAACGCCCTCATTAGATATTACTAACTGACCACTGGCGTTAGTATCTAACGTAACTCCATCAATGCTAAGTCGGTCTGTGCTTATTGTTCCTGCTGTAATCTTGTCTGCTGATATACTTGTAATGTCTGCATTTTCAATTGATACATCAGTAATCTTAGCCCATCCAATATTTGCTATTTTAGCATCAAGAGTACCAGACTCGATACGGTCAGCACTAATAAACCCAGCCGTAATCTTATCAGCGTTTAGGTCATTTATCTTGGCGTTAGTAATCTGAGCATCACCAATTTTAGCTGTTGTAATAGCTAGGTTTTTAATCTTCTCAGTGGTTACTGCGCTACTTTGGATAGTGTCAGTTCCTACTGATAGATTTTGAATATAAGCATCTTCAATGTATACTCCAGCTGGTATAGTTGTGGTCTCTCCATTCTTAGTCACCAAGGTATCAGTAGTATATACTGCAAATGGTATTGACGTAATGTCATCCCAGTCACTAGGGTTAGTCGATGGCGCTTTGTTTGAGTTTACTGTCTTGGCTTCGTATGTTCTCCCAAAGTAAATAACTAAGTCACCTATCTGATAAGTTACAGTGTTATCCCAAATAGCCCCATCAACATCACCAGTAAGATAGAACTTATCAGCCGAAACTGCAAAACCACTGACTACCTCGTCATTTATTAGCTCGCTAATCAGCCCGAACCCTGCTACAGATCCGTTATTGTTAATGCTTATAGCGTACTGACCTTTAATTCCGTCAATAGTCTCAGCTTGCTCTGTTAGTGTTGTAGTTGCTGTTACTATCTGGGCATCTTGAGCGCTATTCCATACAGTGTCACTATAGACGTACAACTTATTACCATCATTGGTGTCTATCCATAAATCACCATCGCTAGCGGTTGATGGCTCGTCATCTTGATAGAAACTAACTATCTTACCGTCAGCAGTGGATTGCGCGTTACTTGCATCGTCTAGGGCTTGCTGAATACCAGCATCACGAACCTCGACCCATTGGTCTACGTTTTCATCCTCGACCACAACTGTAGTAAATCTGTATAGCTTGTTATCGTCATTAGTATCTACCCATAAATCGCCCAGCTCGCCTGTTGGCTCTGCATCTTGGAAAAAGGTAGTTATCTTACCATCAGCAGTATCTTGAGCTGTGTTAGCTTTCTGTATGGCTTCACTAATGCCTATATCACGAACATTAACCCATGTAGTGCCGTTATGACGATAAAGAGTGTTGTTATCATTGGTGTCTATCCACAAGTCACCTAGTGTGCCAGTGGTGGGTGCATCGTTCTGGTAGAATGATACTATCTTACCATCGGCTGTATCTTGCGCTGTGCTGGCTTGTGATAACGCTTCTTGTATGTCAGTGTCTCTAACCTCTACCCATGCAGAGCCATCCCATCTATACAACTTGTTTTTATCGTTTGTATCTATCCATAGGTCACCAGTGCCATCAGCAGTAGGGGCTGTATCTTGATAGAATGTAGTCACTTTGCCATCTGCTGTGTCTTGTGCCGTAGTAGCTAGACCTATTGCATTAGCAACATCATCAGAGTTTTGAGTAACAGTTGTGTCTAGCTCTGATACTTTTCTAGCTATTGCGCTATCACTATCAGCACTAACAAAGTTTATATCTGTAATGCTTGAGCTGTTACCGCCTACAGTTGCTGTTAGTGAGTCTATTCTAGATGATAATGCACTATCCTCAGTAGCTCTGGTTTGGCTCTCTGAGATTAGCTGTGCTTTATTCTCGTCTATTAATGAGCCTAGCTCCGTTCTAGCTGTGGCTGTTGCTTCTCTTTGGTCGTTAACATCAGCAAATATTTGACGTCTAGCAAAGGCTAAATCAGTATTATATTTTTCTCTGTTCTTATACTGCCCTATTACATCCTTTAGGTTTTGAATGGCTGTCTTGTCTAGTGCTTGAGTATTTCTTCGAGTGTCTACTACTGTCTGTGTGATACTGGGCGCATCAAGGGCATTAATATCTATTCGTGCCTGTGATACTTCCTCGGATAAGTCGTCAAATTCGCTCTGGTCTACTTTTAGAGTGATATTAGACTGTGCTGAGTTAATATCTAGCTCGGCTTGAGATAATCTTAAATCTAAACCATTAAATTGAGTGGTGTCAGCCTTTAATAATATCTCACCCTCTAGAGCATCAATATCTATTTCTGCTTGATTGACTTGTAGCTCTAGCGCGTTTAAAGATGCAAGGTCTGCACTATCCAAGACCGCACTGGCTATAGCGTTATTTACATAAGTAGTACTAGCCTTTAAATTGATACTTGCTTCTTGTGCCTCTAGTGTAATACCGACCTCATTCAAACTTGACGATGTTTCGGCTCTTAACGACTCAACGGCTTGAATTGATACAGTGCCGTTATCTGGGTCTACCGTTATCCCAGCATCCCTCATTAAGCCAGTAAACTCATTCTGTCTAGTCGCTAGAGTTAACATTCTTTCACTAACTAGGTCTAGCTTGTCATCTACTTGCTGTGACTCGTTAAGCACTTGATCCATTTGTGATTGTGGTGCTTTTAGGTCTATCTCTGCTAGCTTGTTTGAGAATGCAGTATCAACAAAATCTAAGGTGATTACATCATCAGAAAAATCATCAGATGTTAATCTAGTGGTTGTGCCAGTTCCAGCATAGACATAATCTGACGCGTTCCCAGTTCTATCGACCGCTTGCATCCAGTAATGCTTAGTAATAACACCTGTGTAGCCTGAGTCTATGTAGTTATCACTTCTAAGCTCTGCGATAACTATCGCTGTGCTTTCATCGTTTTGTGTATTGGATTTGATTCTTACCTTATCAAAGTCATCATCAGTCGGATTAGTCCATGATAATAGAATCTGGTGTAGCTCACCTGTAACGCTGAATCCTGATGGGTCTGCTGGTGCTTCTGTATCTCTTACTGTAGTTACGTTAGTTGATAGCCCTGTAGACTGTCTGCCAAACGTATTATATGCACTGATAGTAATGGTGTATTCAGTGTTCTCATCTACGTTATTAATGCGATAGGTTTGATCCTTAGTTACTATGCTTTGATCGCCATACTTCAATACAACATAATCAAAGTAGATATCACTAGGGTTAGTCCATGCAACATCAATATAAGTGGAATCAGTACCATCAGATAATATATTACTAACTGCTGTAGCTGTTAAGCCTGTAGGTGCTATGGCTGTTCCGTCGTATAGGGTAATGTCACTACCCACACTAAAATCTAACTTATCTGCTACTGTCCAATCATATAAGCTAGAACCTGTCTCTACGCATACTAGATTTACAATTAGTTGATCTGAATACTCAAACTCAAAATCAATAACCTCATATTCTGCATTAGATATGCCTAATCGCTCCGATGTAAAGCGTATAACATCACCAGCCCTAACTTTTAAGCCAGCTAGGTTAACTGGGATACTTAAAGACCGTTGCTGTCTTGACTTGTTAAGTGATAGTTTAGCTAGACGTTGCGCTCTGACGTTATTAGTAGTGCATGGTAACGGTAGGTCTAAATATAGTGGCTCACCATCTTCTACGCTGTAGGTGTCAGACTTAATGCTAGGGTAATCAGCAAATATATAATTTTCTTCTTCACTAAGGAATGTACCCTTAACTGCATTATAGACATTACGTCTACTTGTTTTAGTCTGTAGTGATACCTCGCCTACTAGCATTGACTCATCAATATCTAATACTGGTGAAGTGTAGTAGCCAGCATTTATGAATAACTCACCGCCAGTACATACCAATCTACCAAACATAGATGATAGCATTTTTTCTATGTTAGCTTTTACTGTGTCGCCTGAACTGATAAACCCACTTAATGCGTATCTGGTTTGGTCTACATCAGTATCAATAGTTACCATTTGATCACATACGTTAGCTGATGCGATAACCTGAGCTAAATTTACTGTGTCATCATTAAGACCATACTTAGGATCTTTTAAGTAGTCATAGATACATAATGCTGGGTTTTCTGACCATTCTGTAACGTCAGTTCTAGGATCGTATACTTGCTTACCACGAATAGTAGTAGTGATGCTAGGGATACCATTAGTATATACTTCTGGATCGTATTCTAAGCGTACATGAATATAAGCGGTATCATTGAGTATACAATTACTATTCCACTCACTAGATGCGTTAATTAGGTCTTGGTCTGCTGTGGTTTGTGTACCGTCATAGAAGTTAATTTGTGCATTCTGAACCCAGTCATCAACGTATGATCCATCTTCCCATATAACCTGATCATCAAAGTAGACTTTCTCGTAACCATCAATAGCGTGACCAGCTACGGCTATAACTAAGTGTAAGAATTTACTATCAGAACCGCTAGTAGTGAAATAGACAATAGTTCCACCAGTTCTAGTGCGACCATAGATTATAGGTCTTTCTGCTATTGGGTTTGATACGGATGTGGTTAAACCAGTGTCTTGACCAACTTCAAGTTTAGGCTGTAATGCTCTGCTGATCATTGATAAACCAGCACCAAGTACAAAAGCCTTGGTCGCCATAGCTAGGGTGAATTGAGCCAGCCCTACTGTTATAGCCTGACCACCAACCGCTGATAAACCAGCTACAACTGCTACCGCCATAATAAACCCCTATTTAAAACATTTAGAATAAACTCTCTCTATGAGATTATACCCTAAACGCTCAAGGATTTTGTCAAAACTTTGATGTACCTTAGTATTCACCATCATCAATGATACGCCCTCAGCTTCCATAGCTTCACTGGCAAACTTGATTAGCTTAACACCTGTTAACCCTCGTCTATGACCTTTGGCTAGAAAGATAACATCATTGTAAGCGAATAAGTGATCCTGATAGTGTAGTGACTTGTTAACGATAACCACGAAATAACCTATTAACTTACCGTCCTTACGAGCTGTAAAACACCGTAAAGCACCAGCACGATCTAAACGAGCATACTCTTTCCAGTCAGGGTTAAGTTTTATCTTCTCTTTATTGAGCGCTATCTCTTTATAATGGGCTTCTATTAGAGGTCTTATTTCTTTCTTGATGTTGGTGAAGTTTTCTAACTGATACATTATCTTAATCTCCTAGAACCCATCTCATCATCACCAGATGACCCTGCTGGGTTAACGCCTGTCTTACCCCATACAATCTCTTTATCTTGGATCTTAGTAACAAAACTAAAGCCCTCATCATCAGGGTAATCTATTTTCTGATCGTTATCTGTAAACCGTCTGACTCTAGCTCTATCTAATTGTATTAACTTATTCTCAACTGTGAGGTTAATACTAGATGAGTCACCAGCTTCGTTAATTGTCATGGTATCCATAAACCCAGTAAATATAACTACTGGGCTACTTACTACGTCATTGTTTTCATCCATTGCGCCTAACTTAGCTATTAACTTACGACCTTGATAGTCCTCGTCCTTAGCTAGTGTTAGTAATGAATTATTAAGCCCTGATAGACTAACTGACAAACCATCAGCGGTCATATCAACTGATTCACCTACAGTGCTGATAGCAAGCAAGTTACCAGCACCAATGTAGCTTTTACCACCGTAACTAAGCGAACCAACACCATTCCATAGGTTAACTTCACCACTGTCAAAGTCACACTCTACCAGTAATATAGGTCTTACTACTTCTGCGGTAGATACCGCTGTCATTTCGCTAGATAGGTTTCTCATTATAAGGCTTCAATAATTGGGAATGTAAAAGAGTGTATACCATCTACTGCAATATTAAAATTAATTTCATTGGTTGATAGTCTCCATGTCCCTTTAGGATATGTGAAGTCTACCGTAGATGAACTAGCTGTATTGCGTAATGGTGGCATAATCCCGTAGCTACTACCGTTTATGGAAGTAATGATATAAAGGTGATCACTAAACTCAAAGTAATCACCAACCACTGCACCACTAATACTAGCTGTAACCGTTGTATCACCGATAGAACCAGTGATATTACCAGCACCGATAGTGTTATGTAACGGATTACCCAGCTTGAATGTAGCACTCCCACCCCTTAGACCAGCAAGAAAGCCCTCAACCGCTTTAGCTTCGTTTCTAGTTAATGGTGGCAAAGTTACCTCTGCCATCCATACTACGCCCTGATGAACATACACTTGTTGATTGTATGTAAAGGGTGAACTAGATGCGCTTACTGCTGATCTAAGGCTCATGTTTATATTTTGTATACCGATATCTGGAAAGTCCATTATGCACCTACTAATGATTTACTAAATGAACCACCACGCATACGAGCGTCCATTACTGCTGATTTAGTTTGTTTTGCTATCTGTGGCATCATGTTCATGACCTCAGCTTTAACTGTCTGAGCTACACCAGTTGATAGGTTGATAGTTTGATTGATTACTACACCTGATCCACTATTTAAGTCACTGTTAGATACTACTGCGCCATTGGTTCTAGGTATGAATAACTCCTCGCCATTCTCACCTACTTTAACTGGTTGACCAGCACTAACAGAACCACCGTAGGCAACTGTTCCAGTCATACCGTCAAAGCCCTGATAGTTCATTGCTGAATTACCAGTACTTCCTGATGCGTAACCACCAGCAAAACCAGAAATAGCATTAAATAACGGCTGAGTAATGTAGTACTGAGCAAGCATTTTAATCAGACTATCAACTACACTTTTAGCCATATCTTTCATAGCATCACCAAAGTTTTTAGCACCTGTTACCGCATCAGTGAACCCTTGAGTAAATGAGTTCATAGCGCCTTTAGTGAATGACTTAAAGCTATCTTCTAAGGTAGGCATTGACTCTAACACGCTATCAATAGTCTGCTTAAACTGGCTGATGTTCTCTATAGCATCTTGTCTAGGTGCAAAGTCACCTAAATTAAAATCACCTATTTCACCTTTAGCATTCTGTAACGCTTCAACTATGCCTCGTAGATTGATCTGGAATGGCGCACTATAACCAGCATCGTCAGATACTTCCATTAACCCTATAGCTATCTCTCTTAGCTTATTAAGAAAATCAGCATCATCTAACTTAGGTAACTTAATATCAGTACCCTCTAGCTCCTTTCTAGCTTCTTTCATGAAAAATATCATTTGAGTAGCATCGGATGTGCCAAACTTCTCATAAGCTTTTATCAAATCGCCTACCGCTAAACGCTGTTTAAGTAGTGCCTTGTTCTGCTTCTCTTGGTCTGTGTATCCAAAAGTTAAAGTCTTATATAAAGTGTTTAGATTGCTAACGCCCTTAGCTATTCCATTTATAGCATCTTCAAAGAATGTAACACCCTTGATTAATGAGTCTATAAACCCAGTAGCTAGATAATCACCTAATGACTTAAACCCACCAGCAGTCTTACCAGCATCAACCAGTATAGCTCTAAGTGTATTGGAAACTTGTTCAATGGCTGGGGCTAAACTTGCTGTAAACTGTCTGAATAGACCACGAGCAATAGAGGTTAGCTTATAGATACTATCATTAGCTCTCTCAACACCGTCAGCCGACATTTGCTGTAATACTAAGCCTAAGTCCTCAGCCTCACTAAACATGTCACCTAATGCGCCTGAGCCATTATTAAGCATATTGATTAGACCAGCACCCTCACTATCGAATAACTTAAATGCTAGGCGTAGCTTATCACTCTGGCTAGATACATTAGCAAACGCATCAGATAGAACCATCATACGCTTATCTAGTGGTAGTCTTTGAATGTCTGTAGCGTTGATACCTAACTCACGTAATGCACCAACTGCTTCACCAGTACCTTTACTAGCTTCTGCTGTTCTACGTACAAAACGCTGTAACGCCATGTTCATAGTGTCAGTAGATACGCCTGATAGGTTGCTAGCGTGATGTAGTCTGGATAGTGCATCAGTAGTAGTACCAATCTTACTAGCTGTCTTAGCTAATTGGTCAGATGCGTTAAGTGATTGTTTGACTAGATACCCAAAACCAGTAGCACCAGCAACTAATACTAGGGCATTTCTCATATTGAGTACGGAAGAAGTAACCCCAGCCAAACCAGCTTTAACAGATTTAAAGGCTGTTTTTGTTTGGTCTAGGGCTTTGATTCTTAGTAGCATTGGTGTCATGTTCTGACTGCTCCTTTAATAACTTAAAATAGGCAAGCCAGCCATGATACTCTGTCATACTAATCTGCTCGACCTCATCTAAGGTCATGTGTAAGCGATCAGCCAGTGCATATAGATTCATCATGCGCTGACTGTTGATTAGTTTTTTTCAGCGTCCTCTACTGATACGATAGTAGCAAACATCTGTTCAGCGATGTTACTAATGATAGTGATTTCCTCACCCATTAGCTCTGCTCTATCTTCACCAGCGTTAAAGAGTTTCTCGCCTGACTCGCTCTGGGCTTTAAGAATAATCAGATCAACCATAGCAGATACTGTGGTGTTCTCTAAAAAGTTCTTGTGCTTTGCTTCCAATACTTTCAGGTCATTACACGTAATAGGGTAACAATAGAACGTAAACGGCTGACCCTCATCGTCTGCCCACTCATGGACATTGATTACACGAGCATCAACCTGTCTACGCTTTCTGAGCTGTTTGGCTAGGCTCATTAGTTAGTACCGATAGTAACGTCACCTGATACTGTGATGCTGAAAGTAGCTTCAACCATACCATCAAAGGTAGCGTTAAATTCACTTGAGTCCACAATGGAGCCTTTACCGATGTTTGAGTAAACTGGTGTACCAGTTCCTGTACCCTCTGGGTGGATCTCAAAATCTACAACTGCACCAGCAATTAAATCTTCTTGTGCTGAGTCAGATGAATCAAAGTAACACTCTAAAGATAGTGTATGTGATTTTAAACCAGCTTTATAAGTACGAGCTGTGTCACCCATTGCTGTATCTTCGATAGTGTCGGCATTGCCAGATAATGAGTATGAGCGAACCTCGCCCACGTTTGCGACTGAACCGCCAGTAGTACATACTTTAACGATACCGCTTGAACCAGTGATAGTAGCCATGATAATTCCTTACGAGTTTCCTCGATTATATGTGTAAATTGTTCTTACGTTAATTATAACACCACCGATAGGATCGAGCGACCCTTGATCGGTTTCAATGTCTGTTACTTGAGTATCAATCGCATAACCACCACGAGTACGGTCTACGTCTAATGTGTTTTCGATTAATTCTATAATTCTGTTTCTAGCGTTATCAATCTGTGCGCCTTTAACGTAACAGATTAAACGGTAGTTAATAACACCCTCACGCTTGGCATCATCACCAGCAATAGTGCTGTCTGTTCTGCTCTCTGAGTCAGTCTGTATGAGTACAGCTGGAAACTGTGCGTTAGATAGCCTCTCAAAGTCAAATGGCTCACGTGTGACCTTTTTAGGTCTGTTACTATCAGTGATAGCCTTTAACGTGCTAACTATGTTACTAGCTATTAATTCTCTAATCATTTTACGATCCTAAATAGCTTTCTGATTCGTTGCTTTTCTTTATCATTCAGATCAAAGAATGGTCTTATCTTGTCGTTAAAGAATGCTTTCTTATTCTGCTCACCACTTATAAAGTACAATTCAGCATAATCCGCTTTAACTCTATTCTGCATTGCACCTAACATAGCACCTGTCACGAATAAATCAGGTTTAGTGGGTAAGCCTTTCTCTTGTCTTTCTTTCTTGTAACTATCTGAATAAGCCTTAAATGAACCATCTACACCCTGACCACTCTTAGTGCGTTGTAGTATCATCTGTTTAGCTAATAACCCAGCTCTAACTAATGCTATGCGTAACTCTTTACTTATCTGTTTCTGATAAGATCCTAAGTTAACCTTACTCTGGGTTATTGATATTCTCATCGTACTAAGCGACC
>Ga0209555_10003059_pt1 | contig 11446 bp, 13 predicted proteins | sample SaaInl85LU_5_DNA_FD_184643 | JGI IMG/M metagenome (GOLD analysis project Ga0209555, IMG submission 184643) | Marine microbial communities from expanding oxygen minimum zones in the Saanich Inlet - ESP_85LU_5_DNA (SPAdes) (version 2) | ecosystem: Environmental > Aquatic > Marine > Intertidal... | reverse complement strand
TATCGTCGGTATACTCCACTCAGGCAGCCCTTGCGCACTGATGGTTAGCACCTGTCCGGTTTCACCCGGTGTCAGTGCCGCAAGTGTGCTACCGTCATGAACTACCAACTCTCCAGCACCCGAAGCAATATCACGTGCACCCTGAGCAAACAGATCCCAAGCGGCTATCACAGTTGGCAACACACCTTGAGTATCATCCACCGTACAGACGTAGGCTGAGCCGTTGTAGTGCACCACATCCTGTGCCGCGTAGCTGAAATTGGGGTCAAACAGACCCCGCCAGGCAAATGCAATTTTGCCCAGAGTAACCGTTGCCATAGTAAGCCTCGAAAAATTGAAAAGGAGTATGTAGATGTCTAATCAGAACAGTACGGGTGAGGGTGTAAACATCGCTTCGTGGTCATCGTCATTACCGAGTGCGGCATAACCGTTATAGCCGCAGCTATAGACCGTGCCGTCCTCAGCTAACAGCAACAGACTGGCGTTGTCGTAGTCGTGTCCCCATTGGCCATAAAGCTGAAAATCAACGATGCGTTTGTTCACTAGCGCCACGTTTGAGGGGTAGTTGTTGTCGGCAAAACCGTGACCAGCTGCACCCGATTGATTTCGGCCCCACTTAACGACGGTGCCATCAGTACGAAGGCCTGCACCCATTTTGGCGTGCACCCAACCACCACCTTGAATCTTGGTGATATTACTAATTAGAGACGAGCCGCTGGCCAGGTTGTGCCAACTGTTACGATCCCCCGGAGCGAGCAAACTGTTATACCCGTTGTAGCCTATACCCCAGACAGAGCCATCCCCTCGCAAAACAACACACTGGTCGTAATGCCCTGCAGAGCAGTACCCGTCTACCACATTGCTGATGCGGGGATCTACGGTCGCAACCCAAGATTCGGCACCGGGCACGTGAGAGCCGTAGTTGTTATGGCCCCAAGTACTGATCGAGCCGTTTTGATGAATGATCATGTAGTTGCGGTAGTACTGACTTCCGGCATCGACGTGGTAGTCCGACTCCTCTCCACGCACCGCTTTCACGGGATTAGAGAAAGAGGGTGGCCAGGGTTCGTGCATCACATTCGGATTGTCGTTGTTCTGTAGGCGGCTGATGGTGTTTTGTTCTCCGGCCATATAGAGCACACCCTTGGCATCTAACAGGAAGGAGCCCATGTGGTAGTGGCCGAGCACCCAGGCATCGACCATGGGTGTTTCCAGTGAACGGGTAATGACTTTAGGTGCGTTTTGTTGGTTGTTATCACCGACACCCGCTGCGTTATAGCGTTGATGACCAATCCAGTAACACACACCTAGCTCATCAATTAAGATCGCCGCCTTATAGCCGTAATAACCACAGTCGCCGACCGCCACTTTTACAATTTTACGATCAGCTGGCAGATCGCCACGTCCATTAACTTTGTTGGGCACTGTGGTTTCTGTGGTGTGGCCTAACCCTAATTGCCCGTGGTTGTTTTGCCCCCAGCTCCAGAGCATGCCATGCGCATCAATGGCATAGGTGCTTTTGTAGCCTTTATAGAGCGAGACGATCGGTGGTGTATCGGGTGGAAAGCCCACTGGTACTGGCTTGGTTCTGGCACGATCGCTGTTTACGCCATTACCCAAATGCCCTTGTCGTTCATCACCCCAGGCGCGGACTGAGCCATCAGTCATGATCGCCATGCCGTGATACTGGGTTTTACCGCCGCCGGTATCGCCGCGGTTATCCAAATTCATCAGTGCAACGGCACGGGTGGCGTTACGATCTTGAGTGAAGCGGTACTCTAACTCGCCGGATGCACTCATATGTAACTGCATATCAGGTGCGCCGGGTAGGATTGGTTGTGCAGCAAGGAGCTGCCCGCGTTGAGTAAGCTGTTGTTGACCCAAAGCAAAGGGAACGAATGCGGTGCCAGTAAACACCTCAGCATGATCACCTTTGCGTACGACATCACCCTTTTGGTAGTTCAGATGGGCGCTGCATAACCCTCGCCAGCGATAGCCAAGCGTTGAGATATCCAGACTCATAGCTGCATCACCAGTTCGTTACGTTGAATGGAGAAGTTGATGCCCTCAGAGATGATCCAGGCTTGGAACAGGCGGGTGTCATAATCTTCTCGCCCTTCGGTGAGTAACAGCTCTGTACCATCTGTTGAGTGAGCCAAGCCAAAAAAGCGGGGTGAGGCCGCCGAGTTCACCAGGGTATAGCCTGTCTCATCGTTTTTAACTTTAAGAAGCTGGCCGGCGGCACCAATGAGCGAGTCGGGTAAACCAACCGCCAGTAACGTGGCCAGTATGGTTTGCAGCGTGGTCTCTGCCTGTTGCACCGCTTGCACACCGCTGGTTTGAACTTGCTCGAGTATAGTCTGGGTCTCAGTGATCCCATCAAGCGCGGCTTGTTCCGCACGATCAGCTTCAGTACTGGCTTGATGGGCGAACTGCTCAGAGATCGCGGCTGCCTCAATCGATTGTTCCAGAATGCCATCGGCTTCGGTATTGATGCGGGTGTTGGCGTCACTTAATAGCTTGGCGACACTGTCGAGGTTGCCACCTTCGGTCGTTACGATTTCTGCAGTGCCACCATGTACCACTCGGTGCAACAGTTGCGCATCGGCGGCCGTCAGTGCAACGGCTGATTCCAATTCGGTTTGAAGGCTCATACAACTATCCTTGGGTTAAATCTTGGGGTTTTGGGTAGAGGGCAAGGTGGTGTGCACTAGGGTGTGTAGCCGGTTTGCCATGGAGGCGATGATTTGAGCGTCATATTCCAGCAGCAGTGCCAGAGCGCCTTCATCGAGCGTCGGCCGTTCACGAATCTCAAGCTCTGAGCGAATATCCCAGAGCGTGCCTTTGATCAGTTGTGCCTGAAAGGGGCGGGTGAAACGCGCCTCCTGTTGCATCAGCCCCAATCCACCTAACAGTGCTACCTGAAACCAAGCACCGCCCTCTTTAGCTTGCCAGCGATACCAGGCTTCGAATAGCGCAAACTGATCGCCCCGCATGACCCAACGCACATTGACGCGCGTGGGCACCTGAGTAAAACGACGGCGCTGACGGGCAGGGCCTGCCTCCATCTCGGTGCGCAAAATGGCATCACCGGGTTGGACGCTATAGCCCTGTACCGTGGGCAGTGGAAGGTTGTTGGGCCAGAGCACACTCATCGATAGCTCCCTGCGGCCGGATTAAGGCCATATCGGCGCTCCAGTGTCGTCGCCAACCCTTCACCTCGGCTGACATTGCGCGCCATCTGGCCTTCGATGCGCTCGATCATCACGTCCAATCGCATACCGCCGTTCGCCAGTGGCGTTGTCTGGGTGGTGGCTTCCACGCCCGAAGCGTTGTTGATGACGTTGACTTCAACATTGACTGGGTTATTCCCTTGTCGGTCGCCCAGCGCGCGCATTTGCCCCGGTGTAAATACGGTCTCACCGCGTTTAGCGATGATGGGGACTTCCTGCCCAATCACGCCCCCGGTATGAAATTTTGGTGCTCCGGCAAAGACCGAAGGGCTCACCTGTCGGGTTTGCAGTGAATCAATACCAATCACACCCCCGGTATGCGCCGCACCAAACAGCGCACCAAAGTCGATGGTGCTCAGCGCATTGGAGAGGGGCTGAGTAATGCTTTGACGAATCTGTATTCGCACCAGATCCGCAATGATCGAGTCTGCCAGCGATTTAAAATCCAGTTTGCCGGTGGTGACAAACGAGACCAGTGCATCTTCCATCCCTTTGAAGGCATTGCGCACTAGGCGCTCGGTTTGGGAAGCCATGTCTTCAGCTTCATCCAGCACAGCTTTAAACCCACGGGTTAAGCCGTCTTCCCAGTGGCGTGAGCTTTCTAGATCGTTGGCGCGCGCCTCTGCCAGCATGTTTTGATAGATAGCTTCCACTTGAGCTGCAAAGCTGGCATAACCTTCGCGCGTTGCATCCAGTCCTGCCAGCGCTTCGTCGCGCCACTGATTGGCTTTTACTCGTGCTTGGTCGGTTTCAGAACCGAGACCCAGGTAAGCCCGCGTGATTTCATCGATCGCTTCTCGATGGGCTTTGTCGCGATCAAGGGCCGTTTGATTTTGTTGTTCGAGTATCGCATTTGAAGCGATGAGTTCTCTAATTTGGTGAGCTAATGCCGCTTCGGCCCAAGTTAGGCTTTGAGTTTGGTCCAGACCCAAACGTCGAAGCGCTTGTTCCTGTTCGGTCTGCAATAGTGCTTGATTAACGGCCGTTTCACTCTCGGAACGGGCAGCGATGAGCCGTCGCAATGCTGTCTCTTCGGCTTGAAGGTCAGCAATGGCCTCATGAATTCGTTCGGAGCGCTTGGTATCGATAGGCGCCGAGGGTGGCGAGACTGGTGCTAACGGACCTTCAGTTCGTCCTGTCTCTTTTGATGATGTGCTTGTACCGTTTCTGATCCGGTCAATTTGCTCGCGTGCGCGTGAAGCGGCTAACTCGGCGGCTTTCAGGGCGTCGATCTGATCGGATATCGCTCGCGCAGTCGCAGTAAATTCCGGATGATCCTGTGCCAATTTCCAGATGGACGCTCGGTACTCATCGACAGAGGTGACACCCATCTGAAACCAGCGGCGTGTCCACTCAAGCTTCTCTTGAAGATCAGAGCCCACGCGCCCCAAACGATCCCAGATGGATCCGGTCCACCATTCGGTTTTGAGCTGCTCCATCACATCCGCGACATTGTTCTCTGCGGTGATCAGTGTCTCCGTCCAACGTGCCAGGGCTTCATCGCGCGTTGCGGCGGTTAAGCCTTCAATGCTCTCTGCAGCCCGTTTGGCCTGTGCTCGAATTTCATCCAGCTCAGCTGCATGATCAGACGCGGCCTGTCGTGCTGCATCCTGGCTGCGTGCCAACTCCCAGAGTGCAAAGCCCGCTAATACTGCGATACCGGCAGGGCCCCCGACCAGCGCCATTGCACTGCGAAGGCCCACCATAGCAACCGATGCTAAACGTGCTGCACCTTCAACGACGGCCAAGCGTGTAGCGGCAATCAGTGAGACCTGTGCCATCATTCGAAGGCCAATGATCGCACCGGCATTGCCAATGATCGTCGCGTTCATCAGGGTGAGTGCCCCGGCCACAGTGCGAGCAATCAGTAGAGCCCCTAGACCTTTAATGGCAACATCAGCATGACGCGCCATAAAGCCCAATGCATCCGCACTGGTGCGAACGACATCGCCTAGCGACTCGCCTAACGCACGCGCGGCTTCATTACCCCGCACGGTGGTTTCGCGCAGATCGACGGCGATATCTTTTAGCGCATCATTCAGCCCGCCGGCACCCACTTCTCGTGCGAGGCGTGAGAGATTGTCCTGAATGTTGCTTATAATGCCGTTTAGGGTCGCCATCTGCTCGGACATCGCGCCGGCAAATTGCACCTGACCGATGCGTCGTAAGTAAGACTCAATCGCCTGACTCTCTTTGGCAACGGTGGTACTGACACCCTGAAAAGTGAAGGTGACCTGCTCGCCTTGCGTGCGGGCTTTGATGCCGAACTCTTTTAAGCGTTCAAACTCACCCGTTGCCGCATCAGCAATGGCTTCCACAAACTGCATCAAGCCTTTGCCCATTGCTGAGGCGGTGTTACCGTACGAGCGCAGGGCCATAGCTGAAGGTTCCAGCCCGAGCGATTGAAGACGGATAAAGGCCTCGGTGATGCGCTCAACATTGAACGGTGTCTCCGAGGCAAAATCCTCGATCATGGCAAACGCTTGATCGGCGGCTTGGGCAGAGCCGGTGACGGTTTTTAGACTGGCATGCAGTCGTTCGAACTCTCGGTTGCTCGATACGATAAAACCCAGTGCCCGACTCGCCCCTTGAATACCGGCATAGGCACCGACTAATCCAGCTGCCTGTTTGAGTACACCATTCAGTGCCCGGGCAGAGGCATCAACCGCTTTAAGACCTACTGAGGCAGGTTGAGTGGATCGGGTAATCCGATCAAAGGCTTGAGAGCCCTCTTTACCTAATTGCCCAAACTCGCGTTTGAGTTTGTTGCCTCCGGTTGCCTGAAGGCGAATGGAGAGCTTTTTCTCTTGTGCCATAACGCCTCGCGGTTAATGGAGCTCAGTATCGCGCTTGGCCAGCGCAACGCCGAGAGCGACTTCAGGTATGAGTTCGGCCATCGCTTGAGGCTCGTAACCCAATGCATCACCCAGTGACAGGGCCAGTGCTATTGGAAATGGATCGGTTGATTGAGTGATGAGCTTGTTGGCGACATCCCAGACTTGCCAGCCGACATCGGTGGTCAGTTGGTTTTCAATATAGGGGCAGCGTTCGCCTTGGTCGTTGATTTCCCCTCGAGCACAGGGGAGGTTTTGCTCTTTGCATCGTCCGCAGTAGTCAGGCCCGTCGCCGAAGTGCCATTGGATTCGGGCCCGGATGCGTTTTTTTCCGCATCCAGTAGTTCACGCATACCGGTGTACTGTTGGCGAAAGCGCTCCGCAATCATCCAATAGGCATCAAAAAGATCGCGGACTCCCTGTGCTTCAACCTTAGCGGTGGCATCACCCTCGGCATCTAAAACGCCTTCCCACTCGAGGATGGCGGCCTCAGCCAGTCCCTGGGTTAGGTACTGTTCGGCTAGCGCTTCGCGCGTGGGCTCATCGTCCAGATTGGGTAGATTGTCTGTAGTGAGACCTGCCTCTTTGCAGTTGCGCCACTGTTCCCCGAGTGCCTGTAACCGCTGGTTCATACGCGCGCGGGCCTGATAGAAAACAGCGCTGGTACAGGGGCGCACCTTGATGCGAACATCCAGTCCCAGATCGAGCCAATAGGGCTCTTTGGGGAGTGTGAGCTTAATCATCAGATCCAGCCCTCCAGATCATTGACCAGTGTGATGGTCAGCATGCGTCCCAGTGTCTGTTCGAGTGCACCCTGAAAATCGTATGAGGCCTCAATGCCACCCGGGCCGCTGATACTGCGTTTGGGTTTAGGCAGATAAACCTCATGCGCTGTGATGCGCAGCTGTTTATCGGTATCGATGGTGTAAGCCAACTCCAGATCGATCGGTGTGCCACTGCGGGCCAGATCCATCAGTTCCGAATTGCCATAACGCACGGAGATAGAGCCCGTGAGTGAGCCCATGCCCGGATCAATCGCTTCGATCTTTCCATCATCACGAATGGTCTCAATACGCTCAAGGTTGTTTGAGTAGGTGATGGACGCCGAAGTGACGTCGGCAAGCGGCTGGCCGCCTCGGGTCACGGATCCCTGAAATTGAGAGAAACGTGAGTAGATCAGCTCAGCGGGTGTGGCATCGACGGAGGTAGCCGCGACGGTTTCGCTTTGCCCCATCAACCCAAGAGTCGCTTGCGCTTCACCGGAGCGTTGAAAATTCAGAGCCAGGGTATTGGCACGAACGCCACTGAAGCGCAGATACTCGGGGACTTCGGGTAGCCCCATCTCCAACGTCATGCTCGGCAGTGTGGTTTTGCCAGAGGTGAATTCATGGGTGTAGGGCCCAGTACCTGACGTGGCAGGATCTCCTAATAATGCCTGTAACCAGAGGCCCATATGACGCAGATCCATGGGCACCACGATATCGCCATCGACATTAATCACATCCTGAAATGGCGCCGAAGGGTCGCGACCCTGTCCCAGAACACTGGACTCGATCAACCCTTGCTCGGAGTCAAGGGACGAGGAGACAAAGGGGATCTGATAGTAATCACCACTGGCGGGTGATTGGCCATATTGCGGCTCAAAGCCGAGCAACAGACGGCTGTTCCATCCATAGGCACGTGCCATGGCGTTCTCCTAAGGTTAGTTACGCCAGTGGATGGCGCGTGTTGAATTCAAGAAATATAGGGATGGTTGCAACCTTTACTGTTGCTCCACCTTCGATTGGTTCGGTTGAAAACTCGGGGCTGCCGGTGTGTAGCAGATCTACTGTATTGTTCAAGGTGCCTGCGTTATCCAGTGCGACACCGAGTCTTTGCAGCAGTTGATCAAATTGTTCATCACGTTGGGTTGATTGGGCCTGTTGTACCCAAACTTCCAGTTCAACACGATGTTGGTACAGATAGCGAAGTGGTGACAGCAGCATTTCAGGCTCGCCAGCATCACCATCGCGAAGAATGAGTAAACCTTCGCTGGGAATTGCGGTGCTGAGTACTTCGTTACGTTTAACTACAATCGGCATGAGCGCCGCACTTAAGTGAGCATGCAACGCACTGATGGCGGCTTCACGTTGGCTTGGCATATTAAGCCTCCCGCCAGTGTTTCAAAATCAGCCTCGGCAAGCGCCTGTGCCAATTTGCAGCTTCTGAATCAAATCGGATGCGCTTAGGCATTTTGACCTGGGGTACCAGCCAGAACATTACAACGGAAGTGAGTCCTCGGCCGGTATCACGGGCGCGTTGGCTGGCTTTTCGAAAACCGCGTAACTCACCGGTTTTACGTGAGTAAGAGGCGCGCATTTGGTTGGCGACCAACAGCGATGGTCCATGCTTTCGGTAGACAAATTGCAGCCGAATTCCACGGGCTCGCTCGAGATTCCCCGGTGTTACTTTCTGGCCCATGACTCGTTTGGGCGCGTTGGGTGTTGGTATGGCTAGCCAGAATCCATCTTTCGAGCGAATCACCGTACCCTCTTCAAAACCAGACAGGATCTTTTCGGCTTTGGTGTAGATCTCACCGGCCGCATGCAGGCTTCGGCCACGCTGCGGGTAGACATCGCCACGCCAGGTTCTGGCGAGACGTGTCCCTAAACCTGCGGCTGTGACTTGAGCTCGCATCCGGTTTTTAAGCCCAGTAGTTGCCTCTTTCACTGCAGCAGTAACGGCTATTTCGGCGCGATCAATCTCTGTTTCCAGAAACTGTTTTAAGTTGCCTTCAAACGCCGCCGTTAGTCGCAAGGGACAGCCTCCACGGTAAAAACCATGCGGTGCAAATCCAGTGAAGGTTCGCCCTGTAAGCGGTAGCAGCGATCATTCAACAGAATTTCATCTCCAGATTTGGGACTGGGTACCTGAGATTTTTGGATTTGAAGCTCGAGTGTTTCGCTGTGGATGCGGGTGTCTCGGTAATCGAGGATTACATCCGGTGCTTTGGGGATGACCAGGATCTCTCGTTCTTCAGAACCCAACGGCCGAAAGAGGGCAGATTGTCCCAATCCCTGGAACATCTGCCCGATCGCCTTTTCAAACGCCTGTATCACTGCAGTGCCTGATAGCTTTTCCAAGCGGTATCACGCTCGGCTTGAGTGATATCCCGATCAAGCACCTCTTCCAGTGCTTTGATCAGGGGCTTGCCATCTTTACCAAAACCATCTTCGCTTAATACCGCGATGGCATCGTGCAGTTCTGATTCGGTTGTTGGGGCATCTTCAGTGTTTGAAGGGGCGGTGCTTGAGGCATCTGTTGCGAGTGCAAAGCCTTTCGCAATGAGCGCTTTAGCCTCGGCATCCGGCAAGGCCACCACCGAATCTGGTGGCACCTTCCCTTTGTCGGTATGCAGGGTGATGAGTGTGCGTATCTGCATCATTTCATCCCTCAGGCAACGGTGGCACAGAACGACGCGTTCGGACGGTAAGGCACCAGCAGCGGTGCGGACTGCATCAGCAACCAACGTAGCGCTGGATCTTCCTCCAACCAGGATTTGGTAAAGTATCGGCTCGCTCGGTAGCCGGCTTTCTCGTCCTGAATCACGCCGTAACAGCGGGTACCTTCGAGCAGACCCTGGCTTGATAGAAGTACCGTGTAGTCCGGCAGCATATTGCGCGAGACACCAGCATCATCCACATAGGCGTCGTTGTAGACCCAGAAGTCGAAGTCACCGACGGAGCCAACATAACGTGCTTTATCGTTGCCCTGGCCGCGGATCATCGGATCAATATTGAGGGTGTTGCCGGTGCCGCGACGCAGTTCCAACAAGCGCTCAACCTTGACGTCATTCTTAAAGACACGCCAGGCCAGTGGATCCATCACCACGGTGCGGGCGGCTGCACCGGATTTGATCTGCACAAGACCCGCCCAGTTCTCGATATCATCCAGAACGTTCACACCGGTTTCGCCCCAGCGCTGGCCACCTGTTAGGGCAACGGTCAGTTCCGTGTCGCGCTGAAAGTCGATTACTTGTGTCGGGTAGTCTTCACCGGCGACAGTGATTTTGCCGGTGCGCAGTGCTTCGGCTGCCATCACCTCTTCACGACGGGTGAGGTTCTCGACCTGATTGGTCAGTGCGCGATTAAGCGCGGCCTCACGGCGATTCATCGGTGCGAGTGAGCCACCAATGGTTTCACCGATTAGGCGCTTTAGTGGGGCGTTGGGGTCGAAGCGGCGTTTGTCTTTGACGTAAGCTGGTTTGAAGCTACGTGTCTCAAACCCTTCTGCCGAGACCACTTTGCCTTCGACTAATGGTGAGACAAACGGCACCAGGCGCGGTTTTGATTTATCGATATCAAAGTGGATCTCTTCACTCTCCTCGGTTTGGATCGAGGGGAAAAAGGTGTCCAGCAAAAACGAGGCTGGACGTTCCAGATGCTCCACCACCCGGTTGAGCACATGCGTTGAAAAAATATCCATGGTGGGGTCTCCGGATTAAGGTTGGTTGGTTCGAATGAAGAGGGAGCGTGTACGGAAGCTTTCAGTGACGCTCGCGAGCGTATGGCCGCTGCCCAGTGTTAGCGCATGCGCATTGAACTCACCACTCAAGAACAGATGTCCTTCCACATCCCATGTGGCATCGATCGGCTGTGCAAGAATCGCGACCGGCACTTCCGAGCCATCGGTTGCTGTGGTTGTGCTAAGCACATAGGCTCCGGTCGCTGTGATTTGACCCAGCACCGCCCCCTGAGAGAGCGCCTGCCCACCGGTGATGGTTGCGATACGCATGATGCGCGGAAACTCACCGGCAATCAGATTTTCAGGTGTAAATACCCCTTGAGTGGTTACGCCACTGGCAATGCCTTGCATGCTCATAGTGCACCTCCACGTGAGTAGCGCGCGATGCGCTGGGCAATGTTGTCCGCATCATCCGATGCACTCTCATCGGCCGGTTCTATCGCTGGGTTATTCATCTGCGCCATGGCGGATTCAAACCCGCTGGTATGACTTACAGGTGAGGTTGATTGTTTGGGGGCCGCTGACATTGCAGCGGTTGCCATATCCACGCTCATATCGGTAGCAAAGGCTAGATGGCGGGCCAAGGATTCACGACCCTCAGCCGTGTCAGAGTCCAGAATGGCCGCAATGCGATCACGCTCTTGCTGACGACCCGCTTCAATTGATTGGGTATGGACGGTACCTGCATTGGCCTGTGTCCACTCCTCGTGAAGCGCCTGAATTAGTTGTGGGTGATCGGCTTTTAAATTACTTAGTGAAAGCGAGGCCTTCGGATCGACTGAACCGCTCGCCTCCAGGGTTGTGCCCGATTGGGACTGTCGGTTGTGTTGGTCAGGCATGTCGGCCTCCTTTTTGGATAAAGAGTTGGATACTAAA
>Ga0209555_10003056_pt1 | contig 11453 bp, 11 predicted proteins | sample SaaInl85LU_5_DNA_FD_184643 | JGI IMG/M metagenome (GOLD analysis project Ga0209555, IMG submission 184643) | Marine microbial communities from expanding oxygen minimum zones in the Saanich Inlet - ESP_85LU_5_DNA (SPAdes) (version 2) | ecosystem: Environmental > Aquatic > Marine > Intertidal... | reverse complement strand
TATAAGTTAATTTTTTTTTATACTCCTTACGGGATTCGAACCCGTGTTACCGCCACGAAAAAGCGATGTCCTAAACCTCTAGACGAAAGGAGCGTATTCTCTTTTAGGATAAAATTATTACTTTCCTTTTTCTATCCTAATAGTACTTATTCAACAATATTATAATTACCTTTATTCAATAGAGATTCCAGGCTGTCTTCTACTTCCTCAGCCAAAGGTAACCTAGTTAACTCAAAAGACTTCGACCTTAAAATTCTATCTTCAGTACTCTTATTAAGGAGCGGGTTAGATGATTGATAGTTAAAGTTATCTTCCAGGAAATCTTCCATATAGGGTTTAGTTAGCAAGTCCCTCATTTCCAACCTATAACACTTTTGAAGGAATTTAGCATCATCGTACAGACAATGAAAACAATCGTGTATCTTAGAGATAGGTCTACCTCTTAACCTAAATCTTCTAGTTACCCCATTCATTATAACAGCATCAACCGAATGATACATGTTAGGTATAGCTCCTCTACGCATAACATCGTGATCGGGCCTCAAAAGATCAGAATCATAGTATCCGATCAACTCGCGCTTGAATTGGCAAAAATAATAGCGTTTAACAACTGTCTTATCTTTACCTCCTAAAAATTGCTTAATACTTTGTTTGGTATATAAAGGATACATGTTAGTTTGCATGCATCGACCAAACTTACTGTTAAGCAAGTAATATTCTTTAGGAATGGGTTTATCCCAGCCATCAAAGCCAGAGATGTCAAGTTTGGGAGTTCCTCTTTTTTCCCTTTGTTTTATAATCAAAACCATTCGTTTATCAAGTAGTCTTTCCACTTCCAGAATGAAATTTAAAAGTCCAGGACAAGCCTCTTCTATCACTTCATCAAGATCATTAGCGACTTCCTTACACCAAGTTTTGTGAACACCAGAAGGTATTTTATAAGCGTTATCCTCTATAGACCATAATCTTCTAGACATAGAGTTATTAAACAATGTTCTTACGCGACTGGTAAATCCCTCACCATACATACGACACATAAGCATATTTTTGGCCCACTTACGTTCCAGGTCAAACCCACGTATTTTATAAGCGTTAACTATACGAATATAGGCATCTTCTAAAAAATCAGAGTCATCTATCACCTTAGCTATTTTTAAGAGGTGTTTATCTCCACTCATCATTGCGGAATTCTGAACACAATTGTTAACCGCGTCAAGTTGGATAGTCTTTTTGTCACCTTTAAACGCACAATTAAATATTAATAAATTTCTGATAATAGGAGTCGCTTAAATATTCAGGGGCCAACCACTGTAATATTCCCGGAATCGGAAGTCAGCAAAGCTAGTAAAGTAAATAGTTTTATCTTTAAAGATAAGAAGCAAAAAATATAGCTCTAGGTATGTTCTAGCGTTACTCATAGCTATTCTATACTCCTTACTGGCATACTTAATCATCCTGTTAGTCTTCGTTTTACCTAGTTTATCAAAGATTTCCTCATAGAATTCATCTTCTATGATAGACTTAACACCACTAGATTTCTTAATTTTTGCCTCAAGCTTAATCTTAAGTGACGGGGTTAACACATTTTCGCGCATCTTAAGCGTAACGAAAGATCTTTCGTCAGAATAAAACCTCGGGTCGGTTCTCTCAGACTTAAGAGCGATAGTACTAAAGATGTTATCCATCATAAACTTAGCCTTTTCAGGTATTATTCTATAACCAATATTGTTACAAAACTTTTGGTTCTTAAATACTTCTTTGTTCGGCTTACTTAACCGATTGTAACTCTTACTCGTCAAAAGAGTTCCATTTTTTATATAATAAAGTTTATCCCATCTCTCTATTCTATTCTTTCTTACGTTAGGCACTAAGCAGGGTAAGTTCTTCTGCTTAAGGTAACCAGTTCCTATCCATTTGACAAACGAAGGCTTAATTTCAATGTAAGCGTTACATGGAACCACGCAACCAGCAACTTTAGCATTTGAAGTATCTACCAAGGCCTTCACTAAGCAATTAGCTATATTATTAAAGATGAATAGCTTTTTTTCAGGTCCAAATAAGATGGTAAAGGCTCTTTGAATAGAAATTGTAAGTCCTATACTACTTATAGCAAACTCACTTCTTATAACAGGCAACTTAGTTTCTTTATCTTTAATAGACAAGAAAGAAGAGGCATCAATGATCTCAGCACCTAAATAATCGTCATGATCATCCGGATAGCACAGGCTATCATCTGAACTTTCAAAGTGAAAGTAGTCGTCTTCGATAGGAGTTTCTTCTCTTTCCTTCTCCCAACTCCTTTCAGAATGCTTAAAGTGCGCAATCGAAGGAAGAACTTTACATAGGACATGGATATAAAAAGATGGATTTTCATTCAACATAACGTTGAAACGATTCATCTCTCCCCTATCATTTTTGATAGATAGCACATTACTTCTAAAGTGCTTTAGAATTAAAACCATTTCTGGTGAATCTTTCAAGAATGGTTGATTATAGCACAACTCATCAATGGATTCATGAGCTGAGTAAGAATCTTCCGATTCTTCTATTATACTTAGAAGCGGCTCATATTTGCCTTCTAGGTAATTAATTAAATGGTTTAACTCTTTGTTATATCCTCCAGGATATTTAAAGTTAAACTTTTCTTTGTTGCTTTTATAAATACTCATATTATTTAATTTTTTTTATGAGATTTTAAGTGTTGAGTGAACTAGCGCACAGAAGCGCAGCAGAGGATAGTAGGTGAATCAAGTTGGTTTCCTACCTAATCAACATAAATGTCAATTAGGTAGGAAATAGTAACTTTTTTTCTTTAATTACATTGTAGTTGGACCGGTGTGGAAAATCAGGTTGGTTTATCACAAAAAAAAATCAACAGAAATATTAATTAATGTGCGTGTCTATAAAATTATAATAAGATACCCGTATTTGCTCTATTTGCGTAAAAAAGCGTTTGATTTTATTTTATTAGAGCTAATACTTTAGCTCTTAAAACTTAATCCAAATTTAAAAAAATAATGAAATATTTAAAAAATCGTTTCCTATTTGTTGCTTTTTTCTTTGTCACAGTTATATTTGTAATAATTGGCGTGTACTTCTTTTTGATTATGAAGGGACCGCTGTTTCTTATGGTAACACTTTTTCCTGAGTCCATCGTAGAGGTGGATCCTCGGTTGGTTGAAACATTGCTTGTTTCTAGAGGCCAAAGCTTAGACGAGATTACTCAAATCCTCTTAGTAGAAAAGAGTGTTAGTCCATGTTTATTGGCGAACTTCTTAAAAGAAGATGCCCTGTTAATTGATTTACTTAGTTCAACGCTGATTGAGCATGGATTTCTTATAACAAAAAACAATTAAATAACTAATGAACACTTACTTTAGATATGGCGTGTTAATCCTACTAGGGTCTTTACTCATTTTTCTTTTTTTCGAACCCCAGGTTATTTTTTGCGGAAAGGAGGGTATTCCAAATATTATAACGGATTTTAGTTCACATAACACTACAAATACAAGTACTACAACTCACAATACCATGATTCAGAAAAATGCCATTAAAGAGATCTCTGATACACTAGCGCGTAACTACATTGCGGTGAGCAAAGAATGTTCAGCACAGGCAAAATCATTTGGTATTTCACCAAAAAGTCAAGCCAAATATAGTACCCAATGTCTACAAGCTTATTCGGACAGCCTTCGAAAATAGAGGCACAATGTTTGCTCTATCAGCGTAAAAAAGCGTTCGATTTTATTTTAATAGAGCAAACATTGACGTAGGTATATAAAAGAGTAACCTTTTATAAAAGGTTTGATTTTTATATTTGCACAAAACATTTATATATTTTTGCAAAAGCTAAGAGTTTGATCCTGGCTCAGAATGAAGGCTAGTGATATGCCTAACACATGCAAGTCGAACGAGCTTTTTATAAGTAAGTGGCGAACGGGTGCGTAATGCGCGGGAATCTACCCTACAATCTGGAATAAGTATATCTTCTTTCGAGAAGAGAACGTTTTTCTTTGAGAAACGGTATTAATACCAGATAGATATAATTTACACTGAATATACGACCGCTAAAAACACGTATGGAGTAATGCAACTGGCATTCATGTATTTTATTAAAGATTAAATTCGTTGTAGGATGAGCCTTCGTAAGATTAGGTAGTTGGTGAGGTAAAAGCTCACCAAGCCCACGATCTTTAGCTGGTCTGAGAGGATGATCAGCCACACTGGGACTGAGACACGGCCCAGACTCCCTCGGGAGGCAGCAGTGAGGAATATTGGACAATGGGCGAAAGCTTGATCCAGCAATATCACGTGAGTGATGAAGGCTATTTGGTTGTAAAGCTCTTTCATCGAGGAGGATAATGACAGTACTCGAAGAAGAAGTCCCGGCTAACTCCGTGCCAGCAGCCGCGGTAATACGGGGGGGACAAGTCTTATTCGGAATGACTGGGCGTAAAGGGTCTGTAGGCGGTTTATTAAGTGAAACGCAAAAGTTTAGGGCTCAACCCTAAAAAGATGTTTCAAACTGATAAACTAGAGTTCAAAAGGGGATAGTAGAATTTCTGGTGGAGGGATAAAATCCTTAGATATCAGAAGGAATACCAGAGGCGAAGGCGACTATCTGGGTTGATACTGACGCTGAGAGACGAAAGCATGGGGAGCGAACGGGATTAGATACCCCGGTAGTCCATTGCTGTAAACGATGAGTGCTCGTGTTTAGGTTTTACACTTAGGCACCAAGCTAACGCATTAAGCACTCCGCCTGGGGAGTATAATCGCAAGGTTGAAACTCAAAGGAATTGACGGGGGCCCACACAAGCGGTGGAGCATGTGGTTTAATTCGAAAATACGCGCAGAACCTTACCAGCTCTTGACATATAAATGGATTTTTTTGAGAGAAAAGATTTTCATGTTTATACAGGTGTTGCATGGCTGTCGTCAGCTCGTGTCGTAAGATGTTGGGTTAAGTCCTTTAACGAGCGCAACCCCTATGAATAGTTGCTATTCTCTTTGAGAGAAGCACTTTATTCAGACTGCTAGTGATAAGCTGGAGGAAGGTAGGGATGACGTCAAGTCCTCATGGCCCTTATGAGCTGGGCTACACACGTGCTACAATGGTAATGACAAAAAGAAGCGATATCGTGAGTTGGAGCAAATCTTTAAACATTATCTCAGTTCAGATTGTAGGCTGCAACTCGCCTACATGAAGTTGGAATCGCTAGTAATCGTAGATCAGCATGCTACGGTGAATTAGTACCTGGGCCTTGTACACACCGCCCGTCACATTTTGGGAGTGTGTTCTACTTGATATAAGGGAGCTAACCTTTAGAAAAAAGATCTATTGAAGATCACTTCATCTTTTCTTTTGGAATAAGGAGGTAACTTACTAGGGAAGGGCACGCGACTGAAATGAAGTCGTAACAAGGTAGCTGTATGGGAACCTGCAGCTGGAATAACTTTAAAACTTTTTATACCTACGTCAATGTTTTAAAGTAAAAACACTATACTGAAAAAAAGATATCTGAAACCTTTTCGACCTCAAGTATAAAAATTTTTCAGCCTATAGATACCTGCTAAAGGGAAATAATAGGAAGTGTTTCATGTTATTAGTAACTTCACACTAGAAAAATAACCTTTTAAAACTCTTATAAATAGGTTGATTACCTTATAATTTATTTTTCACGAGCACCGCGATTTGAACGCAGAGCGCCTGTCGTAAAACAGGTAGTTTGACCATTAACCTATACTCGCTTTACTCAATCAATTTTTTGCTTTTTAGTCAAAAATTGGAAAAGGACTATCCCCACTACTAGACCTTTCGGGTGGAGGTACTAAGGTTGCTTGGGAGGGTTCTTCTTCTTTAATGATTAAATCGACGACTGTATCTCCTAAAGGGATCGGTACTGCCGGAGAAATTTTATCGATTTCATGTGTTAGGCTTTTTACCAGATCTCCAGCATTTTCACGAGCAGCATTCAAGGAAGCTTGCCCAGAAGCTTTTGATACTCGTAGCACACGTTCACCACCGGGCCCCTCCACACCTTCTAGATAGCGTCCTGTCGCCGTAATTGTTGTTCCTACATAGTCTTTGAGGCTAGCGGATTTTTTAGGTGATCCACAGTTACTTTTTGGTTGCGCCAAAGCTGAAGTACCTTCAGATTCTCCAGATAAATTCGCGGAGCTACCTTTTGGTTGCGCCGGGACTGAGGAACTCTTAGATTCATCCGATAAATTTGCGACGGCCTGAAAATCGACTAGTTCCTCAGATGAGCTTGATCTAGACGACGTAGAGCTTGATCGAGATGATGTCGAATTTGAACTAGATTCTGTCAAATAAGAGGTCGAATTAGATCTTGACTCTACAACCGTTGAGCCCATTGTAGGTCCTAAATTACCTCTATCAACGGAAAGGGCTGTTTGGTAAACCGGCTCGTCATTATTGAGGATGCTTTCAATCCGACGATTAATTCGAAGCAAATGGTCGCTTAATAACGAATTCTCTTCCATAATTACTTTAAATATCTGTCGATCCAACGTACAATAGGTCTCATTAAATAGAAACGAGTAAAGGAAATAAGCTAAAATTAAAACTAAACACCTAACTTGAGGCGAACACAGAAGTATTTGAATTTGAAAAATCATAATACTATATTAGTTTTAATAATAACTCAACAAAAAATTCCAGTGAAGATAAAACGAATTCAATCTCGCTTAAGGAAACGGAATCATTACAGCATAACTCCTTATGCTTTTCCAGTATACATTTGCAAGCATTATGGATATTTATTAGATGCTCAATATAAATGTCTTTAGGCATTTTGTACTTTTATATTTTGTTTTCGATACGTCTCATCATACTAAAGCCATGGTTTTTTTTAATAAAAATCATACCACAGATTAAAAAAACCATTCTTTTATAAATGGTTTATGCGAATACTGCGACTCGAACGCAGAGCACCTGTTTGGAAGACAGGTAGTTTGACCATTAACCTATACTCGCTTTATTTAATCTACCTTTTAAAACAAAACTCACAACTACATCCTTTAGGATGCTTTTCTGGCTAGATTTTGTATAACGTAACGTTGACCTCGAATTTCACCACTTAGATAAAGATAGTCATGATTAACTTCTTGTAATTCACCAACATTGGTTTCTTTAAGAGATTTTGAAACCCAATTAGATCCAGAATCTAATGTTTTTCCTAATAATACACGTGATTCATTAGCTGAATTGGCGAAAATATTTTCAAAAGAAGCAATAGTTTCTTGACGCTCTGCTTCAAAGGCAGATCCTTGAGATTGAGCAAGATCTAATTTTTTTCGACGAGCTTTAAGAATACGAGTTAGACCTGGTAAATATGTTTGGATAATCACAATGTAGAAACCATAGAAAGTAATTGTTAACCAAAAGAGTTGAGAAAAAAAAGCAGCTGTATCAAACTGAGGCATTTGAAATATTTTTTATATTCCCGTTACGTCTTATCACTATAAAGATAGATTTATATGATAATTTCTACTCTTATAAGAAAAGAAAAGTAAGTAAAAAAAATGGCTCATATCTTTGGAGTGCACCTTCCCAAAAAGAAACGAGTTCCCATAGGTCTGACTAGAATTTATGGGATTGGGAAAACCACAGCTGATTCTATTTGTGATCAATTAGGGATTGATAAAAGTTCTCGTGTTCATAAACTAACTAAGCATCAGTTAGCACGTATTATAAAAACTATAAAGAAAAACGCTTTCGTCAGCTCTGACCTTAGGAAATTAAAAGGGCTTTACGTTAAACGTTTAATGGAAATTGGATCCTATAAGGGTGTACGTCATCGTGTAGGTTTACCTTTAAGAGGACAACGTACTTCTACTAATGGTAAAACGCAAAAGCGTTTGGCACAAAAACATCGAAAAGGCTAGAAAATTAATGGGTAAATATTCTAAGAAAGAATCAGAAGCTTCTGTGTATATTAACTGCTCTTTTAATAACACTATCATAACTATTACTAATAAACAAGGCAACACTCTTTTTTGGTCCTCTGGAGGTACTGCAGGTCTTAAAGGTTCACGACGCTCTACAGCACATGCAGCTAAAAAAGCGGCTAAACAAATTGGTAATAGTGCACGTAAGGCGGGTTTAGTTAGAGTGGATCTCTTTTTAAAGGGTATAGGAAAAGGACGTTACGGCGTAGCAAAAGTGTTACGTCAAACTGGTTTAAAAATTCAAAAAATAACCGATATAACCCCGATTCCTTTTAATGGTTGTAGACCACCTAAAAAACGTCGTATTTAAATATTTCTCAGGATGAGTGATCGAGTGGTTTAAGGTACCAGTCTTGAAAACTGGAGTGTTTTTATGGCACCGTGGGTTCGAATCCCACCTCGTCCGTCAACATTAGGAAGAAAGGGAGGGTGGCTGAGTGGCTTAAAGCGTTGGTTTGCTAAATCAAAGTGGTGTTCTTTTACTCCACCATGGGTTCGAATCCCATCCTTCCCGAAAAACTTCAAATAGGGTGCATAGCTCAGTGGTAGAGCAGTGGCCTTTTAAGCCATAGGTCCTTGGTTCAAATCCAAGTGCACTCATAAAAGTCTTAGAATTTTATTGTATAGAAACGGGGTAGAGCAGTTAGGTCAGCTCGTCAGGCTCATGTCTTGAAGGTCGTTGGTTCGAATCCAGCTCCCGTTAAAAACCAAAGTAATTATGAGAGAGTTTAAAAAAGAAGACCTTATTTGTCTATTCCTATGTGTTGTAATAGTTGCTTTTATATTAGATTTATGTAATGTTACTTTTCTTATGGAGTAAAGTAACAACATAGTAAGTACTCCAGCCCCAACACCTGCTATTCCTGTTGCTAGTCCAATTATAAGCACATCTACAAGTTCATTAGAATCAGACATTGATTTGTTATCCCAAAGCTTAGAGTCGGCCAATGTAGTTATTTCTAAGCCTCTTGCAAAAGCTTCTGAGATGTAGGTAAAAATAGGGGCTATATGGGCCCATATAGCCCCTATTTTTAGAAATTAAAGTAAAGGTATAGTAAACCGGTTGCTATGAATTGCGTATATAACCGTATATCCACAAACGAACTTAGGCTTAAGGTCAAAGTGAAAGCAATTACGCCAAGAAGCATTACAAAAGCATAATGGTATAAGTAACCAGACTGCATCTTTGAAATATTCATTGAAGTGTTGTAAATACTATGGCTAATACCATAGGGTCCTAACATTTCAATAAGACCACGATCTACGGCTTTATATGATGTTTGATAACCAAAGGTTAAAGCTCCCTGTACTATATATTCATTATATACTTTATCAAAGAACCATTTACGATTTAAGAAAGTGTATATTTTTCGACCTACAAATGAAACCTTCATTTGATATAATTCTTTTGAAAAATAAGCATAGACTAAAAAAGATGTTATAGCTCCAGTAATACTAAAGATAACAGGGACTAGTTTGATACTAGTTGGTATAAACTCTGCTTCTAGTAAAATCATATTTTCTGGCAAAGTATAAATGGCATTACCCCAAAAATCTGTACCTACACCAATAATCATATCTTTAGTATAATAACCAGTAAACATACTACCTAATGCTAGGGTAGCTAAAGGTAAAGCCATAGCTGCTGGAGCATCATGAGCATGAACCATTACATTTTTAAACCCATTTGGCTCAGATAAGAAAGTAAGGTAGATTAACCGAAAAGAGTAAAAGGCAGTAAAAAAAGCTGCTAAAGTACCTAACCAATGAGCAAAATGACCGGTAACTGTATACTTAGCATAAGCTAACTCTAAAATGACATCCTTTGAATAGAACCCAGTTAAGAAGGGGAATCCCATTAGAGCCAATGAACCGATTACAAACATAGCATAGGTATAAGGTACTAATCGTCTAAGGCCACCCATCTTACGCATATCTTGCTCATCAGCCATAGCATGAATAACTGATCCAGCACTTAAGAAAAGAAGTGCTTTAAAAAAAGCGTGATTCGCCAAATGAAATACACCGACTGCATAATTTGAAAGACCACAAGCGAAAACCATATAACCCAATTGTGAACAGGTAGAATATGCAATTACTCGTTTTAAATCATTTTGTAAAAGACCAGTGGTTGCTGCAAAAAAAGCGGTCATAGCTCCTATAACAGTAACTACAACGAGAGCGGTTGGCGCATATTCAAACAATGGTGAGCAACGAGCTAGCAAAAATACTCCTGCAGTTACCATGGTTGCTGCGTGTATCAAAGCGGAAACAGGAGTAGGACCTTCCATTGCATCGGGTAACCATGTGTGCAGTCCTAATTGAGCTGACTTACCTACACTTCCGACAAATAGTAGTATACATATAACGGTGTAAGCGTCAAAGTCCATATTTAGGAAAGTTATTTGCTGACCCACCAAAGTAGGAGCTAATGCAAAAACGGTTGCGTAGTCTACTGATTTGAAAATAGTGAATACAGCAAAAATACCTAAAGCAAGACCAAAATCACCAATACGGTTGACAATCATTGCCTTGATAGCTGCTTTGTTTGCTTGTAAACGTGCAAACCAAAAATTAATAAGAAGATACGAGCATAAACCAACACCTTCCCAACCTACAAATAATTGTACAAAGTTATCTGCGGTTACCAAGATAAGCATAAAAAAGGTAAATAAAGATAGATAAGACATAAAACGTGGTAAATGTGGATCTCCACCCATATATTCTGTTGAATATAAATGAACTAATGAAGATACACAAGTTACTACGCAAAGCATTGTTACAGTGAGAGAATCAAAAAGGAAACCCCAACTACAGTGAAACATTTCTGAGTCCATCCAAGTTATAGTAGTTACATAAGTGGGTGCACCAGCTAGTCCTACTTCATAAAAAGCGATACACGATAAAAAAAAGGTAATTGCAATACATGAGGTAGTTATTCGTTTAGCCCCTTCAGGTCCAATAAACCGACCAAAAAGTGCTGCACTTATAAAACTGAATAAAGGTAAAAAAACGATTACTAAGTACATAGAAACTCTTTTTTTTTACTACAGGCTATTAAAAAAGCCTACTCTAAAAATAGATTGAATAAGTGACTATAAAAACCACTTTAATTTAATAATGAAGGAGGCTGGATTCGAACCAGCGTAGAGCATGCTCAACAGATTTACAGTCTGTCACTTTTAACCACTCAGTCACTCCTCCTTTACTCGCTATCGGACTTGAACCGATAACCCAAAAGGGAACAGATTTTAAGTCTGCAGTGTTTACCAATTTCACCAAGCGAGCACCTTTATTTTACTTTTTTCTGCAATAGAAAACAATGTTTTAAGACAAAGACACTTTTATGCATTTCACTAAACACCTTTTAGAACTCAAATGGAGATTTTTTTACATTCTACTAAGCACAAGTATTGCTTTCTTTATAAGCTATATTTTCTCAAAAGAATTAATATATCTTGTTACAAGTCCACTACTTG
>Ga0209555_10003055_pt1 | contig 11453 bp, 6 predicted proteins | sample SaaInl85LU_5_DNA_FD_184643 | JGI IMG/M metagenome (GOLD analysis project Ga0209555, IMG submission 184643) | Marine microbial communities from expanding oxygen minimum zones in the Saanich Inlet - ESP_85LU_5_DNA (SPAdes) (version 2) | ecosystem: Environmental > Aquatic > Marine > Intertidal zone... | reverse complement strand
CTGAACTGTCGTCTCCACAGAGTTCAATGACTCGGTTGCTTGACTGTCCGTAAGATACAGCCAGCCATTTGCCATCAGGACTAGTAGTAGTATACATTCTAGCTGAGTTGTAATTTTGGCTAGTAAGACCAGTAACCAAACTGGCGGGCGAAGTTAATGTAAGATTGCCTGCATCGTCATAGGAGTATCTTTCTATATATGTTTTCCATGTTGAGTTATTAGTATTAGCTGCATTTAGATATGTTCTCCAAGCGATGCCAGTCCCGGCACTACCTTGGTAGTCGGGATGAAATGTTTTAAAGTAACTTACATGTGTTCTTATACCTGAGCTTTGCGCACCATAAAACGTAGCCGTATTTTCTTCGAGTGTATTAACTCTGTTAGTTTTTTTATTTAACTTTTCTAAGTTAATGGAAGCTGCGCTTGCATTGGGGAAACTGTTGTTTACGATTGTATGGCCTGTTGTCCAGATCAATTCTCCATTGGTATCACTTTGGTGCCAATCTGATGCTTTGTAATACCGAAGCTGTATGCTGATGCCCGTAACTCTTTGAAGGTTGTCCTTTGTATAGCCCCAGGAGGCGCTGTATGCGTCATTTTCAAATTGTTGAACTCTGTGTTCTAATGTATTTGGTTCGTTTTTTCGTCCAACTAATAAGTAATCATCTGTGACTGTAATGTTTGTTCCGAACTGTGTATTACTATCAGTAAGTCCGCTACTGTCGATAGTTGTATAATTTGTATCAACTTCTCCTAGCTCATTTACAGGATAAATTCTAACTTGATTGTTAACTGTCACAAACAACTCGCCGTTTTTATATGTACTTGCTGTAGCACCAGAAATTGTTTGTTGTAAACTATAATCAATGTCTGTGGTAAATTTTATCTCGGTGTTTACATAATTTCCACTAGTTGCGTCTGCAGCAAATGTTGTAGATCCGCTAGCTGTTACAGTTTTATTTGTAGGAGGTGTTGTTGAAAAATTGACACCTCCTGGTACGTCTATAGTAACTACGTCTGACGTAGTATCAATTCCGTCAGTTACTGATGTTGTTAAACTGTAGTTTCCAAAACTTTTAGGAGTTCCGGTAACTGTTCCGCTTGAGTCTATAGTTTCATTAATTCCAACACCAAAAACTAAACATCTACTATTGCCTTGTTTGCCAGTTCCAGTTCCATATATACTAGCAATAAACAAATTATGATCACGATTAAACAGCCCTCTGATTGTTTTGCCTGAAAAGCCAGGTGAGAGACTGCTTATATCGTAAAAAGCTGCCGTTCCGGAAAAGGCTGCTGGGTTTAACCAAGTCTCAGTTTGAGTTTGATTGTATGTAACTGTGTTTGTTGCACTATCTAGTGTAAACCAATAATCGCCATGTACGCCAATATTTCCATTGACAAATAATCTATCGTAAGCAGATTCAGTTTGAGTGTTACCTCCGGTAGCATCCCAATGCCAATATCCTAATGACGGTGTATACGATCCACTTACATTATCATATTTTTCCAGTGTGGCGGTGCCACCTACATATGTTCCCCCGACAGTCTCAACCGTCCATGTACTATTGTTGTAAATGTCAGCAGTAGTACCTCTGGTAATTTTATATATACGTCCGTCATCTGCATTGCCTACCCAAATAGTATTTTCATCTTGCCAATGCATGCTACTGGGACGCCAAGTATTGGAGTTACTGTCGTTTGTTAAGCCTTGCGCTGCCAAAGCACTAAAATTTAAACTGTATGTGTTGCTAGCAGTTGAACCGCCATTGTTGTCTAGTTCTATGTCCCATGCACTGTGCATTGACCAAGTTGTAGTAGCAAACTCTGTTTTTCTGTAGGGATTAACACTTATTTCTCTGATCCCGTCCATCCAATCACTTATTCCGCCAAGGCTATCTCGGTACGTGTAGAATTCAGTATTTGCTTTATTTTTGTATACCCAAGTATCATTGACACTGTCATACACAAACAACCAAAGAAATCCGTCAGTTGGAGGTGAAGTAGGCGACTGTGTTTTTGTACTTTGTCCAACAATTAACGCAGGTTCTCCCAATGATGTTTCAGCAAATGCTGCACATGTTTTGTGAATATCATCCCAATATGTTGCGAGTGAGGCGGCGGGAGATAAATCACCGCCTGCCCAATGCTCAAATTGTTCTGTAACAGAGTTATATTTGAGTACTTTGGCACTTCTTTTGTGTGTACTGGAATCATAATTACTAACAAACAACCAATCATTGTTTATTGCTGTCCCGGTCATATAGGTTGTGTTGTTGGTGGGTGTTTCAACAAGAACGTCTTGTTGAAACGATTCAAATTTATTTAGAGTAATATTCCATTTAAAAACATCAACTCCATGCCCGGGTCTGGATGTTGGAGTTGTCAATGTCATGTAGTCGCCGCCAGTAGCGTTAAAATATCCTAATCCGTCGCTTTCATTTCTTTCTATAAACACTGTATCAATATGTTGCAAGTTAGGATAGTCGACATTTAAACTTTGTTCAGTGCTAAATTCCAGTGTTTGTCCACTATCTAACTCTTGTGCAATGTATTGATAACTAAATTCTACGCCAACACTATTACTAAAACTAGCAGCAGGCTCTAGTGTAAATGTAGGAGGTCTGTTTGTAATTGTTACTGGAATTGTTCTTGTTGTAGCAAATACACCATCACTGCATGTTAAAATAATACTAAAGTTATCTGATGGATGTGTACTGCTAACTTGTAACAATCCACTGTCTTCATCTATAGACACTGTGGTGCTAGCGTCGATGGTGCCTGTTGTTCCTATACTGTATATCACACCAAGTCCATCAGGATCTGTTGCTTGAATAGTTGTTGAATATGGAGTTCCACTCAATGTTGTAATCGAAACTGGTCCAACATCAATGGTAGGTCCATTTTCACTTGTATCCAACGGTCTCCAGCCGCCGTTGTATATGAATAATGCTGTTATGTCTTCGATGTACGCTATTGTACCTGGAGTATTGCCAACTAATGGCAACTGTGTGCTGGCGGAATAAACATAGATAGAAGGTAAGCCTGCTCGTCGTAGTGTTGAATATTGACTCATTAGTTATCCTTAAATAGCCAACCGTTGGCGGTGTTATAGTATATTAGTGTAAAGGCTGCTCTGTTACTATCAATAACAAGGTTTTCTGATAGCCCTTGTATTTTGTTTCCATTTCTTGCAACTGTTATATTGTTTGTTGCTGCTGTGCCTGTTCCGTCTACAATAACAATTTCTTCTCCTATGCTTGATGAAGCTGGTAGTGTAACTGTAACAGGTGCGCTAGAACTATTGACTAGATACTGTCCGCCTGCTTGCAGTGTTGTAGCAGTGCTAACTTCTGTAAATGGCGGGTTACCTGGAGTTGCTGCTTCCCATTGACTAGATGCACTGTTCCATACCAATGCTTGCCCATTACTTGGAGTACCTATGCTTACATCAGTTAGATCATTTAATGCACCGCCTCCTTGTGAAAGAATTGTAAAGTTACCAACCATACCTCCGTGTACGCTGCACTGATAAACTAAACTAGTTGGTGCATCATATGGTACTATAAATTCTGTTACACCATCAGTTGTGGTAACGCCATCTGTGTAATCAGCTCCGGCGTTGCTTATTCTAATTTTAAAAGGGTGATTGCTGTAGTTGGCTGTGTTATCAAATTTATATTTGACACCTCTTAACAAAATAATGTCTGGATTGTCTGATGCTGTAGGGAAACCAGGTCCTGTAAACGTAAATGCTGTGCTACCAGTTACACCTACTGTATATGTAAGTTGTGCGTTAGGTGATAAGTCTAATTCGTCTATCTTGAGTTGAGCTGCTGCTTCTGCTCTTGCATCTGTATAGTATTTGTTTGTACCTTCACTTAGGTTAGTTGTACTCTGATTGCTTATGTCACTAACTGTACCTGTAACATTACCTGTAACATTACCTGTTAAATTGCCTGCAAAATTTGTGCTTGCTGTAATTACAGTACCGTCAATAGTTGTAAACGCACCGGTTGATGTTACCGTACTGCCAATAGCTGTGCCGTCAATATCGCCACCGTTGACATCTATCGAATCAAATGTAGACGTGCCAGTACTAGTAATATCACCTGTTACATCACCTGTTACATCACCAGTAACATTACCAGTAACGCTTCCAGTAAATGTAGCATCAGTTCCGTTTGTGCCATTTTCTAGTACAACTGTTCCGTCTGTAGCTTTAACGTCTCCGGTAACGTTACCAGTCACATTACCTACAACATTACCTGTTACACCTCCTATGACATTACCTGTTAAATCACCAACAACATCTCCTGAGACAATACCAGTAAATGACGCATCGCCTCCATTAGTTCCGTTTGTTAAAATTGTAGTTCCATTATTTGCAACTATATTACCTTTGAGTGTACCAGTAACAGCACCTGTTACGTCACCCACAACATCACCAGTTACACTTCCTGTTACTGTGATGTTGTTTACTGTGGTTGTTCCTGTTGTTGCATTAATATTACCCACAAATTCACCAGCAGTAACTTTGTTAAATGTTGGATTATCTGTTGTTCCAACACTTTGTCCAATGCTGATAGTTCCTGCATTGTAAGCTACACCAGTTCCTCCACTTAGATGTGTGTCAACTCTTGCTGTTGTAAAATACAAGTTAGTTGAACCTTCTGCAATAGCATCTGTGTCAGCGCCGCCTACTGCGGCGATAGCTCTTGCTGTTGTAAAGTAAAGGTTAGTCGAACCCTCTGTAACATCGTCTGTGCTTTTTGTAGCCAATCTAGTATCAAATGCACTGTTAACTCTTGCATCTGTATAATAAAGGTTTGTGGATCCTTCGACCAGCACATCTGTTGAGTGATTGCTGACATCGCTTACTTGTCCAGTAACATCGCCTGTAAATGTAGCATTACTTCCGTCTGTGCCACTATCTAAAACTGTGCTTGTGCCGTCTAATGCCATTACATCGCCAATCAGTGGTCCTGTAAATCCTACGTCGCTGCGCAGGCCCTTGTTGAATACAAATTTATCTTGTACATAACTGTAGAGAATTGAAGCATCAGCACCATCTATTACTAATCCACCGCCGTTTGCTTCTTCTGCGTCTGTTGCACCATCTGCAACTGTGATTGTTAAGTTGGTGATATTAACGTTGTTAACATTTTGTGCAGTGCTTGTTCCTAAAACAGTAAGGTTACCTGTAATGGTAACATTACCTGTTGCTTCAATGTTGGTACCTGTGATATCATCACTGTTTAATAATCCATTAACTGTTACATTGTTAAAACTAACATTGTCTGTTGGACTAACTTGCTGTCCTACATCAATTACACCGTTGTTGATTGTAATACCAGTGCCAGCAGTAAATGAACTTCTGGCTCTGTCTGTTGTAAAATACAGATTGCTTGTGCCTTCGGTCAACGTATCCGTGTCGTGATTACTAATATCGCTGGTTGTACCAGTAACATTACCTATGACATTACCTGTCAGGTTACCTGTGACGTCAGTTATTAGTGCAGTGGTGCTTGTAGCGCCGCTGTCTGCTATGAATTGCAAGTCTGCTGTTACAAAGCTTCTTGTACCAGTAGTAGAACTAGTTAATACTTGCCCATTGCTTGCAGCTACACCCAAGTCTGGTTCTGCTTGATTCAATCCAAGATATTGATATCTATCTGCTGTTACTTGTATACTAGGAGTTTTTAAAACTCTTCCACTGGTTAGTCTGCTATTACTCATTTGATGTTTCCAGAATACTTAATGTTACTTTACAACTTTGATCTGTGCCTGTCAAGGCTTTAACTATTGATCCTGTCTCGAGAACCAGTTTACCGCTAACAATGTTAACTGCATCGTTGGGCGGTATAACAAAATCTTTTAATAGTTCGGTGTCTACACCGTCTTTACTGTAAACAAATGTTACAGTTGCACTAGATGTAGTAACGTTTGCACACTGTGCGCCCAACACAATAGTAGTTAGATTTGCTGGTGTTGTGTACAAAGTTGATTCGATCTGTGTTAATACCGCTGTCACTGTTCTAAAGTTATTGAGTGGTAATGCCATTTTATTTTCCTTAATCTGTAATCGCTAATATATACGGAGTCATTACTGCAAATAAACTTCTATTGAAAGTTCTACCTGTAATTGTGCCTGTAGCACGTTCAATGACCAATTCCTGACCAATTCTAAAATCACCTTTTTGGTCAGTGCTTGTAAAGTTTACTTTACCTGCGCCGTTTGTATCTTCTATTACTTCGTTAGCTTGTATGCCTCTGCCGCCTAAATATGGCACAGCTTGTTCCATCGAGTTACCTGTGCCTACATATTCAAATGTGTGTGAAGAAGCACCTATTAGACTTCTTAAATGGAAGCCTACAGGTGTGTTATTTGTTTTTGCTGTTGCAAGATTTTCTTCTAGTGTGATAACACTCTTGCCTGTTGTGTCTCTGAGTATAGTGCGCTGAATATCTGTGGTCAACCCTTGAACAGTAGTACTTGCTCCTACTTCAGCTGTCAAAGCACCTGATGTTACCATACCTATTGCTGTTTGTGCAAGCACCTGTGCTGCAACTTGCGCAATTTGACCAACCGCTGCCGCTGTTTCATCTACCTGACCAATTACTTGGCTTTGTGTTCCTGCCCAATATAATCTTCCTGCTTTGTCACTTTCTTCAACTCCGCCATCAATCAAGTCTTGTGCAATTGCTGCAACAATTAATTCAACGTCTCTAGCACACTTGACTGTGTCATATGTTAAACCAGGATATGTTGTGTTGACCCAATCAACAACTTCAACACCAATGTATGCTTTGTTGAGTGTAAGCAGTGCGCTGGCTTGATTGTAACTGCCAGGATTGCTTGTGGTAAACAAACTTGTTGCACTAGCAATTGTGTAATAGGTATCATCTCCTGCAAACTTAACAGCATCGCCTTCGTTAGGTCTAATTATAAGTCCGTCTACTTCAACTGTACTTTGGTTTATCTCGCCACCTGCCTGTGCAACTGCACCCGAATAAAGTTCTTCGCTTACGCCTGTTGCTCTTAGACCATTAGTACCAAAACTGCTATTACTGTTAGTAATACTACAGAAGCCTCCGCTTTCTGCAAGGAATGCATCCTGACAACAAATTGTAAACACACTAACAAGTTGTGCATAACCTCTGTTGAGCAAGTGTACACCGATGCCGCCTTCGTTATACTGTGTAAAGCTATCAACAACCATTGAACGTAGTCCGCCTGCTACACTACCGTCCACTCTCATTCCTGTACCAGTTGTTGTTCTTGATGTACAATTTTGAATGTATGGACTTGTCCAGCTTTGGACATCTCTTTGTAAAAATGTATTTCCGCTTGGACTAAATGCAATACTAGCAGCAGGACTTAAATGTCCTTTAAATGTCATGTCGCTCAAATAGTTGGCTTGCGTAACATGGAAAATATCTTGTGTTGCAGTACTGCCTGTAACGCTTACTGCTCTCAAACTATCTCCAACAATACTGGTATAAGGAGGAAGTGCAATTGGATTGGTTTCTGTGTAATCGCCAGCGGCTACTCTGATAGTTTGTGGTTCAATAACAATGTTGTTGATCTCTAGTGCGGCAAGATCATCTTCACCGTTTTGTATACCATTTGTAATTGTATTGTAAAGTTCAACCATTTTTGCATCTGCGGCTACACCGCCTGTAAATGAGTTGTTGACAGTCTGTGTAACACTGCTTTGATAAGGTGAAACAATTGTACTGTTTTGAATAACATTTCTGCTGATACTTTTGATATAGCCGATTGCAGCAATAGTAGCATTGGTTTCACCAGCACTTCCTAGGTTGTTGCCCAAGTAAGTCAAATAACTTCTAGCGGCAAAGATTGATTCTTCGTTGCCGCCAAATTTTAAATCTGTAGTAATAGCGTCAATGATCAACCCAACGTCTCTGTAACATTTGCTTTCACCGTAGACTAAACTGGAATATGTACTGTTGACATAGGCTGTGGCTTCGCTTTGTAAGAAAGTCTTGTTTGCTTTTAGCAGTGCAACGGCACTACTATAACCAGCAGGAGCAGGTGTTGTTGGAGCAAATACATTTTCGTTTGCAACTGTTACAGCCGAAGCTATTGTCAGCTTGGCAGTGCCGGGAGTTTTACCACTATTGGTATCGTCTCCATTCTTAGCAACATATAGTACACCAGTTTGAAATGCACCATCTCCGTTAGGGATAGCAACTACGCTTTGCGCACCTGCTCTATCTACTTTGGTGTATATTGTACCATCGTATGTGTTCAGAGCTAGTTCACCTAGTTCTAGTTCACTAACACTAGGAGCAACTCCTTGATTGTTATTTCTCTTGAATAGTAAGTTAGACACTATATGCTCCTTTTATCATCTTAATCTCATGCTCCACTGTATGTTCCATAGTCTATGCTTACATTTGTAATGGTTGCATTATTGAAGTTTATTGTGTCGCCGACTCCAGTAATGCTACCAGTAGTAATGCCACCAACTGTGATTGTGTTTGCTGTAGTTGAACCAGTTGTTGTAATGTCATCAAATGTAACCTGTGCTAGATCCGCAGAAATTTTTGCTGCAATAGCACCTGTTGTAGCAATTGTATTGTCTGTACTTGTCCAGGTGTCTGTAGTCTGAATGTTACTTCCGTTGTCAATATCAGTTATAGTTACAGTGGTCAAGTATCCACTAGTATTATTAAAACTAATCGCACCACCACTGCTTAAACTAATGTCTCCCGATGCAGTAAATGCATCAATTGCACGTTGATTTGTGAAGTAAAGATTTGTTGTACCTTCGCTTAAATTGTCAGTGTCTTTGACTGCAAGTCTATTATCAAAATAGGTATCAAAATCTGTAATTGCCAGTTTTTGCGAAATTGAAGTAGTAAGTGCAGTTTCTAAGTTAGCACTGCCATTCAACAAAGTGCCAATGTCTTGTAGTGTTTGCAGCATTTCTGGCGCTGTAGTTGATAAGTCTGCAATTTCTGTGTCTACATATGTTTGTGTGGCATAATTGTTAGTTGTTAGGTAAGATAGTACACGAGCATCGGTATAATATAAGTTGGTGCCTTCGCTTAAATCAGTTGTGCTTTTAGCGGCAAACGAACTGTCAAACTTTGATTGTGTATAATAGAAATTAGTTGAACCTTCTATTAGTGAATCTGAGTCAGTGGGAATTGGTGCGATTGTGTCATTTATCCAAGCACTGCCGTTGTATTTTAATATTTCGCCTATTGCAGGTGTTGTGATAGTTGTGTCTGTGAGGTCTGTTAGTGTTGAACTACCATCACCGCCTGTTTGTGCTACCCATACATAGTCAGTGCCATTCCAACTGAGTACATAGCCACTAACTGGGTCATTTTGATTTAAGTGTGCGTCAACGTCTGAATTTAGATCTGCTGACGTTTGATAACCAGCGGCGCTGTGATCACCCCATCCATATGCTGTATTCCATTGTATGATGTCAGTGCCAACAAAACTTTGACCTGCCACTGTGAGGCTAGTTGCGGCAGTGATGTTGTTGTAACCAGTGATGTTACCTGTGCCGCCGCCTGTAATAGCTGAAAAACCACTGAGTCCGCCAGTACCTGCTAAACTAGTAACAGTTAAATCTCCGACAGTAAGAGCTCTTGACGTAGTTGCTCCCACACTGACTATTTCATCAATGCCAGGCTTATTTGTTAAGTCTGCATAAGCACCGCTGAACGCATTGCCACCAATCAATCCACCTGTGTCTGTGAGATCACTAACGTCTGCGGGTATAGTGGGAGTATTAGTAAAGTTTGTATAATCTAAATAGTAACTTCCTGGTTGACCTGCTAAGTTACTAACAGCACCTGTAGTACTGTCAAAAATTGTGTTACCGTTGACGTCTTCGATATCGCCTCTAACAGTTTCTGATGCGACACTTACTGTTGGATCACTAAAAACAATACGTCCTTGACCATCAATACTAATGGTAGCGGTACCGAGGTAGATAGTATTACCACTTAAATATAAATCTTTGAATCTGTTTGTGGTGCTACCCAAATCATACTGTACGTTTTGGCTTGGTATAATACTCGAATCAATACTGGTTAAATCAACACTGCTGTCACCGCTGTATAGTTCGTCAAAATTGTCGTTAATTTTATCGAAAGCACTGCGAATACTTTCACCGTTACCTGCTAATTCTCCACTACCTATGTTAACTGTCTGCTTTGCCATTTTTATTCCTTAGCGGTTCATCTTTATACTTTGTATGCTTCCTTCAGTCCAGTCGATGATGTATGCTCTCACCCATACTAAATTGCCTGTTACATTGTAAGCATTTATACTTGTTTCTGCACCTGTGTATTCGATTGTTGTCTTAGATGCAGATTGTATAAGTCCAGTTGTATCCATTGTTTGACTTCCGTTTCCGATATCAGTGTCAAACCAGTCTTGTTCATTTGGGTCTAAGGCAAGTGTTGCTTGAATTTTAATTTTACCGATAAAACCAGTTAAACTAATTTCAAATGTATGCAACCCATCACTCATGCCGTAAAAGCCGTCACCTTTGAATTTGTTACCAATGAGCGTTGACGAACCTGTATATGAAACTGTTTCTAATAATCTATCAGCCATTGCGATCTTCTTGTATAATCTCAACTAATTTTCCAGCTCCAACTAGTTCTTGGACAGCCGCTTCTATAGTGCTTACTATTTCGTGATTAAGAATTTTACCGCCTTTATCACTATCTTTCAGCAGTTCGCTGACTTTGATAATGACCATATCTTCATTCATTTTTGCCATTGAATACCCTTCGTGTTAATTATATTTATTCAAGTTCGTCGAAGGTAATGACTTTTTGGCTGGTGGTTATGTACTGTTTATACATCATATGCAGTGTAACTACATCGTCGTGATTAACAAGATAGATACTGCCTGTTGCTGTATACGGCGTCCCATGCCCTGAACGATTATGAAACAAACTGCGAGGGCTGAATGAATTAAGTTTTGTTTGCAATTTTATCATACGCTTTTGGTATTCTTTGGTGGTTCTTCTAAACGTATCGTTTAATTTATAACAATCAGGTTCTAAACTATCCAAGCAGAAGTTTTGCATATCTTCAAATATTTCCTGATCCTCATGTCCGTGTCGTTGGCTACTTATTTTGTATCTGTATTTGTTATACCATAATTTGCTACGAGTAACCACTTGCAAATCTGCAAGCATGATGTCTTGGTGCTTTTCATTAATAGGACCAGAAATCTCTACTAGACTATCTCCCCAACGTTCTATTAGTTCTGGTATCCTGTCAGGTCTTGTTAAGTAAACAAAATACTGTGCATCAGCTCTAATTTTCCAACTGGTGCTTTCATAATCGCCGAGGTATTCACATATTTGTCTATTGCGATACCAAGCATCTTGTATTGCGATTTTGTCCTTGTCGCGCCAAGCAGGTTGTTCAAATGCAACTCTCCATG
>Ga0209555_10003054_pt1 | contig 11457 bp, 8 predicted proteins | sample SaaInl85LU_5_DNA_FD_184643 | JGI IMG/M metagenome (GOLD analysis project Ga0209555, IMG submission 184643) | Marine microbial communities from expanding oxygen minimum zones in the Saanich Inlet - ESP_85LU_5_DNA (SPAdes) (version 2) | ecosystem: Environmental > Aquatic > Marine > Intertidal zone... | reverse complement strand
ATCCTGCGCGAACAGCTGGATTCGACCCACAAGCCCTGCAATTTCGTCAATCTACTCAAGCGCGGCGATGCTCGACGTAGCTGAAGCGCGGGAGCGCCTGCTCGAGCAGCTAATCCCCGTCGAACGCGAGGCGGAATTAGTCGAGTTGATGCAGGCATCCGGCCGGATTGCCGCGATCGACGTGCCAGCGCTTAGCCCCAGCCCACCTTTTCGTCGCTCGGTGATGGACGGTTACGCGGTTCGATCAGCTGATTTGCCGGGCCCTTTGCCGCAGGCCTTTGAAGTGCCTGCGGGCTCGCCGGTTCGTACCTTAGAGCCAGGCTATTGCGCTCGCATCTTTACCGGTGCGCCAGTGCCCGAGGGCGCAGATGCGGTGGTGCCCCAGGAGAATCGGATCGCAGATCCCAATGGCATTGTGCTCGAGCCCAGTGGACAAACCTGGATCCGTCCGGTGGGCGATGATATCCAGGTGGGCCAAGTCTTGGTTCGCGCAGGTCAGGTACTAGGTCCAGCAGAGCTCGGACTGCTCGCCAGCGGTGGGCATCAGGATGTGCCGGTTTATGCTCCGTTGCGGGTGGCGCTGATTACCACGGGTGACGAGATTCAGCCGCCGGGCAGTGAGCTGGCGTCAGGTCAGATATACAACTCCAACGCCTTGAGCTTAAGCACGCTGATCCAGGGGTGGGGTGCGCACTGTCATCATCAGCATGTGGTGGATGACCCGCAGGCCATGCGTCAGGCGCTCGCCGATGCAGCTGAATTGAACGACTTGGTGTTAACCGTCGGCGGGGTGAGCGTAGGTGATCACGATCATGTGCGTCCCTCGATCCAGGCGCTGGGCCATCTAGAGGCGTTTAAAGTGCGCATGCAGCCGGGCAAGCCCTTTGCTTTTGGCAACATCAAGGGTACGCCGGTGTGCTGTTTGCCGGGTAATCCAGCCAGCGCAATGGTGACCGCCATGCTATTTGTCCGCCCGGCGATGCAGGTATTGGGTGGGCAGGTGAGTCAGATGACCTGCTTTGCGTTGCCCGCGAAATTTACCGTACCCGCCACCGAGCGGCGTCGGTTTTTGCGGGTTCGCTGGGTCGGTGACGGCATGACCCTGCACCCGAATCAGGACAGCGGCTCACTGAGTCCGCTGGTTTGGGCAACCGGTTTAGCCGAGATCCCAGAGCATCAGGCGGTCAATCGGGGTGATGTGCTTAATTATCACCCCTTTGCTGCACTGATCTAAAACGCCGGCGCCAGCAGCAAGGCTAGCGGCATGACTCCCAGGGTCGCCATGTTGCTGATCAGCACCATACTGGCGACCTTGGCGGGCTCTTGGTTATAGCGCTCTGCCACCATAAAGTTCAGGACCGCCGGCGGCAGCGCGCCAAACAGGATAAACACGCTCATTTGCATCGCGTCCAGCTGCAATACCGGCTGAAGAACGTAAACCAGGATTAGACCCGACGCCGGCGTCAATACACTGCACCACAGCGCAATGGGTAGATCATTCCATTTGACGCTCGCCATCCGCACCCCTAGGGCAAACAGCATCAGGGGGATACAAATGTCGGCCAAAAAATCCAATCCCGTATCCAGCATGGGTGGGATTTTAAGGTTGAGTAAATTGACACTCAGCGCAGCTGCCGTCGCGATCAGTGTCGGAATCGACAGCCCATTTAAGACCCGCGCTTTGCGGTCCAAAATGTAAAAACCCAAGGTGAAATGCATCACCATCTCGATCACGAACAGCACCACAATGGCCGGCATGCCGGCCTCGCCAAAGGCCAGAAACACCAGGGGTAGGCCCAGGTTGCCCGTGTTGGTGAACATCGCCGGTGGCACAAAGGTGCGGGCGTCATAGCCCAACAAGCGCCCGATAGGCCAGACCAGCAAACCCGATCCCAGAATGACCAGTACCCCGCCTATCGCCAAATCCGTATAGGCCAGCAGATCGAACTCAGCGTCCGAAAATGAGGCAAAAATCAAAAGCGGAACAAACAGGTCCATGTTGAGTTGATTGGGGACCCGCATATCGGGGTTTTTGTAGCGGGCGTAGGCCGCACCGATGGCCACAATGATCAAAACCGGGACCATTGTGTCCAGGATGCGGTAGATGACTTCCATGCTAGTGGGCCAGCAGCACGATTAGGCGCTTAGGGCCGTGTACGCCATAGGCCAGTACCTGTGCAATGTCAGCACTTTTCGAGGGGCCCGAGATGAGCAGCGCGTTGGTGGGCATCGCACTGTGCCATTGCTCCTCAACCAGCGTCTCGGTCAAGGTATTGCGCAGGGTATCGGCAAACAGCAACGCAATGTGCACCGGTGGCACCAGTGACAACAACCGGGGCTCCTGTGCGCTGGGCCAAACGACCAACGAGCCGGTCTCGGCGATGCCGCCGCGGCAGGTGGTAAAGCCCGCAGCGACGTCCGAGAACAGCTCGCCTTTCCAGTCTTCGATGGCACGATCGTAGCGCCGTGTCGCGCAGCTGACAGCCTCAGCGGCCTGATCCGGGAGTGCGCCCTGACCCAGTGCTAGGTTGGCAAAGCCCTCGCGTTGCACCAGCTCGGCCAGGGTTGCGGGCCAGTCATCCCGGTTGCAGGGAATAATCTCACCGTGCACGCTGGCCAGCTTTTCACTAAAGCGCGCAATCTTTTCTTCGGCGCTGTACTGCTTGTCCAAGTGCACAGATAAGTCGATCGACTGATCACTAGCGATCACGGAGGGGGCTAGACGACCCAAAATACGTTCGCGGGCGCTCATTCTCCACGCTCCTTCATCATTTCGTGCAGAGTTTTAGGTGCCAGAGCCGGTTTTACTCGAGTGCGCGTCCAAGGGCCCATAGCAGAATCGGGTACCCACTTGCGCAGGCGTGTCGCCGCAAAACCCATCAGGCGATAGGCGGTTGGGTTTTGGTGTATCCACTTCCATGAGCCCCATACAACCGCTTCGTGCAGTTTTCGCAAGGCGCCTTGGCCATACACTCGACCTTGTTGGTCGTTGCGGGTGGCCTCATGGCGCAGCTCGCTGATCAGGCTGGGGATCGGGATGCGGACGGGGCAGGCCTCGCCACAAGCCCCATTGAGTGAGCAGGCGGACAGCATTTCGCCGGCCTGATCGATGCCGTATTGCTGGGGGTTTAGGATCTGACCGATGGGGCCGGGATAGACCGTGCCGTAGGCATGCCCGCCAATCCGAGTGTAAACCGGGCAATGATTCATGCAGGCGCCGCAGCGGATGCATTTAAGTGTTTCGCGCATCTGCTCGTCGTTGTAGATCTTGCTGCGACCGTTATCCAGCAGGACTAGATGGACTTCCTGCGGGCCGTCGCGCTCGCCCTCTCGGCGGGGGCTGGAAATCAAGTTGAAGTAGGTCGTGGCATGTTGGCCGGTGGCGCTGCGCGTCAGCACCGAATACAAAGGTGCGATGTCACTCAGCTTGGGCACCACTTTTTCGATGCCGGTGATGGCAATATGAACGGGCGGAACCGTGGTGGTCATTCGGCCGTTGCCTTCGTTCTCAACCAGGCACAGGGTACCGGTTTCGGCTACGGCAAAGTTAACACCGCTGATGCCTACGGCCGCGCTTTCAAATTTGTGGCGAAGGACCTTGCGGGCGATCGCGGTCAAGGTGTCGACGTCCTCGGTGTATTCAACACCTGGGATCTTTTCAGCAAACAGCTCGGCGATTTCTTTTTTGTTCTTGTGGATGGCCGGCATGATGATGTGGCTGGGTGTCTCACCGTCAATCTGGACGATGTACTCGCCCAAGTCGCTCTCGAGTGCCTCGATATCATGCTGTGCCAGGAAGTCATTGAGGTGGCATTCCTCGCTGACCATCGACTTGCCCTTGATGACGTGCTTGGCGTCATGACGCTGGCAAATGTCTAGGATGATTTGATTGGCCTCGGCAGTTGTTTCCGCCCAGTGCACTTGAATGCCGTTGGCGAGGCAGTTTTTCTCCAGCTCGACCAGATTATCTGACAGCGAGTTCAGTGCCCGCGAGCGGATAGCACTGGCTAAGTCACGGGCGCCATCCAGCTCAGCTTCGTCGGGAAATTGAGCGGCTCGACGTTCACGAAGGCTGTCCATTGCGGAGCGGAAATTCGAACGCAATGTGGGGTTTTCCAGTGCGGTTTTGGCGGCATCGGTGAAATTCGCTTTAGCATTCATTGCACACGCTCCCAAATAAAGTCATACAGATGCGAGCTATCCAGCTGGATTCCTCGTTTCTCTAATGTTCCGGATAAGTTCATCAAACAACCCGAGTCGCCGCAGACAAATTGATCGGCGCCCGTGGCGGCAATATGAGTGGTCTTGTCCTGGGCCATCGCAGCACTGATTTCTGGCTGCTTGACCGAGAAGGTTCCGCCAAATCCGCAACACTCTGTTTCGTATGCGGGCACTTCTACGGTCACGTTAGCGAGCTGTGCGAGTAGGGCTTTGCCTTGGGCGGCTACACCCATTTCCCGGCGCGCGCTGCAACTGGTGTGCAGAACGATGGTTGTGGGCTGGCCTTTATCCTCAAGTTGCACGTGCAAGTGATCGACCAAATATTCGCCTAGCTCATAGGTGCGGGCCGCCAACTCACGGGCGGCGGATTCATATTCGCTACCCGCCAGCAATTCGACCCAGTGGTGTTTGATCATGCCCGCGCAACTGCCCGAGGGCACCACCAGATCATGCGGCTCTTGAAACAGTTTCAATTGTTCGATGGCCACGGCGCGCGCTTCATCCCGAAAGCCACTATTAAAAGGCGGCTGTCCACAGCAGCTTTGCTCATGCGGATAGATGACCCGGCAGTTAGCCTGCTCAAGCAGCTTGATGCCCGATAGGCCCGCGCTGGGGTAGAATAAATCGACTAAGCAGGTGCCGAAGTAATAGATGCTTCGCATAGTGACCCTCAGTGGTTCAATACATTTTATTGGTCTGACCAATTGATGGTAAACTGAGGATTCGGATGACACCAACATTTTGGTGTTCACGAGGGTAGGGATAGCGCAGATGTCATCGAGTTCGAGAGTGTCAGATGCCATTGTGGATCAAATCGAAGCCATGATCCTAGAGGGCACAATGCAGGCGGGGCAACGCCTGCCGACCGAGCGTGCCTTGGCTGAACGCTTTGAAGTGTCGCGCCCGAGTGTTCGAGACGCCCTACAAAAGTTGAACGCTCGAGGTTTAGTTAATCGTCGTCAGGGCGGTGGCACCTATGTGGCCGAGGGGGTCGGGGCCAGCTTTACCGATCCTTTGCTGAATCTGCTGGCCCAGGATGCCCACGCCGCAGAGTCCGTCATTGAATTTCGCCATGCGCTGGAAGGGCTGGCCGCGCGTTTGGCTGCACAGCGCGGCACCGACGAAGATCGCCAATTAATTCAGCGCAAGTACGATGAACTCAAGCGTGCGCAGGTGGATGGGACCCTTGAAGAGGAGGCCGCGGCTGACGCCGAATTTCATTTGGCGATCGCTGAAGCGGCTCATAATCCGGTCCTTTTGCACGTCATGCGTACCATGTTCCTCTTGCTAAGGGACAACATCGTTGGCAACCTAGGCAGAACTGAGCGCTCAAGTGAGCCTCGACAAAAAATTCGCGAGCAACATGAACGTATGTTGCAGCACATTGTTTTGGACCCGGATCCCATAAAAGCCCGGGCCAGTGCAAGAGAACATCTAGAGACCGTCACAGAAATGGTCCGTGATAATTTAGCCGCCAAAGAGCGGCAACGAACATCCCAGAGGCGTGACTTGTTTAAGCCGTAACACGGCAAAACAGTCTGGAATAACAAGAAAAAGCGAGTGTTCTGGCCACAAGCCATCGGACACCCGAAATTTATTCGACGAGGGAGCTATGGCATGGCCAACCATCCAGACAATTCAGATTTAGATCCAACCGAAACGCAAGAATGGGTCGATTCCTTTGAATCGGTATTGCGTTATGAGGGCGTTGATCGCGCCGGATACCTACTCAAGCGGTTGGTGAACCGTGCCTCGCAGGTGGGCGCGCAGATCCCGGTGGCCTTGACCACTCCCTACCGCAATACCATCCCCACCACTGAAGAATCTCCCATGCCGGGCGATTTGTTCATGGAGCGTCGTATTCGCTCGTTGGTGCGCTGGAACGCTTTGGCAATGGTCATGCGTGCGGGCAAGACGGGTGACGACCTAGGCGGTCACATTGCTTCTTATCAGTCTGCCGCGACGCTGTACGAAATCGGCTTTAACTATTTCTGGAAAGGTCCGGACCATCCCGAAGGCCCCGATTTGATTTACTACCAGGGACACGTATCCCCGGGTATGTATGCGCGCTCGTTCCTCGAAGGCCGCTTCAGTGAACAGGACCTGGATAACTTCCGTCGCGAAGTCGACGGCAAAGGCCTGTCTAGCTACCCCCACCCTTGGTTGATGCCCGATTATTGGCAATTTGCCACCGTCTCAATGGGCCTGGGCCCCTTGCAGGCGATTTATCAGGCGCACGTCATGCGCTATATGGAAAACCGCGAGCTCAAGCCCGCCACCAGCCAAAAAGTCTGGGCATTCCTGGGCGATGGCGAAATGGACGAGCCCGAATCATTGGGTGCGATTTCCCTGGCGGGCCGTGAAAAACTGGACAACCTGGTGTTCGTGGTCAACTGCAACCTGCAACGTCTAGACGGACCGGTCCGCGGCAACGGCAAGATTGTGCAGGAACTCGAAGGCGTGTTCCGTGGCGCAGGCTGGAATGTCATCAAGGTACTGTGGGGCCGTCACTGGGATCCGCTGTTTGAGAAAGACACCAAGGGCTTGTTGCAAAAGCGGATGGACGAGGTGGTCGATGGCGAGCTGCAAAACTGCAAGGCCAACGGTGGCGCATACACCCGCGAACACTTCTTTGGAACCGATCCTGAGTTGCTAAAACTGGTCGAGCACATGTCTGACGAAGAAGTCGGCAAGCTCAATCGAGGCGGACACGATCCCTACAAGGTTTACGCAGCCTATGCGGCCGCCAGTGCCCACAAAGGTCAGCCGACCGTCATTCTGGCCCAAACGGTCAAGGGTTACGGTATGGGTACCTCGGGTGAGTCGCGTAACCCCTCGCACCAGTCCAAAAAGCTGGATGCGGATAACCTGCGCGCCTTCCGTGACCGCTTCGCCCTGCCGATTACTGACGATCAGCTGAGTGATTTGCCGTACTACACGCCGGGTCCCGATAGCGCCGAAGTGCAGTACATGAAGAAAGCCCGTCAGGAGTTGGGTGGTTTCTTGCCCGCGCGTGACAACAGCTTCAGTGGTATCGAAGTGCCCGGTTTGGATGCCTTCAAGGCTCAGACCAAGGGTAGCGGCGAGCGTGAAAACTCGACCACGATGGCCTTTGTACGGATGCTGGCGACGATCGTAAAAGACAAAAAAATTGGCAAGTACGCGGTCCCGATCGTGCCTGATGAGGCCCGTACCTTTGGTATGGAAGGGATGTTCAAGCAGATTGGCATCTACTCCACCGAAGGCCAGAAGTACACGCCGCATGACTCGGACATGGTGCTGAGCTATCACGAGAGTGCGTCGGGTCAGATCCTGGAAGAGGGCATCAACGAAGCCGGCGCGATGTCGAGTTGGATTGCGGCGGGTACTGCCTACGCAAACTATGGCGTACCGCTGATTCCTTTCTACATCTACTACTCGATGTTTGGTCACCAGCGAATCGGCGATTTGGCATGGGCTGCCGGTGATATGCAGGCCAAGGGCTTCTTGTTAGGCGCCACTGCCGGTCGTACTACCCTTAACGGTGAAGGTCTGCAGCACCAGGACGGACATAGTCATATCTTTGCCGGTGTCATTCCTAACGTGGTCTCCTACGACCCGACCTATGCACACGAAGTGGCGATCATTGTTCAAAATGGTCTCAAGCGGATGTATCAGGACGCAGAAAACATCAGCTTCTACATGACGCTGATGAACGAGAACTACCCGCATCCTGAAATGCCGGCGGGCTGTGAAGAGGGTGTCCTCAAGGGTCTGTACCGCCTCAAGAAAGCCGCAGGTAAGCGCAAATTGCGCGTCCAGTTGATGGGCTCAGGCACCATCTTGCGAGAGGTGGAAGCCGCAGCCGAGATCCTGGCCGCCGACTTCAACGTCGACGCGGATGTCCTCAGCGCCACCAGCTTCAACGAGCTGCGCCGCGATGGTTTGGATGTTTCTCGTCAAAACCTGTTGAACCCGGGCAAGACTGCCCAGCAACCCTGGATTACTCAGGTCCTTAGCGAAGTGGATGCGCCGGTTGTCGCAGCCACAGACCACATCAAGCTGTACGCCGATCAAGTTCGCGAGTGGGTGCCGGGCATCTACAAAGTACTTGGCACAGACGGCTTTGGCCGTTCGGACAGCCGCGTGAAACTGCGTGAGCACTTTGAGGTGAACCGCCACTACGTGGTGTTGGCTGCGCTGACTGCCTTGGCTGAAAAAGGCGATATCAAGCCGGCAGTAGTGACCAAGGCCATCAAAGACTTTGGCATTGACGTTAACAAAATGAACCCCTTGTTCGCATAAGGGTTGAAGGACATGAGTGATATGAACGTAAAAGTCCCAGATATTGGTGACGCCAGTGAAGTTGAAGTCATTGAAGTAGCCGTGGCCGTGGGTGACAGCGTAGAGGAGGGGGATACCCTGATCGTGCTGGAATCGGACAAGGCGAGTATGGAAATCCCTGCGCCGCGCAGTGGTGTGATTCAACAGATCTTGATCAAGGAAGGCGATCAGGTTAACGAAGGCGTCGATATCGTCGTGATGGCAGGGGCTGATGCGCCTGCGGAACCGACTGAGGTCGCAGCCCCGGCTCCGTCTCCGGCTGCGCCCGTTGCCGAGGCCGCTGCGCCGGTTGCGGCGGCTGCAGCGTCATCGAGCGTTGAGGTCGCCCGCGTGCCTGACATCGGTGAGGCCAGTGACGTTGAGGTGATCGAAGTTGCCGTGGCCGTTGGCGATACGGTGGCTGAAGGTGACACCTTGATTGTGTTGGAATCGGACAAAGCCAGTATGGAGATCCCTTCTCCTGTGGCAGGTGTGATTCAGAGCCTCGTCGTCAGTGAAGGCGTTAAGGTCGGTGAAGGCGATGAAATCGCCACAATCGCTTCCCAGTCTGCTGTTTCACCGGCGGCGCCTGCTGCTCCTGCTGCTCCTGCTGCTCCTGCGGTTGAGTCTGCACCAGTCGCGGCTGCGCCAGCGAGTGTGACCGTGGCGGTTCCTGATATCGGTGAAGCGACCGACGTCGAAGTCATCGAAGTGTCTGTTGCGCCTGGTGACAGTGTTAGCGAAGGCGACACGCTGATTGTTCTTGAGTCAGATAAAGCTAGCATGGAGATCCCAGCGCCCGCCGATGGTGTGATCGAAACCTTGAGCGTTAAAGAAGGCGATAAGGTCAGCGAAGGCACACTGATTGCCACCCTAGCTTCCAGCGCTGCTGCCCCAGCGCCGGTCGCCAGTGCGCCTGCGGCACCTGCACCGGCACCGGTTCAAGCTGCAGCGCCTAGTGCGACTGCCCCAGCCAAGGCGCCGACCGCAGGGCCGACCAGCCCTGCGGTGGATGTTCATGCCGGTCCTGCGGTGCGTGCGTTGGCTCGAGACTTAGGCGTGGATCTGACGCGTGTCACGGCAACCGGACCTCGCAATCGGGTGCTCAAGGAAGACGTTCAGAATTACGTCAAACAGGCCCTGGCTAACCCGTCAGCTGCACCCGCTGCTGCCGGTGCCGTGGCTTCCAATGGTATTCCTGCGGTCAAACTGCCCGACTTTGCTAAGTTCGGTTCGGTTCGTCGTGAAAAAATGTCCAAGTTGCACCGTGTGACCGCCGATAACATGACCAAGTCTTGGTTGAATGTTCCGGCGGTGACTCAGTTTGATGAAGTCGACATCACTGAATTGGAAGCGTTCCGCAAGGCCAAGAAAGCGGTCGCTGAAAAGGCTGGCGTTAAGCTGACTCCGCTGCCGTTCTTGATCAAGGCAGCCGCCACGGTATTGCGTGAATTGCCGCAGTTTAACGTCGCCTTGGACATGGAAGCCGGTGAGATCATTCATAAGGATTACGTCAATATCGGTATGGCGGTGGACACACCGGCGGGTCTGATGGTGCCAGTGATTCGTGATGCGGATAAAAAGTCGATCTATGACATTGCCCGCGAGACGATTGAATTGGCGGGCAAGGCACGTGACCGCAAACTGACTGCGGCGGATATGACCGGTGGCTGCTTTACGATTTCGTCATTGGGATCGATTGGCGGTACTCAATTCACGCCGATCGTAAACAACCCAGAAGTAGCCATCATGGGGGTCTCCAAGGCCAGCATGCAGCCCGTTTGGGATGGCAAGGGTTTCGAGCCACGCCTGATCATGCCGATCAGCCTGAGTTACGACCACCGCGCCGTTAACGGCGCGGACGGCGCTCGGTTCACGACTCGGATGGGTCAGTTGCTGGGTGATATCCGCGAGATGCTGCTGTAACGCACCCTCTTGTTGGAAAAGCGCCCTGCGGGGCGCTTTTTTTTTGCTTTACTTATGGGCAATGAAAAGACGATCACTCCTCGCCGCATCACTGGTCTGCATTGCCACGCCCAGTGTGGCCAATATACGACCGCGTCCGCTGGTGATTAGCACGGGTACCCCGGGGGGAACCTACTATCCCCTCGGCGTGGGATTGAGCCAGCTGCTCAATGCTCAGCGCGTCCCTCGAACTCGGCGGCGGCTAGCGGCGGTCTCCTCGGCCGGAAGCATCGAGAATTTAGACCGTTTGCAGTGGGGCGACTGTGATTTGGCGCTGTGCCAGGCGCTGTTTGCCCGCCAGGCCTATCAACGCCAGGGTCAGTTCTCGGATTTTTCGCCGCGGGCGCCCGTGGTATCGCTGGGTGCGTTATGGCCCAACGTCGAGCACTTTGTGATGCGCTCTGGACTGAGCTCAAACGCGGACTTGCGTGGTTTGGCCAGCAAAGACGTGTCGATCAATTTAGGGGCGCCGGGCAGCGGGGCTTTGGGTAGCGGTCAGTTCTTGCTGCAGGCCTTGGGATTCGAGTTTGAGCGGCGTAATGGGCTGTACTATGACGGCTACACCGATGCGGTGACGGCGTTGGTCTCTGGCGCGGTTGATATGATCAATCTGCCTGGTGGGGTGCCGGTACCTGCGGTGACCCGCGCATTCAAGCTCAGCCGTGGCAGTGTGCGGGTAGCCAGCCTATCTGAGGCCGATGTTGTCCGAGCCGACGCAGGCATGGAGCTGTGGCAGCCGGTCACCCTCAGTGCATTCACCTATCCGGGCCAGGCAACGCCGATCCAAACATTGGCACAGCCCAATATCCTGCTGGGTCATGCCGAGTTGGCCGATGATGAGGTTGAGGGGGTGTTGCGGGGTTTGTTTGACGGTGCGGCTTTTCTTTCGAATGTGCATCCCGCGGCGGCCGGTATTCAGCTGCAGCGGGCCACCTTGGGTTTAAGCTTTCCGCTGCATCCGGCTGCCCA
>Ga0209555_10003050_pt1 | contig 11469 bp, 12 predicted proteins | sample SaaInl85LU_5_DNA_FD_184643 | JGI IMG/M metagenome (GOLD analysis project Ga0209555, IMG submission 184643) | Marine microbial communities from expanding oxygen minimum zones in the Saanich Inlet - ESP_85LU_5_DNA (SPAdes) (version 2) | ecosystem: Environmental > Aquatic > Marine > Intertidal... | reverse complement strand
TCCGCCAAATATCAGCCTAGTCGGCTAGAAAGTATACATAAGCATACATTCGAGCATGAAAAACTGAAACTTACTGGGGCAGCGCCATAAACAAACAGATGTGATACGATGAGCGTCCGCTCGCACGGCTTGACTTATAGCATGTTTTTACAAAGCTATCGCCAGTTGCTGCCATTCTACGCCAAAAAGAAATTTCAGTGTTCAACACAGCGTTTCCGCCCTACATCCAAAATGACATCAAAAACACACTCGCACGCACACCAAGAATATTACCTCACAAACCATTGTTTATAAATGCATAATCTATACCGCCTCCATTGAAAATCCTCGTGTCGGTGGTTCGATTCCGCCCCCGGGCACCATTTTAAAAGCAATTTCAATGACTTAGCCGAGCGCCATGCACGCTTAAGTTGTGTTTTCCATAAACACACCATAAACACACTTTTTGCCGTGTTGCTGACTATTTTAGGCGCTGAATCACGGTGTTGAACACAGTGTTGGCTGGTGCTGTGTTGCGAACACTGTGTTGGCGGAGTTTTGGGAGAACATAGCTTGGGACACACAAGGAACGTGATTGCTGGCTTTCTGACTAGAGCGGACATTCAGGTCAGGCGCGACGAAGATTAGGTTTGAGCCCAACCTGTGAGTTTAGTCTTTATGCTGCATGCGCTCGCAGCGTTAAAGCTCGAACAGCTACGTTGCAAGTTAACCAGCCATTCATGCGAAGCGCATCGAGTTTAATGCGAACAGAGATTGGCGCGGCTGAACCGCATCAAATCTGTTTTGACTACCTAATGTGTTACGTTTGCAAAATGTAGGAATGCTGCGAACGTTTCGTTTCGCTCGTTGAGAACATAATGACTCATCAGAACTTGTTCACGGGATGATTGCTTAACTCAAAGAATGAACAGGATTTCTCACAAGCAAAGTCTGACCAGTCTGGGCCATCGCGATGCTCAGCTCGTCGCTGAGTATAGCCCAAAGCCGGTGCAGTCCCCGCTCCCCTCCAGCTGCGATGGCGAACTGAAGGATACGGCCCAAGAACACAAAATCTGCCCCTTGGTGCAGGGCACGCAGGACATCTTCGCCGGACCTTATGCCACTGTCAAAAAATAAAGGAAAAACAGGACCGACCTCCGCACGAATCTCCTGCAGCATTTCGATCGGGGTTGGCGCACTTTCCAATTGGCGGGCACCGTGGCTGGACACTTGGATACCATCGACGCCCACTTTTTTTAGCTCTGCGGCATCTTCTACGTCTAGCACTCCTTTAACTACAAGCTTTCCCGGCCACATATCACGCAATCTAGTAAGCGTACCCCATGTAGCTTTGGCGCGGCTTTCGGTACGATCAAAATCGTAGCCATCCATCTCAAAGTTGGCCATTTGGGGCTTGCCGGCTGCAAGCTGTGTTAGCGACCACCGTGGGTGAACAGCAAAATCAATAAATTGACGCGGCCCGATCGAGAATGGCATTTTGAAACCGTGCCTCAATTCGCGTGGACGGCGGCCGACTTCTGGTACGTCAACGGTCAGCACTAGTGTAGTATAGCCTGCGGCCTTGGCTCGCTCGACTAACTTGAATGTACCATCCCCATCGCCAGAGAAGTAGAGTTGGAACCAGGCGTGCCCGTCAGCCACCTCGATGATCTGCTCAAGTGGTGTGGAGGCCACAGTCGACACACCATGGGGCACTTTGTATTGTGCAGCCAGCCGGGCTAGCATCAGATCAGCTCCCGGTGCGCTAAGATTGCACATACCCATTGGTGCAATGCCAAATGGGCGCTCGGCGTGTGTACCAAACAGTGGTACACTGAGGTTTCGGGAGGACACATCGCGTAGAATGCGGGGCCGCAAGGTTATGGAATCGAGGGCAGCACGGTTGCGCACTGCCCCTGTTTCGCGTCCGGCAGAACCGTCAATGTAGTCAAATACCATCCACGGCAGGCGCCGTTTCGCAATCAGCCGTGCGTCCTCAGCACTATGGATGGCATCGACAGACATTAAGCTTTTACGGCTTCCATAAAACGATGGCGAATGACAACCGGGTCCATTGTAATGACGGGCAGTTTAATATTCCCGCTGTCACATTTGCACACGATGATGGTCATCTGGTCGCTGTCCACTGCCTCTTGCAAAACAGGCCCAAGGTCTTTGTCCTGGACCTCGATCACGTTCTCGCAGCCACAGGCACGCGCCACATCGGTAAGGTTGGTTTTCATGCCTGCATAGGTTGGTTGATCCCCAGTTGATCCATAGGACCCGTTGTCGATGATCAAAAGCGTGTAGTTGCCTGTCGCGTTATTGGCGATCGTGGGCAGCGTGCCGAGGTTGGTCAGAACAGACCCGTCCCCGTCAATTGAGATCACAGGCTTGTCTTGAGCCAACGCCAGACCAAAACCAATAGAAGACGACAAACCCATCGTGCCAAGCATGTAAAAATTACGCTCATTGTCGTCGATCATGTGCAGCTCTTGACTGGGCAGACCGATGTTGCAAACAACAAGGTTAGGATTGAGGATTGGAGCGATTTCTTTCAGGATTTCAGAACGGATCATTGGTCGCCATAGCCTCCCCAGAAGTTGGCGTCGGTCAAGATCGCCACAGGTTTGTTGCACATGAAGGTATATTTTAGAATGTTGTCAAATTCTTTGACATCATCTTTCCAGTGGAAATGATAGGTTGGGATATTCAACTGAGCCAACAACGCCTTTGTGTGAACTGCCATTTCGACCTGACAGGCCACAGGTTCGCGCAATTCGCCACGATAGGAAATGATCATCGGCAGTGGCATGCGGTAAAATTGCGTTAGCGTCGCCAATGTGTTGATCGTCACACCGATTGCGGTGTTCTGCATGATGATGGCAGGACGTTTGCCGCCCATAAAGGCACCAGCGCATAAGCCCATGCCTTCATCTTCTTTGTTTGAAGGGATGTGGAAGATGTCTTCGCGCGCATCAACTTCCTCTATCACACCAGCGAGCTGTTTACACGGCACTGTGGTGACAAAAGAGACGTCGTTTGCGACAAGATCATCTACGATCTTCTTGTCGATGTTCATAAGAAAAAGCCTTTCTGATTGGATAGAATTTGTGAGAGATGGCTACGTCAGGCACTACGGTAAACGTGCACAGCGCAGGGCGCATGCCGCACAACACGCGCAGCAGTAGAGCCCAACAAATAGTCGCTGAACCCCGGTCTATGTGATCCCATGACGATGCAATCGATGCTGTGCATTGATGCATAATCAATAATGGAGCGATAGGTATGTCCAACGACCATCTCGGCTTTCACACCGCTTAGGTGTTTAGTCTTTGCATGCAATTCGGCCCGTGCCCTTACAAGCCCATCTTGTTTTGCTTCATTATCAACATAGGCCTGAACAGATCCTTGCGGCGCTTCATAGACATGCAGGGCAATAATCTCACCAGTGCCGCCGTTCAGAGCTTTGGCAATCTCCAGGGTGCCTTTGGACACACCATGGTCAAGCGCCATCGGAACAAGGATTTTTTGATACACGGGGTAAATCTCCGATAGAGTGTCGTAATTACGACCAAGGGTTCAAAATGATTTTCGGCATCGCCACTTTGCCTGCACGAATGTCAGCAAAAGCGCTTGGGCCGTCTGCTAAGGGCCGAATTTGTGTCCAGTCCAACGGACCAAGTCGCCCGTCGAAAAGCGCTGCAGCCGCATCGCGGAAATCGGCAGCCGTATATGTGTATGTGCCGATAAATGTAATCTCTTGCAAAGTGGCGCGGCGCACGTCGAAGCCAGGCTTATCATCACCCAAGCCCACATGCGCGATAATGCCACCAGGTTGCAAAAGCCTGGATGCAGAGGCACGTGTTACTCCAAAGCCAACCGCGTCGATCGCGATGGGAAAACTTTGATCAGTTGCGGCAACCGCAGTCTGACCCGCTTGTTCACACAAGAAAGCGCATCTAGCGGGATCAGGTTCAACGATTGTCACGTCGTCCAAGCCCATCGCTTTCAGCGCGAGGGATGCCGCCAATCCAATGGCCCCACCGCCGATCACTAATGCGCGTTTTTCCATCGCAGGATGCAGCGCCTGAAGCGCCAGTCGGGCAGCATGCCAGCTAACAGCCAAGGGTTCCGCCAATGCCGCCTTTTCCAGTGACACATGATCTGGCACCTCCACCAGATTAGACAGTGGCATCACCAAATATTGCGCAAAGGCACCTTCGCGTGGGGCCATGGAAATGATCTGACGATCAGGACACAAGTTTTCGCGGCCTGCTTTGCAAGCAAGGCATTCGCCGCAAGTCACCAGCGGATTTATAGTGACGCGCATGCCGTCATGTGTGCCGCCTTTGATCGTCCCAGCAGCCTCGTGTCCCAAAATAAGCGGTGCAGGACGACGTGCATCGTGGCCGAGATAAGCGTGCATATCGGATCCGCAAATCCCAACGGCCTCAACTTTGATCAAATGCTCTCCGGCTTGCGGAATGGGATCTAATACATCCGTGAAACTGAGTGTTTCAACACCCTGATAAACAAGCGCTTTCATTTTGCGGTGAACCCCCCGTCGACCATAAGAACCTGACCTGTGACGAAGGCTGACGCATCCGAGCACAAGAACAGGATCGGACCGTCCATATCTTCCAGCATGCCATTGCGACCCACGCAGGTTTGCGCAGCATTGCGGTCGGCACGTGCCGGATCGTCAAACACCGCCGCCGTCAGTTCCGTCGGGAAGAACCCGGGTCCTATGGCATTTGCCGTGATCCCGTAGGGGGACCACGCTTCGGCCATGGCGCGGGTCAATTGGCTGATAGCACCTTTACTGGCACCGTAGGCAATCCCGCCGGGAAAAGCCCGTGTGCTTTGCAACGACGCAAAATTCACAATGCGCCCCCAACCTTTGGCTTGCATTGCAGGCATAAAAGCCTGCGACACAAAGAAGGGCGCATTCAGGTTCAGCGCAATGGTTTGATCCCATCCGTCAGGCGTCACGTCATCTGCCGCTTCCCGCGTATTGACGCCAGCAGCATGAACCAGAATATCAGGTGCCCCGAATGGGGCGGACACATCGCGAACCAGTTGCGCCAAGCAATTTCGATCCGCCACATCGGCCACGACTCGCGCAGCGCTTGGGCCAATTTCAGCACAGAGGCTGTCCAAAGCCTCTGCACGTCTTGCAATCCCCACAACCGATGCTCCAGCCGCGGCCAGCGTGATCGTAGCGCGCCGTCCAAGGCCGGAACTGGCGCCGGTAATGCAGGCCACTTTGCCAGACAAATCAAAAAGGGGGGCGGTGTAGGCCACGCGCTTAAACTTCAGCTGTCAGGTCAAAGTTTTCGCCGGGGAAGTATTTGGCGAGGCGCACATCTGCAGCGCGCGCGTGCCCTTCCATCCCCTCTAGCCGTGAGATACGGGCCGTTGCAATCGCTACATCCTTGGAGGCTTCCTGCGTTGCGCGCTGCCATGTGACGATCTTCATGTACTTGTGCACCGACAGACCACCCGTGTAACCTGCCGCACCAGAGGTCGGCAGCACGTGGTTTGTGCCCGACGCTTTGTCCCCGTAAGACACCGTGGTTTCTTCACCTAAGAACAACGACCCGTAGCAGCTCAGGTTTTGCAGCCACCAATCGAGGTCTTCGGCCATCACGGTCAAATGCTCCGGTGCGTATTCGTCGCTGCATTTTGCCATATCAACACGGTCGGCACACACGATGACTTCCGCATAATCGCGCCATGCAGCAAAGGCGTTGTCGCGGTTTAGCTGTGGCAAGTCTTCGATCAACGCGGGCACACGCGCCATGACATCTTCAGCCAATGCACGGTCGTCCGTGACCAGCCAAACTGGAGAATTGTATCCATGTTCGGCTTGGCTGACCAAGTCGGTTGCAACGATGTGCGGATCGGCACCTTTATCGGCAAGGATCAAGCTGTCTGTGGGACCAGCAATCATGTCGATGCCGACGCTGCCGAACAGAATGCGTTTGGCTTCAGCCACAAATTGGTTGCCCGGACCGACAAGAATATTTGCCTTGGGCAACCCAAACAGGCCATAGGTCATTGCGGCCACGCCCTGCACGCCGCCCATAGCCAAAATCTTGTCTGCGCCGCAGATGTGCGCGGCATAGATAATGGCGGGGGCCACACCTACGCCAGGGCGCGGTGGTGAACAGGCGGTGATGTGCTTACACCCCGCAACTTTTGCTGTGGTAACGGTCATGATTGCGCTTGCGATGTGGCTATAGCGCCCGCCAGGCACATAGCAGCCGGCGGCATCTACAGGGATCGCTTTTTGGCCCGCCACATACCCCGGGCTAATCTCCATCTCCACATCCGCGACGGTACTTTTCTGCAGCTCGGCAAAGCGTTTGACGTTGTCATGCGCAAACTGGATATCGGCCTTCAGCTTTTCAGGCACCAAAGCGCTGGCAGCCTCGATTTCGGCGTTGGTCAACATCACGTTGCCTTCATATTGATCGAATTTAGCGGCATATTCCATGGCCTTAGCGTCGCCGCCTGCTTTTATATCATCCAGAATCGAAACAACCCTATCGTGGACGTCAGATGCGCCAGACGCCGATGTAAGCGTCGCTTTCTTGAGATATTCACGTGTCATTTTTATGTGTCCTACTTATAGATATCTGGAAGCAAAGTTGTCGAAACGGTAGGCACGTAAGCGATAAACAAGACCACGACAAACATGCACAATACAAAGGGCACGGCGCGCACGGCGATCTTTAGGATCGATTCACCTGTTATACCTGAGACAACAAAGAGATTGAGGCCGAGCGGTGGAGTGATGAAACCCACCCCAAGCGCAGTGATCATCATGATGCAAAACTGGATTTCGTTCATGCCAATATTTTCGGCCAATGGCTGAAGGATCGGTGCCAAGATCACGATGTTGGGTGTCGTTTCCATTACACAGCCAGCGGCTATCAGGATACCGATCATCAACAGGATCAGGATCCAAGGCTCAGTAGTAAGGCTAGTTGCAGAAGTGACAAAGCCTTGCGGGACGCCCATAATTGCCAAGGCCTCAGCTAGCGGTGCGGAAAAGGCTATGATTGGAAGGATCACACCGTTGACCTTGGCAGAGCTGACCAGCATCGCGGGAAAGTCCGCAAAGCGCAGCGTCCTAAGTAGAAAACCCATTAAAATTGTAACCACGACGGCTGTTGCACCGGCTTCGGTCGGGGTCAGGCGGCCCGAGAAAATCCCATAAAAAATAATACCGGGCACGATGAACGCATACCAGCCAGATTGTAGCGAACGGCCCAGATTGCCAAGCCATTCCATAATCGTCAGATTGCCGCCGCCCTCATAAGCGTAGATCCGGTTCACAACGAGGTTGGTTATCAAGATCGCGAACAGGATACAGAGGCCGGGGATCAAGGCCGCGAGGAACAAAGTTGATGCGGACACACCCAGTACAAGGCCGATGATGATGTAAGCAATCGAGGGCGGAATAAGAATGCCAGTACATGCGCCCGCGGCCACCAAAGCGCAGGCATAGGGGCGTGGATAACCGGCCTCGACCAGACGCGCGATCGTCATGCGGCCCACCGCAGCTGCACCCGCCGCGTCAGAGCCCGAAATCGCCGCAAACATACCACAAACCAGCACGGTAGCAGAGCCGAAACCGCCTTTGGTAAAACAAGTCAGGGCTTCAGCAACATCTAGAAACTTACGACTCAGCCCCGTTCGAACTAACACGTCGCCGGTCAGGATAAACAGCGGGATCGCTGTCAGTGCAAAGGCGTCAATGCCAGTGAATAACCGCTCACCCACTAGGCTGAGCGGCAGATCACCTGACATGAGCAACATCAAAATAGCAGACGATCCAATCGCCGCCCAAACGGGCACGGCCATGGCGATAAGCGCCACGAACAGGAGGACGGGCACATAAAAATCCCGGCCAAGCTCAACAGTTTGCGCAACAGTATTCCAGAGCATCGTACCGCTCCTCAATCAAATAGAGTGTCGCCCTCATAGACCGGCTTGCCAGTCTTGAGGGAAATGAAATCGCAGCGAAGCGACTGCAGCAAGCGCCAAATCATCAGGCCAAACCCTGTAGGGACAGCCATAAGGAACCAGACTTTGGAAAGCCGTAAACCGTCCGTGACAGAGCCAAATTTCCAAGACACATGGACAGATTCAAACGACCAATAAAGTGCGATCACCGCCACAATCAGCATTACAACATCGCCGAACATATAAAGTAGCGCTTTGGGTCGTTGACCCAGGTAATGCATAACCACGTCAATGCGAATGTGCGCACGTTCTTTGACGGCGGCGGAGGCTCCAATCCAAGCCAGATAAATGAAGGAGTAACGTACGATTTCTTCGCCCCAGATGGACGAATATGCGAAAATTTCACGGCGCAAGACTTCGACCGCCATTGTAATGACCAGCATGACGTAAAATATCAAAAGCAGCCAGCGTTCCGCGTTTTTATCGAGTCGGCACAGGAATTCCATAATCCGTCCAATCGGTTGCCATGCAAAAACAACGCACATCCGTTGCGCCAACCGTTTTGCATGTCTGAGAAAAAGTGTGCCGGACGCTACGTAAGCGCCCGACAAGTTCTTATTACGCGTCGTGTACGTAATATTTGCCCTGGGTCGAGGCAGCTTCTTCCATCTGCGCAAAAGCATCCATGGAACCGGCGAGTTTGACTTTGAACTCGTCCCACTCAGAACGCTGATAACCGCCCGCATCTTTCCACTCAGCTAACTGATCATCGCTAAGGCTGTGGAATTCAACGCCAGCCTTGGACAACTCGGCCATGGCATGCGCACGTGCCGATGGCACCTTTGCAAGGTTCTGGTGGCCAGTCATCTCGGAAGCCCACATGATGCCTTCTTGAATGTCGGCAGGCATAGAGTTGAACCATTCGAGGTTGCACGAATACACCTGCGAGTCCGGTACCGCCTGCGTGAAAGTCACATGGGACAGCATGTCCTTGAAGCCGAACACGAACAACGCACCAACTGACGGATCAAGCGCATCTGCTACACCCTGCTGGATCGCTGAAGGTGTTTCACCCCATGCTACCGGGGTCGGGTTAGCACCAACCATACGGTAGTACTGCTGCAGCATAGCGGATCCTGGCACACGGAACTTTACGCCATCCAGGTCGCCGGGCGTTAAGACAGCTCCTGCGCCACCCTTCCGGACAGCAACAACACGCGGGTCAATATTGACGTAGAACAATGGCTTAAAACCGTTTTTCTCAATTTTTGGTGTAACGTTTGTGTTCCAAAAATCAGAGTTTACTAGGTTAGTGAAACGCTGGTTGGACCCACAAAGATACGGCATATTGATCAGGTCAACAGTAGACGCAAATGGCGCGAAGTTAGACAGTGAGTGCTGAGCTGCTTGGATCGTACCACCCTGGACGGCCTGAACCAATGCACCACCTGCCCCCAACTGACCACCAGGAGCTAACTTTACATAAACCCTGCCGTTGGTCGCGTTCTGGATATTTTCCTTAAGGTCGAGCTGCATAATCGGGTAGCTTCGCGATGCACCCAGGACATAAGCTGTTGCAATTGTCATGGTATACTCAGCAGCGGCCTCGCGCTCACGTTCTTCATTAGCCGATTGAGCTGAAGCCTCGCTCGACCAAAGCGTACCCGCAGCACCTGCTACAAGAGCTGCAGTAAATCCCCCAGTTGATGCAACCTTTAAAAAGTTCCTACGCTCTAGCGACGCAATCTCTTTACGATCTTTATGATCCATTTGGATCTCCTCCCTTTAAACTTGTTCGCTGTCGTCATTCTTCGAACGATCAGCCTCTTTTCTCAGAATAGCGACGACGAAAAGAACCGCCGCAAAAGACAGAACCAGCATTTCTCCAACATCTCCAAGAACGGCAGCATCCGCAAAAGCGCCGAGGGCTACGTTCAAAAAGAACACCAAGAAGACAATAAGTGCACCAATGAGAAACATGACAATCCTCCTCGCTGCCCAGTCCCGCTACCAGTGTAAGCGCTTACAAAAATAAATTGCAAGCGCTTACATATTTTATATTTGAATGTGTTAGCATACATATACCAAGCACTAATGTTGAAAACACTGCGACTAGATGAATACTAAACCATGCATCCCCACTCTAAGCGACGTTGCCAAAGCCGCTGGTGTTTCAACTGCGACTGTATCTCGCTGTTTGAATGAAAACCAAAAAGTCGCCGCAAAAACGGTAGAAATGGTAATGAAAGCAGTCGAAGAGCTCGGCTACACCCCAAATTACCACGCGCGTGCGATGGCCGCGAAGCAGTCTCATACGGTTGGCGCAATCATTCCCACGATGGAGAATGCGATTTTTGCACGCGGCTTACAGGCGTTTCAAGAAACACTTTTTGAACAAAAGTATAATTTGCTTGTGTCCAGCAGCGCCTATCAGCCAAAGAGGGAAGCTCAGCAAATCCGTGAACTGGTGGCGCGTGGTGCTGACGGCCTGCTGCTGATTGGATTCGAACGCGACGAGGCCATTTACGACTTTTTAGCTCAGCGTGATATTCCTGTTGTTCTAGCTTGGGCCTCAAGACAAAACTCAGATCTCGCTTATGTTGGCTTTGATAATCGAGCTGCGATGAGAATGTTGACTGACAAAGTAATTGAAATGGGTCATCGGCAAATTGGGATAATTTCAGGAATCACTGAAGGCAATGACCGTGCCGCTGAAAGACTTGCTGGCATCAAAGATAGCTGGCAGGCTCATGGTGGCTCCCTAGACGAACTTGCTATTGTTCAAACACCATATGATACAGAAAACGGTGGCGTTGCCTTAAAACAGCTTGTCCAGGCGACCCCAAGACCCTCAGTTATTATTTGTGGAAACGATGTGCTTGCAACAGGTGCAATTTCAAAAGCGCGTGATTTGGGCATTAAAGTTCCAGACGATATTTCAATTACCGGATTTGATGATATCGAACTAGCTAAGCATGTCTCCCCTGCCCTAACTACAGTTCACGTTCCACATCGTCAAATGGGCCACATTGCCGCCAAAAGCCTGATTAACTTAATTGAAAAAAAAGGCGAGAAGGCATTTCACCAGTTGGATGTATTTATCGAGATGCGTGCTTCTTTGAAACGAATTTCGACGCCAGGAGCAAATTAGTAAGCCAGCCAGTAAAACTGGCAATAACTAGGTTTATTCATTTTAGGCAAAATCTGTCTCTTTCTCTTATACACACTTCCATAGACTTGTTGGTGTGCCCTGCCATAGTGTTGCTGTGAGGAGCAGGACATGCGGCAGCTGCGTGATGATACACATCTGATACTGGACGGCGAGGTGCGGGTGTATCGGCGTGAGCGCAGCAAGCGCTGGCAGGCGGCCTTTGTGATTGATGGGCACACGATCCGCAACGTTTCAATTCTGTTAAAATCGATAGCAGGATATATAAAGATAAGCATGGCTTAGTTGGGTTATCACTGATGGAGATCATTATTATTTGTCGCAAAAACTTCTGCGGCTGAAAA
>Ga0209555_10003049_pt1 | contig 11469 bp, 25 predicted proteins | sample SaaInl85LU_5_DNA_FD_184643 | JGI IMG/M metagenome (GOLD analysis project Ga0209555, IMG submission 184643) | Marine microbial communities from expanding oxygen minimum zones in the Saanich Inlet - ESP_85LU_5_DNA (SPAdes) (version 2) | ecosystem: Environmental > Aquatic > Marine > Intertidal... | reverse complement strand
CTTTGGTTGGTCCGTATTTTTTAATCCATTGTACTAATCCAATACGTATATCAATGTTATCTCTTTCAGCTATATATCTTAACCAAAGATCCAATGCCTCTATTTGTGCAGGTGAATAATTGTGCCATTGAATATAACCTTTAAAAGGTTCTTTTAATTTACATATTTGATCTTCATGTGCAGTAGTTCCTGCATATGTCTTTCCATTTTTGATATAACCAAAGTTATTAATCTCAATTCCTACAGAATGACGGTTCATAAAACCAGATCCTGTTTTACCAAGATGCCAACCTTGACCACCTTCTGGAAATGCTTGCACCATTACACCATCATACTCATCATCATTATTTCTGATATTCTGACCTCCTAGTACAAATTCAGTAGCAACTCTTCCACGGCTATCTCTACCCCAACTATCTATAGTTTTATAAGGATTATTCCACCCTGCTGTATGATGTATAAAAACATAATCATTAGTAACAGGACCTTCTAGATATTCACCTTTAGGTAAAAAATGTTTATGTATAACTTGATTAAATGAAGTAGTAAAATACTGCTCTGCAATATCAGTGTCTTCATCTATAGCTTCAAACTCAGGACCATTTGTTAAAAGAAGTGTCCAGGTATCATTACCTACGATACCATCTGCACTTAAATTACGTCCTAACTGAAATCTAATAACTGCTTTTTTAGTAGCCGGACCAAAAAGTCCATCTTTTTTTAAACCAAGCAGCTGTTGTAGTTTTTTTACATCCTGACCTTTTGAGCCCTCTTTTAACATTTCCATTACTTTTGTTTTTTAAGGGTTCTTGTTTTAGGCTCATTAACAGCACTCATTGCTGCTTCAAATTCAGCTCTAGCTTCTGATGGTTGTTCAGGTTCACCTTCTTGTTCTCCTTCTTCACCAGCTGCATATGCTTGTGCTAAAAACATTTGTGCTTGTAATCTTTCTGCACGTGCCTTTTCAACATCTCTTAATAGTTCTTCATATTCTTTCTGAACCTTTAAGTGTTTGATGTTGTCTTTGTAGAAAGCGGTGATTTCTTCTCTACGTTTTTGCAGTTCTTCTTTGGAAAGTTCTGCTTGTTGATTTTCTTGTGACATACTTGTTAATTTTTAATGTTTAACAAATATATACAATTATAAGTTTAAATACAAAAAGTTTAACCGTTTATTTATAAAACCGTTTTAATTCCAATATGTAAATAGTTTAGATTACGATTTATCTGTAATATACTGGCTGTGGTCCAAATTCTTTTATAGATCTTTAAATCAGCACCTATTCTACCTGTAATTAATGATGGATTATTATTTAACCTATATGCGGGGCCACCATAGATTCTTAATTCACGAATTGCAAATTCATACTGTACAAATGAGTAGGTTGCACCATGATGACCCTTACCCATTGCAAGTACTCCAACAAATACGTCATTGTAACCAACTTCTGCAACAACACCTCTTGCATGCAGACAAGCTACATAACCTATGGCACCTGATTTGTTTTTATCTAAGATATAATTCTTAGGTGTTCTATAAGGTGAGCATTCTTGACCATGAAGGCTAATACTAATAAAAAGTGTAAAGATTAATTTATATAGATTGGAAAAAGAAAACACTATTCCTTAATCATTTCATGCAAGGTGGCACATTTTTCATATTCCTCAGATTCAACATACCAATCTATCATAGCTTCTATAGTTTCTTTATTGAATCCTGCTTCAACATCATGCATGACAACAGTATACTCTACATTATTTGCTATGTCATTATCTAGAAGCTCATCAAAGGTTAACTCTTTTGTGATTATTTTAAAAGAGTTGTCATAAGCTTTCTCAAGCATTTTCTCTGCTACTTCTGCTTTCTCAATGTCTCCTAAACTATCCCAAAGGTTTTCTTCAAAGTTATCTTCATTCATAATAAAAAGTATTAAGCTGTTATATACATAATATACAAAATATCTAAGATATAGTACCAGAACATACTGTTACTTTAACGCATAGAGTTAGAGAATTAATTCATCAAGGTCCAGTCCATGCTCCATCATAACACGATTAATTTCCCTGAATGTCTCATCCAATCCATCAAACTCATCTCTCTCTTGAGGTTGATCTTCAAATCTACGCTCTAAGGTTTTGTGGAGATTATGTGTTATCTCAAACAAAGCACAAGCCATATCCATAGACTTCACAGCTCTTAGGTGAGCCATTCTATCATCCGGATCATCTAAATTATATTCTAATGTTGCTTTCATAGTTTAAATAATTCATAAGTGCTATTACCGGTTTTGAACTTAATGTAATCATCTCTCTGCTCTACTATCTCGGTGATTGTAGTAGTCTGCCAAGTAAAGAAATCATTGAATGGAGACATGATCAATGAACGTCCAATATCCGGCTGATCATGTTTATCTTTAAGTGTACCATCTTCATTCCATTCTAACCACATCACCCTAGCAGATTCCTTAATCAAATTATCCCGTTCACGTACCAATCTATATTTAGGTTCCTCTGTATCTAGGTTTAATTCTATTTTAATTTGATTTAGCTTGCTCATATTCATATATAATAAAAAGAGAGGCTTCGGGTCTTGCAAGGTTACTGGTTTATTAGCTGTCCTAACCTTTTACAACGATTGTTCTGGTACGTCACCACCTTGTTCTCTAATCTAACAGCTTCACTACCTCTCTTTTATTTTTTCAAATATAGTGAATTTTTTATATCCCCCCAATTTTTAAATCTAATACCATACCCCCCGGTCCTGCTAAAGTTTTGTGTTTGGCATTCTTGTGATGTCATAGATTACGGCTCCCCTCCTAAAATTTGACGGGGAGGTACCCCCTCAATTATTAACCATATAAATTTTTAATTATCATGAAAAATTCAGTATTTTTTAACAAAGTAAACATAAACGAGAACACAAAGAATGTGACTCTTTATGTAACTTCTGCCCCACGTGAAACCACAAAAATAGATTTTTTGGGTATGCAAGGGGGCATGCGTGTCCAAGATAAGATTATCAATGGACAGCTAAACATGCTTGATGAGACCGGCAAGAGCCTTAAGTCTAATCACCCAGTTGTCAAGAAAATCAGAACCCTAGAACCGGGTGCTGAATTGCCTGGCTTCCGCATTAACACAGATGCTCCTGTGCTTGACCTGCAAACAGGTGAACCACTACGCAATCTGTATTGGGTTGAAGCTGCACAATAGTGTAGCTTTGCCCAATTGGGTTACGTCCACTGCAATATACATGCATTGTTACGTGACTGCTTAATGTATATATAATAAACACAGTTTACGCTTAAACTACCTGGCTGGCGTTGCAAGTTACCAGGAACTGTGTTTATTTTTTTTTTACAATTAGAATCAAACATCATGAATAAAACAAACAAATGGTATGTATTTCATACCAGAACAAACAATGAGAGTACTATTGTAACTCTCATATCTCATTTATCTGTAGGGATGAAGGACTTACTGGCAGGCAATGTTAAAGTACTAAGAGCAAGTGTGCCATTAGATTTTGATATAAGCCAGATGAAAAGAGGTATGGAAGTATCTAACTGTCCAGGTGAAGGTATTTCTTTAACACGTGAAGCTTATGATGCATTATGTTTTAATGCATTGTATGCATAATAGTTAGGGGTGTGTAACAACACCCTATTATTTATTTATTTGTGTGTTACAATGGTAGTGGGTGTCATCATACACCATATTCTTTACCTTCACACTCTCTATAATTATTGTTATGCCGTATATATATTTATATAGCTACAATCAAACTACAAGCACTCAACTTGCACTCATACTATAATCATTATTAGTATTGTCTCTCTCTATATGTTTCTTTATAAGAGAAGAGTATTATTACCCGCAATGTTGTAATCATATATAACTCCTAAGTATGAGTATAAACTACTAATTATTAACCACGTTACCTGGAATCAAACATTTTTATTATGTGATAGCCTTAATCCAGGGCACAAGGTAGATATCTACTGTGTAAGGCAAACAAGTTATACCTAAGCATGTATCCAAACTGCTTTTTTTATTTTATTATTAAAACCAATAGCCATGTTTTACTCAGAAGAATCAGAAAAAATATCAGAATTAAAAGTATTAAAATCAGCAGCAGGTTATTACATAGGTCATTTATATCTTGATAATGATATGAAAGTATGGTTACCATATGATAGATTATCTGGATACTATGTAACCAAAGAAGATGCAGCTGAAGACTTACCTTCATTTATAGAAGAAGTATAAACTATTTACCATAAAACCATAAACCATGAAAAAGATAACTTATTATTTCTTTACAGTTCTATCATTATATTTAGCATACCAGTTAGGTAAGATCTCTTACATGGAGATTATGAATGGACATGTATTAACATCAGTATTATTTTTTGTGTTAGCATTAGCAACAACACAAATACCATCAATATTAAAACCACAAAAAAATAAACAACATGAAGAATACTAAAGTCTTCCTTGTATCATTTCTTATATTCATAATTACTGTATCATTAATTAACACTACAGTATGGTGGTTAGAAAGTACATATACATGGAAAAGATGTCTAGCACATGGAGGCACGTTATCTATTACAATAATGTTTGGTTGGATACCAGCCTTGATTATTGGATATGATTATGAAAAATATTTAGATAATAAAAATAAATAACATGCGTATACACATTAACAAACCAGAAGCATTTGCCTATAATGGAGGCAAAGTCGTAATCAAACTAAACACCGTAAACTATAGGTCTTTAGTTCGTGATCACTTAGGTGATTATAAAACCGTAAAAGAAAGTTCATTAAAAGGAATTACCTTAAATGAACTCAAAGAAGAACTAATGAGTAATGCCATACTACGTGAGGCAGCACTAAGTGATGACCTAATAGAAGTTGGGGATTATCACAATGATGATAAAAACTACATGAGTTACATGTCGTCATACTCATAGTAAAAAATAGAGATGGGGTTTTGATATTCCATCTCTTTTAATATCTTTACTAATCTAAATATTAATATTATGGATACTAAAGAATGTACTTACACTTACTTTAAAGATGGATCAGAATTTATCACACCGTCTTTAGATCATGCAATTGAGAGAACTGATCAAAGTTCCGTAAAATGTAAATGCTCTGATGATAAGGAGTATAGAATTATAGAAATAAAATGAAACATCTAACAACCATATTAGATTTTATAGGAGCACTTATTATAGGTGCTCTTTTTTTTGTAGCTGTTACTGGGATAGTAACTGCAATATATTTATCAATAACCTTTTAAAAACACTAAAAAAATGAGAGATTTTAATTTTGAAGCATCATTCCAACAGTTTATTGGAATTGGTGTAGCCAAAGAACATTGTAGATTTGCTATACTTGTACCCTTTGTAATGATAGAGATATCATGGAGGAGAAAATAAGACAACAGTTAAACCTAGAATTAAGAAGACCTTCAGATGATTACTTACATAGAACTATCTTAAAATCACAAACAGGTAAATTGTTTAAAGGACATAGCGCAAGCATAAGCTATGGTGAGAGTGAAGGTAAACAGTATATATCTTTTATGAATAGGTACTATAATGCTGTGGTACTTAACAAGTATGACTTTACAACAGGTATGTCAAGGATAATCGTATCCGTAAACACACCTATCACAAAGTATCTTGAAAGATTTGTCAATACCATTACTGATAATGGCAAATTAGAACTTGTTTCTGGAGAAGTAAATGACATTCAAACAAATTACAACAGACTTGATATCTATGCAGGATCCATAGAGTTACAGTATTGTGTATTTATAGATCGTTTTACCGCATTCAATCATGAAAACAATATAGAACTATGCAATGAGGCAAGAAGACGTCTTAAAACGTTTAAATCAATAATCCGTGAAAATGGAGATGATCTTGACTTCTGTAAGAATGTCACATATGTAGACAATGACAAAGTTTATCTAAGTGAATCACTATATACATAAAAAAAGGAAACTATAGTTACCCCTAACAGTACCAGTATACTAATAGAGTATATTACTATAAGGGAAAAAGAAACTATAGTTACCTTTTTACATAACCTTTTAATACAGTAACAGTATGGATAATAAAACCAGATATAAAATATTTAAGAAAGGATTAGAGAATAAATCAAAGAATAAAGACCTTGTACTATCTATAATGTTTAAGAACATAACTTCTAATACAGCAGATTACTTACTTGATTTACTATATAGTGATGAAGAAGCAATTGTCTTTAGTAAAGGAGACTATATCAAAACCCCAATTGATACATATCATGCTAAAACATATTTCAATTATGATACACTGCTTGAAATGGGATTACTGTGTACAGAAACAAACTCTGTTTATGGGCGTATAGTTGATGATGGTAGTTGGAGTAGTGATTTTGACCCTCATTATGGCCAAATGAAAGTGGATTTATTATATCATGATGATGATGGTAATATATTTAAGCATCAAGCTACTCTAAATACAGCAAGTTTAATTAGAGTAAACAAAAAAGATATAAAACATTTTAAATTTACTGAAAATGGCAATGATAAGTCACCATCTATTAAGAACAGAGATAAAGAACTGGGGAACACTGAAGAGAATGTACTCCAGACAAGTACATAGCTTTGGAAGTTATATGAATAAAAAATATCATTTTAATGATGATAAATTAGCTGAAACTATTAATAGTATATCAGCTATTAGAATAATTCTTGAAAGACATGTCAAATATTAAAAAATTTGGTATAGTTAATCAAGAAGTTTTAAAAGATCCTGAATTAAGTCTTCAAGCTAAAGGTTTATATAGTTTTTTATGTACATATGCAGATAAAAATAGAGAGTGTTTTCCATCAAGGAACACTATAGCAGATCACTGCAATATATCTGTAACATATGTTGGAATACTAATTAAACAATTAAAAAAAGCTGGATATTTAAAAAGGGATGGTAGAGTAATGACATTAAGATAATATACTTAGCTATATACTGCTAATTATATTTAGAATTGAGACCTTAAGATAGCTATTATATTTCCACAATATAATTAATATATCTAAATTTACAATAAGAGATGTAAATAAAATGATATATCAATTACCAAATGGACGTATAATAGAACTTTCTGTAGAGCAGTATTTAGATTTAACTGACACAGATGTTAAAGATCTTAATGGGCTTAGCTCGTCATACAGTCTTGAATGTAATAATCCATTTTATAATTTATTTGCAGGATCAAAAGTAGAACAAAAAATAGGAGAAGAATTGGAATCAGATGATGAATTTGAACCAGATCTCTTTGATGTTATAAGTACTGATCCAGCTGATAGATTATCAGATGATTATTTTCATTCAGATGACATATAAGTTAAACAATTAAATTTTTAAAAAATGCAAAACAAAGTTCAAATTAACCCAGATGAAATGGGTAACGTAATCCGTGTGTCTAAAAATAACTCAGAATTTGGTCACGTTAGACTAACACAAGAAAGAGTATCATTTGGTAATACAGGTTGGGTAAACCGTAAACAACTAAGTACATTATTACATGGTAAAGTAGAAGACTTAAGAGAAATGGGTATTCACAATATGAAAGATTTACCAGGTAAAATTGTAGTGCGTGAATCATTAGAACCATTTAGTTCAACTGATCCTGATCGTGATCTTAAGATTGCTGGAGAAACAGGTATTATTTGTTGTCAAGATGGGCAACCTATTTATAGGAAAACAATGTACGTTGCTGATGTAACAGCTGAAGACGTACTTGTAGCACACAATAATGGTGATGCAATTCGTGAAGCAAACGGTACTGAATCTAAATTAGCTTCTTTTAATAAGCCACAAACAAATAATGTGACACCATCTGAAGCCTTTGATATAGAAACAGAAGCAGAAGAAGTTGTATCAGAAGATAATCAAATTGATTTAGAAGATTCAATTGCTGAAGTTAATGCAGAAGCAGAATTAGAAGTAGTGGAAGATGACACTGCTTTTGAATTATAACAGTACTTATCACGCTACACATAAGAACAGCGTCCCAGGATAAGTCTTTTATTTAGGAGGGTTGGTAGAAATACTAACCCTCTTTTTTTATTACTCACCTTTATATATACTTTAAAACATGTTAACAAATGAACAAAAACAGATCCTTAAGCTTGAGAAGCAAATTCAAGAATTACAAGCCCGTAAAGAAAGATATGAATACTTAGGAATATTAAGTGAATATCAAATTCAACCTGAGATTATAGCACAAAGGTTAGATTACACAAAACTTAACCCACAACAACACTTTCTATTTAAGAGAGTGCTACATGGTTTAAATGTTTATAGTCCTGCAGAGCAGGCTAAACTTCACTGGGATAAGAAAAGAAGAATCAAAAAAGTATGGCAGCGTGGACAAAGAGAGGTAAATGCTTGGAAACAAGTGATTACAGCTAAGAAAATTCAAACTATTTTTAGTATCTTTACAAACACACAGTTTGGTAGAGATTTAAATTCCATACCTGTTGATGAGATTGATCCTAATTACATTAATACTGTAAGTTTAAAAGATCTAAATATCAAATATGAAGATTTGATTTTATTTTATATGAAGAAAGGCTTATTGCCTAAAAACTTTTTAACTGTCAAATGATTGAGAAAAAGAAAAAGCTATGCAATAATTGCAATACTGAGCAGTTTATCTGGAAAAATGATAAAGGTAGCCGGTATTGCAAAAATTGCTGGTATAGATCAAAAGAGAAAGATAGTAAACCACTTCAAAAGAAACCTATTAATAGGAAATCTAAAAAGATGGCTATACTTGATTCTGCTTACACTAAACTTAGAAGAAAGTTTATGGAAGAAAATCCAATGTGTCAAGCGGCATTACCAGGGTGTAATCATAATTCAACTGATGTACATCATAAAAAAGGCAGAGGTGTTAATTACTTAAAAGTCAGCACTTGGTTATCAGTATGTAGACAATGTCATACATATATTGAAGAACATCCAAAAGAGGCTAAGGAATTAGGATTTTCAGAGGATAGGTATTAGATTTGATGTCTCAGGTCTCATAGCTCAACTGGATAGAGCAACACTCTTCTAAAGTGTAGGTTCTAGGTTCAAATCCTAGTGGGATCACATTTGGCCGGATGATGGAATTGGTAGACATGAAGGACTTAAAATCCTTTGGACAGTAATGTCCGTGTGGGTTCAAGTCCCACTCCGGCTACTATTATACCTGTTCAGGTATACGCTCTCTTAGCTCAGATGGTTAGAGCAGCTCACTCATAATGAGAAGGTCACAGGTTCAAATCCTGTAGGGAGCACCCTTTAAACATTTATCATTTATGAAAAAATTAAACAGAAAACAAAAGCATTTGTCTTATGTAAGAAGCTATTTACTTGATATTCAATACAAAATAGTTAATCTTTCTATAGAAGCTGAATCTAAAGAAGAATGGAATGACCATTTAAGAAAAAAGATTTATCATAATGCTAAACTTATTAGAAAATATCAAAGAAGATTAAAACTATTAAAATTTTAGAATGACAAATAGAGAAATAGTACAGAGAGATGCATTAGCAATAGCAGTGCAACATAATAGATGTGGTTTAGGTATATCCATGGGTGTAGGTAAAACAAGAATTGCAATACAGCATTTCTTAAAAAACTATGACCCATTTGTAAAAGCATTAGTTGTTATACCAAAACTATCAATCAAAGAGTCTTGGCTATCTGAATTAAAAAAGATGGAACTGGAACGTTTAGCAGATCATTTAACCTTTACAACTTATTTATCTATTAACAAGCAAAATCCTATGGAGTATCAGCTTGTTTACTTAGATGAATGTCACAGTTTATTAAGTAACCATAGAAGTTTTTTATCAGCATTTTCTGGTAAGATACTTGGTTTAACAGGTACACCACCAGTACGTAAAGGAACAGAGAAGTATGCAATGGTTGCAGAGTTTTGCCCAATCAAATATACATTTACTGTTGATGATGCTACAGATAGTAATATCTTAAATGATTATCAGATTATAGTTCATGAGTTACTCTTAGCTAAAACACCTACACACAAGAAGAAAAATAAGAAAGGTGGATTCTGGTATACATCAGAGTATAATGATTACATGTATGTGAACAAAAGATTTGAGGAGGCTATAACGCCAAAACAACAACAGTTTGCTTCTATCATGAGAATGAGAGCTTTAATGGACTATAGCAGTAAAGAAAAGTATGTAAAGTCTATACTGGCAAACATTAGTTCTAAGTGTATTGTATTTGCAAATACTCAGGATCAAGCTGATAGAATATGTAAACACAGTTATCATTCTAATAATCCAAATTCAGAAGATAACTTTGAGTTGTTTAGTGATGGACGTATAAATAATATGTCTTGTGTGCTCCAACTTAGTGAAGGTGTTACTATACCAAAGCTTAAGCAAGGTATTATAATGCATGCATATGGTAATGAGAGAAAAACATCTCAGAGAATTGGCCGTCTATTAAGACTTAATCCGTCAGAAACAGCAACCTGTCATATACTATGTTATAAAGGAACAGCTGATGAAAGATGGGTAAAGAATGCTCTTAAGAGTTTTGATGAAAAGAAAGTTAAATATTATAATCCATTAGATTAAGTTATGGGAAAAATGAAAGAAATATTTATGGAGCAAATACAAGAACAGTATGGCTCATATGATAAATACATAGAAGAAGAAAATAAGAATGCAGCTAGACAATGGGTACATTTAGATGAACATCCTTGTCCTAACTGTAATAATGTATCATTACATCAAGATGAAGGCTTAGACATAAACTGTGATGTTTGTGGTCAAAACTTTATACAAGTTGATAATGCCTTAAGATTTAAATAATGGGACTATATACACATACAATTGTAACAGGAGATGGTGAGATTGATCTTGATATTGAATATTCTTATGAAGCAGGTGAACCTGATGAGTATTATGATCAATATGGTAATCCAGGAACACCAGGTTATCCTTCATCAGTTGAGTTAACACATGTTTGGTATACATTGAAAGATGATAACAAAAATGAAGTTACAGTAGATATACTTCCAGTGTTTGATATGATACTAGAAGGTGATATATATAATCTTGAAGAAGAGATATTAGATTATCATGAAAGTCAATAAAATAAAAAATAAACCCAAGGTGGAAACAACATGCTCTGTTAAACTTAAATGTTAAGCGGAATAATTGACTGAGTACATGTTGCTTGGGTTTATTTTTTTAACTTTTAACACCAAATAGAGATGAGCTGGAATCATAGAATATTAGCACACAAAGATGGAGAGGGAATGTACTTTCAAATACACGAAGTTTATTATGACAAAGATGGTAATGCAGATAGTTATACTGCCAAAGGCGTAAGTGTAGGGGCTGAAAGTTTAGAAGGTATTAATTGGGTATTAGATAA
>Ga0209555_10003047_pt1 | contig 11475 bp, 8 predicted proteins | sample SaaInl85LU_5_DNA_FD_184643 | JGI IMG/M metagenome (GOLD analysis project Ga0209555, IMG submission 184643) | Marine microbial communities from expanding oxygen minimum zones in the Saanich Inlet - ESP_85LU_5_DNA (SPAdes) (version 2) | ecosystem: Environmental > Aquatic > Marine > Intertidal zone... | reverse complement strand
ACAAAAATTTAAGTCCCCAGGGAGATAGTCTTGAACCACTTGGTTGCCACGTCTAAAGAAGTGACGCTTTATTTCTTCAAGTGCTTTGTTTGTGTTTCCCAAATCGTTGTGGATTATTGCCTTTTGAAAATTAGGACTAAAATTTCCAAAACCTTCCATCATACTCATGTACGATTTTGAAATAAATTCAGATTCAACCGATCTAAATATTGAACTCCTAATATTGAAAATATTTGCAAGATCAAGTAATTCCTCGGCTTGTTTGGGATATAATATTGAGGCCTCATCAAATGAGGTCATTGCGGACTCAATGTCTCCCTTTTTGTACTCAAACATCCCTTTTAGAATGAAGGCTGGTGCTGTTGATTTAGGAAAGTTATTAAAGTAATTATCCAATAAGTTTTGAATTTCTATATTATCTGACAATTGGCCTTCAGAATTTCCTGTATCAAAATTATTTAACTTCAATAAAGAAAAACCTTTCAATAAAGTTGCCTCTCGATCTGTTGATGATATTTTTAGAGCCTCTTCGGAAAACTCTAGGACTTTGTTGTAATTGGAGTTGTACAAAGAAATATAGGCTTGGTCTCTTTGAGCACAAAGCTTATCCCACTCTGTCATGTATTTTAAAAATATCGGACTAGAGAACTTAATATACTCTAAGTATTTATTTTTAACCTTATTAATTCTTTTGGTAATCTCAACCTCCTTCTCGTATCTTGCACCAGCAGTATTCAGAGCATCAGTACCTGCTTTTACTAAATTAAGTCCACCATTGACAACATCGCCAGAATATATTTGCAATCCAGACGCAACAGCAACCCCTGTTATACTTCCAAAATCAGAAAAAGCAGTCCAAATAGATTCATTAATTTCTTTTTCAATCTCGGAGTCGTATAAATTGTCCAAAATTGGAACTAATTTTATAAAACATTCCACAACCTCTGGTGCTACTCCGCTCATATCAAATTTATAGAGATACTCTTTATACTCGTTAACATCTCTAACGTTTTTTATGGACTCATCTAAAACAAAGATGGTTTTAATGGTTGCCTCTAAATTTATCGAATTTGCATTTTCCTCTTTTACTTTGTTTAATCGCTCACTCAACGCATTGTCTCTGCTGTTGCTTTTGGTTTCACTGCCACAAGCGACTAGAGTTAAAATCAAAAGGGTCCAAATATATATTTTCATTTTTTTAATTTTAGACCAATTTAATTTAATTGGTAAAAAATATTTGTACATAATTTGTACATTTATAAAATGATTAAAACTTTAAAAGTTATTACCCAAAAAAAGGCAGGCTTTAAAATCTCCAATTATAACGCTTCAAAACGGTTAAGTGACATCGTTTATATTGAAACCGGTATTGAGGTGAGTTATAATACACTAAGGAGATTTTTTGGCGTTGTCAAGTCTGTGAAGCCTAGTAACCATACCCTCAATACGCTGGCAATTTTCAATGGTTTTACCGATTACAACGATTTTGTATTGAATTACAACCTCAATAACCGATGGAATCAGGACTTTCAAATAGCAGATTTACATAACCAAACAAGCACTCAAATACTGAGTTATATTAATGTCAATTTACATGTAAAACGACAGTTTATCCAAAATTTGGTTCAAATCGTGAGAGAGCTTATTTTGGTTAGAAATTACACTTTACTAAATCAAATATTTAACGCATCAAAAATGGCATTCAACGAATTTAATTTTGATGATGTGGCGTATTTTGGAAATTGCATAGGGCCTGTTGTTAAAACCATTGACATTGAATCTATGGAGGGTCAATCTCTTGTTGCAAATGATAATTTTATTGATTTAGTTCTTTGCATATATGTAGATTATGCAAATTTAAATGGTCATTATGGGAAGTGTCTAAAGTTAATCAAAAATCAAAGCAAAAGGAAAGACGTATTGCATTTTTCTAAAGCTGTTTTAAATTTATATTTTTACTTAACTGGCAAAATGAACAAACTTTGTGTATTAAATTTTGATAATAAATTTCATCCTATCTTACAAAGTAGAATTATAGCTCAACGGCTTTTTTCTAAATCCACAGATGTTATTTCAAGTTTGAAAAGCTACAATCGAAATCTAAAAAAAGCTGAAAAGACTAATATTGATTATTATTTTGAAATTATAACCACGGCTTTGGTGACTCAAAATTTTGAAGTTATGGCTTGGATTTCTAAGCGATTTGAATCCAGAACGGATTATAATAATTTTTACAAATTTGAGCATCATGAACACTACACACTCATGCTGCTAGTTTTATTAAATTACAAGAAGGATGTAAAACAATTAAACCTGTGGTTAAAAGCTGTGTCGTTTGATAATTTTTATCGTCCTTATTCAAAGTTGTTGATGCAATATGTTCACATACTAAATTATCATATATCCAAAATTAACAAAGACATTCATAAAACAAAGTACACGGAAGTTGCTATAAGCTTTTATCCAGAATTTTTCACAGAGGATTATCTATTAAATTATTTCAATCCATGATTACAGCTATATTAGGGGTAATGTGTTTTGGGATTGCAGATGCTTTATGGCGTCCAAACATCTTACGATACGGCCATTTAAAGGTACTTATACACCGCACATTATTGACAACAGTTTTTCTGGGAGGTTACTTTTTTTTAAATCACAACAATCAACATTATGATCTCTTCATGGTATTTGTTGCTATTCTAAGTGGGGGAATTGCAGGTGTTGGACTTTATTTTTTAGTGAAGGCCTTCCAAACAGAATCAACAGCAAACATACTTTTTTTGAATATTATCACATTACTGGTATCTCAATTCTCATCATTATTGTTATTTGATGATTCTCCGAACTGGGCTTTGTATTTGATTCAAATTTTTCTATCGCTGTTAGCTGTATTGTGTTTCAATCAATTTCAATTAAAAATTAGACAAGGATTGCAATATGGTTTATTGGCTAGCATTTGTTTTGGAGTTGCTTATCCACTTGCAGGAGTTCCGATTGAAAGTATAGGGCATAGTGTAACGATTTTTTGTCAGGAATTAGTTATTCTTTGTGGGATTCTAGTATTGAGTTATTTTAAAAAAAACCTTTGTATAGATTTCAAAATTTATTTTGATTTTAAAATTATTGCTTTGAGTATTTTATCTACAATTGCTGTGATTTTATTTTTCTACAGCTATACTTTAATAGAGGTTTACAAGGTAAATTTAATATCTAACTTTCACCCCGTCGGTGGACTACTAGTTTCAATGGTATTTTTTAGAGAGAGATTATCCTTTTTTCAATGGTGTGGGGTTGCTATTTCTTTGCTTACTTGTATTTTAATTTCTGGCTATATGTTTTAAAGAAATTCTTTAAAATATTAACTAAAAAAAATATCCCCTAAAATAAATTTTATTTTAGGGGATAATGTTGTGGAGCTAAAGGGAGTGAAGTCGAACTATTTTGGGGAGGATTTATATAAAATAAAAAACCCACAGCCATAAAAGGTTGCGGGTTCTAATGTGCAGAATAGGGGAGTGAAGTCGAATTATTTTTAGGTGGATTTAATCAAAATAATTCAGCAAATAGCTTTCTGAAAAGTAGGGGTAGTTTAATTGTTTGCTTAATTGGATATATTCCTTTTTTATGCGGTCTTTTTTTGAACCTATCTTAGTCGATCCAAACACATAAATATGATATAAGATTGTGATAAAATCTTCATAACTATACATGCAATCATTTATACTAAATAGACGATTGTGTCTCTTTTCTTCTACGCTGTTTTGTGTATATTTAAAATAAAAAATAGACATTAAATAATAGGAGTTTAAATGGGATTTTTGATAGTAAAATTCAATAGTTATATTCAAATTAGTTTTTTCAATAAGATATTTCATTAGCACATAATTTTTGGTTAAAATGGCTGTTGTAAACAACTCATAAGAATAATCTACTAAACTTGATTTTTTTGAGTGTACTTCAAAATAACTATCTAAAATTTGGGATGTATTTATCGAATTACCGTTGTCATTAACCAATAGTTTTGAGGCTAACAAACGACTGCATAAAATAGGGTGTAATTCTTTATTATAAATTAAATCTTCATCCAGTTCTTTAAGCTTTTTATTATTTAAAAAATTCCTAAACTCAAGTAATGAACCTGTAAATAAGGCAATCTCTTTTTTAGGTTGATTTACGTTAATGATTTCGGTCCATTCCCCATAATATCCATTAAGATTAGAGTAATCTACAAAAGTTAAATAGACACAGCTCAGAAAATTTGTATTGTTCAGCAATATAGGGTCGATTTTCGCTTGTTTTCGAAGTAAGAGGCCGATGGAGTTTCCCAAGTATAAGACTTCTGCATACGAAAAGCTATTAAAGTTTAATGCTTTTAATTTAAATATTTCATCCAATAACCTATAGTTTTTGTTGTGAAATAACTCTCTTGTAAGTAATACAATAAACCTTATAAAATTTTCAGAACTTTTTTTAGTTTCTATAATCAACTCTAGGATCGCTTGTTCATTTCCAATTGAAACGGCTTTGTAAGTGAGTTGAGATAGATCAATTTTATCCTTATATCGATAGTTTTGAGAAAAATGAGCATAGTTTTTATACCCTACAAATTGAGCTAAGGTGTTTGTGGTTTTGCTGTTTGGTTTGGTGTAAGGAGCTAAGCCATACAATCGTTTAATGGTACTGTAACTAATATCTATATCTAGCGTTTCTAAAACAGCATTCGAAACCAATTCACAATCGCCTCGAGTTTTGACTGGTTTTCCAATTTTTCCCTCAATTCTTTTTTTTAAAATATCTATCAAAAGTTTTGTATTATGAATCAATTATGAATCAATATTACAAAATTTAAAATATATTTTTGTGATAATATGAAAAATCATCATACAAATTATTAATAACCAAAGACTTTGCCAATTGCATAATATAGGATTTATTCAATTTTCTAGTGCAGAGTGAAGGCTTATCATATTCCGCTAAATAATAGTTGCAAAATATGTCCAAATTAAAAGACCTGAATTTTTTTGAATCTGTGGCTCACCATAATTTGGAGCGATTTCAGACAGACTTAGAGAGTATATTCAAATCAGAAATAAAAACCTTAGTAAATTCTTTATCACAACATAATTTTAAAGATCTGCTAAACGATAAACTAAAAAACAATAATTAATAAAATAAAATGGCAAAAGATTATACAAAATACAATGTAGAAGGCGTAGGTTCTAATTTAAATAAAGCACGATTAGTTCATAAAATTGTTGAACATCACGCTAGTAGTTTTGAAGGCACTTATCAAGCATTTTTAGAAACTTGGTTCGATGATTTACAAGGCGGAAAAGGTGTTTGTAAAGCACTAACCGACATTGACGCAAAAAACGAACGAAATTATTACGTAAAAGAACCAATAACATTATCAGACGGAACCAAAATAGCCGTTTGTAACCAATGGGGAAAAGAAAATTTATCTAATTTCTTGCTACATGCAGGAACGTTGGGATATCAAATTAGCACGGAAGGTGATCAGGCTGCTATTGCGGAAAACGAAGAAGTTGTAGCAAAGAATGCACCTGAAGACGATATTATAGAAGGTTCTCCAAATTGGAAATTGCCGCATGCTTTAGCATTTGTGATAAGACACACCATGCTGGCAGATGGAGAAGTTATTGAAGGTGAATTAAACTGGATGCAAGTCGCTTTTGATGAATATGACGAACAAGGCATAGAAGTTCGTGACGTTTGGGATCACGTAGATACAATGTCTCAGATGTATTCTAAAATGGGTAGACATAATTCCTTACTAGTAAACGCAATCAATTATCTAGGTACGCATCTTGATAATGCACAAAAATCAAGATTCATTCAAATTCTAATGCAAATCTGTGCTCAAGATAATTTAATCGCTAAAAATGAATATGTAACGCTATTGTTAGTTGCTAATAATATTTATGATGGTGCAGCGTATCCTATAAGACAGGTATTAGATAATGCAGGTTTAACAATAGAAGAAGCGTAAGTGAAGAAATTAGAAATAGAAGTATTAGGCTCAATGTATCAAGATTGGGATGATGAAGTATTTAGTTGGGATGTAGATAATATCATTAAAGTAACGTTAGATAACGAACTAGTTATCAATAAACGCTTTGATGAATTTACTGTAGACGAAGACGAAACCGATTTGGATAATGGCATCTATAAACCAGCTATTTTGCCAAACTATTATTTAATAGATTATGTGGGTTCTTGTTCTGTTAAAGCAGCGTCTGGAGATACTATAACAATACCTTATGCCTATTGTAATTTAAAAAGCGAAGGTGATGTAACTATAAAGTATGGTAAATGGCACTTAAGGGCAGAATTAGAAGTTGAAAATGAATTTAAATTGAGTGATTTAGTTTTTGTTCGTTTAGATAATTTGATTGAAGCTATTGACTCTGGCGAACCTGGATTTGCATCATTGATATTATTACCAGGCAAAGGAGTTATTAATTTTTCTGAAGTTGCTTCCAACATAAAAGACACTTATGAATGTACAATTGAATAAATTTTAAAACAAAAAAATAGACAAAATATTATGGCTAGAGATTTCACAAAATACAAAGTAGAAGGTTTAGGAGAAAACCTTAACAAAAGAAAATTAGTTTTTACAGTTGTAAAAGACTGGGCAGAGAAAAACAATCCTTCCTTAGAAGAGATACAAACTGCATTTCCTGATGAAGTACAAGGTGGTAAAGGCTTTATTGTAAAAGAAAGTGAAGTAAAAGATGCCAAGCGTTTTAATATGAAAGAACCATTGAGTATTAAAAATGGCTTGCATGTAGTGGTTTCTAATCAATGGGGAGACAACATAGCTGATTTTATTGCTGGAGCTGAAAAGTTGGGCTACAATGTAACCACTAACTCGGGTCAAACTAAAACAGATTCAAATGAATCGGAATCCTTTTCATTATCCAATGATATTTATTCAGTAGATATTCAAGATCAAATAGAAGATATTATTAAATCTGGAGATAAAGAACGCTGTCAACTGTTTAAGAAATCAGTAATTGATTTTATTAATAGTAATCATGCATCTTATTGGATTATTCCTTTTATAATAGATTGCCTAAGCGGTTTCCAAAATAAAAGTGATGATGAAAATTTAAACTGGGATGAAATAATTTCTTTAATGGGTGTTGCAGGTAGAGCGTTAGACTTTAATCCAAAAAAGAAATACTGTTTATTTTATGATACTTTCGATGAGGCATTTAAAGAAGATGAAGATGATGATGAAAGTGAAGGGTTTTTTGAATTAATAATGAAGCTCCATTTTAGCAGTGCGTCAGATTTTAATAGCTTAACAACTGAAGAATCTGATGTATTCTATAATACAAGTGTTACTACATTATACTGTACAGTTTGTAAAATGTGTGAAGACGATATAAGCCAACATGAGTTAGTTGACTCATTAGTTTTAGTAATGGAGGATGAGTTTGTTGCAAAATTTGAAGCTGGAGATTTAGTTTGGAGTATTATAGAAGAGACTCTAGTGGCATTGGGAGTGGATTTAGAAACATTTGAAGAAGAAGATGACGATAGGTGGAGAGATTTATACAAATATAATTTCGATGGCATTGTTGAAGAATTATTTGATAATGATGTTTTTGACAATGATTACATTCCATCTTAGAAGAAGTAAAACAGCTTTTTAATAACGACTAATATTTAATAATAATAAAGGCAAGAGATTATACAAAGTATACGTTAGAAGGTTTGGGAGAAAACCTCAACAAAAGAAAATTAGTTTTCACAATTATTAAAGACTGGGCAGAGAAAAACAAGCCTTAATGTGCTAATTTACTGGCAAATATAAATTTACTTTCAATTAAATTTATATATTTATATTGAAATAAAAATAAAAATCATGAAAAGAATTTACATTGTATTAATATCCCTTTTTCTGTCATTATTTTCCTATGCAGATCAAATTCCGTTAGAGACCGCAATGGATGCTGCTATTAGTTTTATAAATAAAAAAACAGGTTTAAATACGGACAGCTCAAGAGCTCAGTTGGTTTATATCAATCAAAATAACAATGTTAATTACTTTTACGTATTTAATTTCAATGACTCAGGCTATGTTATTGTTTCGGGTGATGACGATGTGTATCCAATCTTGGGATATTCCAATGAAGGCATTTTTGTTCCTGAAATAGAGAACCCGGCATTGGTAAAGTTTTTGGATAACTACAAAAATCAGATTTCAAATGTGATTCAAAATAATATTAAAGCTACAGAAGATATTGAAAACTCATGGAATGAATTATTAGATAAAAACACCTTTCGGTTAAATCAATTAAGCACTCAATTTTCGATAGTAGAACCTCTTGTTTCTGTTAAATGGAATCAAGCTCCATTTGTTAATGACCAATGTCCAATTGATGAAGAAAATGGAATTGAACAAAATGGATACCGCGCAGTGACAGGATGTCCAGCAACAGCTATGGCTCAAATAATGAAATATTGGAACTATCCTGAACAAGGAACAGGATTCAAATCCTATGACCACGAAACATATGGAACTTTATCTGCAAATTTTGGTGGTACGTATTATAATTGGAGTTCTATGCCAACATATGTTAACAATCCGAACCAAGCTGTAGCTGAGCTTATGTATCATTGTGGTGTTGCTGTAGAAATGGGTTACGGTCCAACAGTCAGTGGCTCTTATGTTCTAGAAAATTATAGCCCTACAATAGAACAAACATGTGAAAATGCCTATAAAACGTATTTTGGCTATAATCCTGACACATTAGAAGGTATCATTCGATCTCAAACAGATCAAAATGGTAATTTTGTTGAAAACTATTCCGATTCAGAATGGATTAATCTAATAAAAGATGAATTAAACAATAGTCGCCCTATCCAATATGCAGGTTTTGGAGGTGGAGGTGGACACACATGGGTCTGTGATGGATATGATGGCGATGATTTTTTTCATATGAATTGGGGCTGGGGCGGTGCTTACGATGGATATTTTTCATTAAATTCACTTAACCCTAGTGGTACAGGAATTGGTGGTGGAACAGGAGGTTATAATGATACACAGCAGGTTTTAATTGGAATCCAGCCAATGAATATTGATCAGCCTGATGACGAATTTGACCTAAGACTGTACTCTGAAATTAGTGTTTCTGAAAACCCTGTTGGATTTACCAATGACTTTAATTTAGCTTTCGATGTAGCTAATTATGGCTCTTTGCAATTTGATGGTGAAATAGGTGCAGCTATATTTGATGTTAATGGTAACTTTATAACTTTTAATCAAATACAAGCTTCAACACTACCAAGTTCAACTTTTCTTTCTTATGATTTGAATAATCAATCTGGAATTATATTAGTCCCCGGTTCATATTACGCTCAAGTTTACTACAGAAATACAGATGTTGATTGGACTTCAGTTTCAAATGGTGATTATAATAATTTCATAACTTTTGATATTAACTATTCAGCTGATATTGAATTAAATTCAAATTTCTCACTTGTTGGTAACTCAGAAGATAATGTTTACCAAGGCGATGATGTAACTATAAATGTTGATATTATTAATACTGGGCAAGATACTTTCTTTGGAAGTTACCGCTTACTCCTTTCTACTCTTGACGGTACGGCCTCTCAAGATATTCAAATTTTAAATGAAAATAATGGTTTACCACCAAATTATTCATATGAGGGAATAGATTTTAACGGTAATGTAAGCGCAGCTCCAGGGACATATTTACTTATTCTCGCCTACCAATACAGCGGAACTGAAAATTGGTATTATGCAGGAAGTACTAGTTTTCAAAACCCAGTTTATGTTAACGTTCAAGCTCAACCTTTAGCACCAGATGTTTATGAGCCTAATAATTCAGTTTCTACTGCATTTGAGTTTTATCCTGAGTTTAATAACGATACTGAATCATATTATATACCGTCCACAAATATTCATACAGGTGATGATATGGACTATTATATTTTTTCATTACCAGATGGATTTGATTATTCATTAAATGCTAACGTTTCTGACAGCTATAATAACGAAAATTATTCTGGCGATGTTATGTTTTCTTTTTCAATAGATAACGGCGTTACTTGGTCTGATGTATATGACAGTGTGTCAAATGAGGAATTAATAATTTCTAATGGAGGAAACGTATATATACATGCAGCACCTGCATTAGCTGGTATTACAGGTACTTATCAGCTGAATATTAATATTAGTAGGGAAACTCTTAGTCTTGGTGACATAAGTTATAATGATGAAATTATAATATATCCTAACCCTGTAAAGAACATTCTAACCATTGATGGGCTTGTTGTTAAAGATGTTATTATCTATTCTGTTCTTGGTAAAGCGGTATTAATGATTAGCAATCAAAACACCATTGATGTCAGCTCACTTTCAAAAGGGGTTTATTTTATCAAGGTTTTTGATGGTATTAATGCCTCAACAAAGAAATTTATTAAAGAATAACACTAAAAAATTATTCCCTAAAATAAAATTTATTTTGGGGAATAATCAGTGGAGCCAATAGGAGTGAAATCACACTATTTTAGAGAAGATTTGGATTTTTTTACAACTTATTATCTTCAAGAATAATAATATAGAGAATAGGGGAGTACCCTAGAATTATTTTAATTGGCTTTAATCTAATTTTGTTTTCTCTGATAATTTTTTCAGCCTCTTTTTGATTACATAATTTATCAATGGAGTACTGAGTGAAATGCCTTCATATTCTTATTTTTTATTTGATTTTCATTATGTTTACATACACACAACGAGTACTTCGCAGAATATTTTTAACAATATAACCTTCATGAATTTAGAAGAAGAGGCAAAAAAAATAAACAGAATCTTAGCTGCAAAGCGAGAAGAAATCTCCTTATCATTTATTGAGGAAGACCACCAGTATTTTATGAAAGATAAATCTGGTGTAATTACTTCTGATTATCCATCTGTCTCAAAGGTTGTAAAAAATTATTATGAAGAATTTGATGCGCAAAGGATCTCAGGAATCATGTCTAAAGGTGATGAGGTTAAACAACAAGAATTGCTTAATTTATGGAAAGAAAAGGGAGAATATGCTGCTAATATGGGAAGTAGGGTTCATTATTTTTTAGAAAAATTTCTGATTGATACTTATAACAATCCTAAGGAGATTAGAGAGCCTTTTTTTGAGTGTAATGAAGAGCAAATTAAAAAAAGTGAAAAAATGATTCTTGCAGGGGAATTATTTGTTCGGAAAATGCAAGAAAGAAACGCTGTTTTGCTAGATACAGAATTAGTATTGGGTGACTGTTCTTTAGGTTATGTTGGTCAACCTGATAAGATTTGGTTGGTTAAGAATAAACAAGGTACAGATTATGGTTTTGTGATTACTGATTGGAAGACTAACAATCCAGAAAACTTTGAACCACAAAGATTTACTAAAAAAATGCTTGCTCCTTTTGATACTCTCG
>Ga0209555_10003045_pt1 | contig 11477 bp, 8 predicted proteins | sample SaaInl85LU_5_DNA_FD_184643 | JGI IMG/M metagenome (GOLD analysis project Ga0209555, IMG submission 184643) | Marine microbial communities from expanding oxygen minimum zones in the Saanich Inlet - ESP_85LU_5_DNA (SPAdes) (version 2) | ecosystem: Environmental > Aquatic > Marine > Intertidal zone... | reverse complement strand
TATCAAAAGTTCCCTCTTTAAAGACCTTAGATAACATAGTAGCCATGCCCGACTTAGATACGTCACTAGCAAAGTCCCCTAGCATAACATCAGGGCGTCTAATAATCATATCCACAGGCATTCCTGTCTTAGTCTTACCTGAAGTCATGCCCCATGCTTTCTGAGCACTCTCGAATAACTTAGAGGCTACCTCAGGGTTAGCAGGACCTACCTCAGTACCTTTCTTAGTAGCATAAGGTACATTCTTTATTTCATCTAAGTAAGTTTCCTTTGACAACGGCATGAAGCCCTGGCCATCAAGAGACATAGAGTCAATCATACGCTGATACAAAGGAGGCATGTCCTTAGGTTCAACGCCTGCCCTGTGCATCATATAGGCCCCGTGTTGTACCTGGGCATAGGCCTTCTTAAGTGCCTTTGTGTCCCCGGCCTTGGATGCCTTGAGGAAGTTAGCCGTCATGTCAACCATAGGTTTAGTCATGCCGAATTCTTCAAGAGTTCTAAGCCCATCAGGGCTCATAGTACTCATCATGTTCTTAAGTTGCTGAGGTAGCCAAGAGACTACTGCGGCGCCTTTAGAGCCTGTGCTTGAACCGTAAAAACCATCAATGAAGTTAGATAGACTAGACGTTATGTCACCATAAGCGCGTGTAGGGTCTTTAACTATACGCCCTAAGCCCTTAGCCATAGTCTTAACAGGACCAAACACCATAGCAGGGTCCGTAGCGACCTCGTAAGCTGTCTCAGCGACCATCCCGTGGTCTTGCCCTGTTAAGTCCTTAAGGCCATACTCCTGGCCCTTAAAGAGCGCGTTAGACGCTCCTTGAGGGCCTTCAGCCAACATCCCTTGAAGCATGTTGCTAGGAACGTCAGCCATCTTCATCGAGGCATCCGCTTCTTGTGTAGCTTGCTTCAATGTACGTGGTCTAGATAAATATGAACTCATAAATTACATTCCAAATAGTGCTGAATCAGGTAAGTCCCCAGTCGTAGTCTTAGTGCCTTCATGGTGCATAGCTTTAAGCATATCCACGAACTCTAGCGTCTCTCCATCATCCATAGCTTTGACTACGTCATTCAAGAGTAAACCTGCTACTTTAAGTCTAGCCTTCTTGTCCTCAAAGTTACCTTTGGTTAGACCAAGTAACTTATTAGCTAACTTAGGGTCAGTAACAATCTTAGACATGACCAGTGGTGTATAAAGTACAAATGCGGCACCCCCTAAAACACCCAGGCCTTGTCCGGCGCTAAGTCCTGCGGCTGTAGAACCTAAGCCTGCTGTAGCAAGAGAAGCTAGATTAAGTAAAGCACCGTATTCCTTGTTACGGAACATAAGACTACCAATGTCACCGGAAGGAGACTTAGCGGTATGCTCAATGGCATTGAATAACTTCTTGACATTATTAAAGTCAGGTCCAAAGATAGCCTTCATCTTCTTCTCGTTATCCCCGTAGGAATACTTACGAATTGTAGGTATAATCTTAGACAAGTCTTGTGTTTCGTCAATCATACTAGGGAACAAAGTATTTAAGAATGACTTACGGAACTGTTGTTTAGCTTCCTTAGCAGTCTTAAATGGTAAGTCACCTACAGTCCCTTGCTTTCTAGCGATAGCGTAGGCTTGTTCTACAGTTGACATAAACTTACTGACTTGGGCGACAGAGCCATTCTGAACTACAGCGTTTCCTAAACTTGTGAAGTCATTAGAACGAAGTGCCTTATTTATTAAGTTTTTGTTAATATCAGGCATCAAGTTGTTAATTGACGTGCGGTAGTTATTCTTTAGTTTAGCGTATCGTTCAGCCTGCACAGGGTCAATGTTTGACAAGAGTTGAGCATAAGTATCCTTAAGTTCTTCCCCTAGACGCATGACGTCATCAGCCGCTGTGAAGTTCTTAGCCTCAGTTAGCTGTCGTTGTTTCTGAGAGATTTTCTTCTCTAGCTGAATAACGGTTTTACCGTCAATAGCTACAACGTCTCTCATTTTACCTAATTCATTCATTAGGAAACTACGGGCCTCAGGGGCTAACTCAGAGTCAATAATTCCTGTGACTAACTCACCAGTCTCCTCGTCAACTTTTTGACCATAGATACCATACTTGTCAAATAGTTTTTCTACTTTAAGCTTCAAAGGAGCCGCAGAAGTATAATTAATTGACATCTTATTATTTATGTCAGTTAGTGTTTTATCGTAGTATTGACTTAAGCCGTCCTTACCTGCCTGTATAATACCTGCAAGATAACTACCCACATCGGATACACCAAGTTGGTCTTTGACATCATAGACATCGTCGAACTCTTTGCGTATAACACCTTGGACTTGTTCAAAGTGGTCACCCATACGTGAACCTGAGAAAATACCCACGCCTGCAATACGCTCAGACAGTACCTGAGAAGCCTTAGCGGCTCCTGTTTGGAACGGGGTTAACGATAGGCCTTTAGCTTCCAGGAACTCCTGTGTTTGCTGTATAGCTCCTGTGGTGTCAACTTTAGCCGCTATCTTAGCCGCTGTGACGTCAGCAGGAACACCTAAGCGTTTCATGGTAGCTACCCAGTAACTATTAGGTATTAACTTCCCGGCACCTAGAGTAGCCATGTCAATACCCATTCCTAAGAGACCTTCACGGACTGCCTTGTTGTAGTCTAGTTGTTCATCAGTAGCGTACTGGGACGATAAGACGCCTGCGGCTGTACCTGCGCCGCCACCAATAGTAGCTCCGGCAAGACGACCTACAGGGCCAAAGGGAGAGCCTAAGCGTTCCCCGGCTAAAGCACCTGCGATGCCCATAGGTAAGTCCTGGTTCTCGGCAAGCCACGAGTAGTCCTTGGTAGGCTCTACTACAGGACCGTCCTGAGGTATCTGTGATATTGAGTAGTCAGACAGTTTAGCTTGAATTTCTTCATCAGACATAGTCGCAGGAAATTCAAAGATTTCTCCTGCGTACTCTATTTCTTGTAGTCCTTGGTCAGCCATTACTTGACCTCCTCAAATTTCCCTGTTTCTGGGTTATAACGTCTACGTTTAACTGTAGTAGTAGTATCTTTAGGCTTGTCCATAGTTAACTTACCGATCCAATCGTCATAACTATCAGCAGTCATAAGGACATTGAAGTTAGTCATAGCACCGTTGGCTTTACCGATAAGTTGCTCAATGACACCTATGTTAACCTGGCCGCCCTTAAGGACATCCATGTAGGTCCCCTGTACAGCCTCACGCTCACCATTCGATATGTTACCACCGAACAAAGGCTTAAGACGAGCAAAGGTTGACTCATTGAATATCATATTTAGTTCACCTAAGTTCTTAGGGCGTTTACCAAATAAGTTATAATAGACATTCTGTAAGTTAGCCTGGATACCACCTTCTAGTTGACCTGCTTCATAAGCATCTTTAGTCATCTGTAGTGCTTGAACTAGAGAGCTGTGAGTTTTCTTAGCTGTCTCGTAGTTCTGAGCGGCTTCTACTTTAAGTTTATTAAAGTCTTTGGCTAAAGCTACGTCACCTTCCTTTTCAGTCTCTAACTTAGAAGCTTCGAAAGGGTCTAGACCAACATAAGAACCTGACTTAATAACTGCCTTGAGTTTAGTCTTACCGTCATACTCAGGAGCGTTTCCTAGAGGAACATAGTTAACCTCGGAAACACCTGTGTCTTTGTTAGTCGTAAGTACCGTTGCATACTGGTTACCTGCTTCGTCAGCAAAGTGTTCACCCTCAGTACTAGAGAAACCTGACGCTGTAGACTTATTAGCGGCGGCGAGGGCTCTAATACGACTGACATTCACTTCGTCTATCTTAAGTGCTAACTGGTCAGCCTGGAGCTCCAACTGTTCAGCCTTCATAAAGGCAGTGTAGTCACCTGTGTCACGTAAAGCTTTCGCTTGATTACGCATAATCTCTACACGGTTTTTACCCTTGGCTACCTTCATGGCGTCCATAGTTGCTTTCTGAGACTGTTGTTGCTGTAGAGCCTGTGTCTCCATAGGCCCCATAGGTGCTTGACGACCTGTAAGGTCATCGGCAACACTTTGGCCTGCTTCAGTAGCCGTGCGAGCGGCACCTGAGGCCGCCGTAAGGAACATGCCCATAGGACTACTACCGTAGTTCGTAGGAGCCATGCGTTGCTGTTGAGCTTTCTGTTGAGCCTGTTGGTCCAGGATACGCCCTAACTGAGGGTTGGCCTGAGCTAACAGGCCTCTCATTTGTTCATTCATCTTAAATATCTCCTAACCATGCAAGGAACTCATCGTCATTCATTTCGGTATAGTCATCAGAACCCCCGGAATCATCTGAGAATAGACCACCTAAGAAATCTAAGCCTCCGTCAATAATACCTCCTACGTCAAAGCCACCTCCAGTAGAACCTGCGGCCGCAGTTGTCGTACGACCTGAGCCACCTCCGGCAAAGATGTTGCCTATAGAACGTAGTAACTCTTGGTCTAACGTAGCGCCACCTAGGCCTAACTCTTTGAGCATACCTAGTTCCGCAGTACCTAATTGACTTAGAGCACTTACGCCTGCCAACTGACCTGCTTGTTGTAATTGAGCTTGCTGTAGTGCAGGCTGTAGTGTAGCAAGTTGTTGTTGTAGTGGTATACCTGCGGCTGTTAGTGTCTGGGTAATGTTAGCTAACTCTTGGTTCTGTAACTGAGAAGGTAACATTGTAGCGCCCTGACCCATGCTCATTAACTGAGCGGCATTGGATATATTCTGAGCACCTAATTGACCACCTAGTTCTTGACCTTGTAAACCTAAGCCTAATAGACCTTGTCCTAGTTGTTGCTGTTGTGTTCTAATGCCTGCTCCAGTCTGCGCTAGTTGAGCCGCTAGTTGAGCAGAAGACTGTGTACGTGCTAAACCTTCAGTTTGTAACTGAGAAGCAATCTGTTCAGCGGACATACCTAACTGAGCCAGTTGTGACGCACGAGCCTGAGACTCATTCTCAAGAGCACTCTGAGCTTGTTGAGCCTGAATACCACCTTGAGCTAACTGCATAGCTTGTCCAAAGCCCTCAGAGTTTAACTGTGCCTGGATTTGTTCAGCGGATAAACCTAGTTGTGCTAACTGAGCTTGTCGTGCTTGCATTTCAGATTGTAACGCTGACTGAGCCTGAGCAGACTGAATTCTTGCTTGACCTAATTGCATCTCTTGACCAAAACCTTCAGATATTAACTGGTTCTGTATCTGGTCCGCAGACAACCCTAATTGAGCTAATTGTGATTGACGTTGTTGTACCGAAGACTGTAGGGCTTCTTGTGTCTGAGCCTCTTGTAGTCTTGCTTGCCCTAGTTGCATTTCCTGGCCAAACCCTTCAGCATCTAATTGCGCCTGTATTTGCTCTCCTGACAACCCTAGTTGACCTAACTGAGCCGCACGGGCTTGCTGTGAGCTTGCTAACGTGTCCGCTGTAGTCAATGCCTGTAGTGACGCCTGGTTACGTGCTTCAGCCTGAGCTTTCTCAAGAGCTAGTTGCTCCGGAGTACCGCCATACTGAGCCGTTTGAACACCTAAGCGACCTTGAGCCGCTAAACGATTCTCAAGTGCTGTACGTTGCCTTTCTTCCTCAGGAGTTTGCATAGCTCTAATCTGGTCATAGATAGAGGAAGCTGTAGGAGACTCTGCGCCTAACATTCCTGTGGCTTGTTCTAAAGCACCACTAGAGAATGCCCCGGCACCTGTACGTGTACTTGGCGCTGTGATACCTTCAAATGCTCCAGTTACGTCTTGTGCTTGAGCACCTAAGTCTGCTTGACTCAACGCTTGTTGCGCTAATTGTCCTGATGCGTCTGTAAACTGTGAAGGACTAATACCTGAGAACATGCCTGAGACGTCTTGGGCCTGGGCACCTAAGTTCATAGAACCTAAAGCCTGTCCTGCAACACCTTGAGCACCTGTGGATATGTCAGGAGCCTGTATGCCGCTATATGCTCCTGAGACGTCCGCTCCGGCGCCTGAGAAGTCTGCCTGCCCCATTAGACCTTGCATCCCTAATAAGCCCCTAGAAGGCCCTGTAGGAGACTGTAGGCCCTGAGTAGTCATGGCTGTCTGTAGACGCGCTAGGTCTGAAGGTGCCTGGGCACCCATAAGCTGTTGACCTTGTTTAAATAACTGATTACCCATTTGAGTAGCCTGGGCACCTGCGTTAGTTCCTATGAGTCCCCTAGCCTGTCCAAAGGCCTGAGCACCTAAGTTATTTAGGCCTGCTATAGAACCACCTAAAGCACCTGTCATTCCCTGGGCTTGCTGTTGTAAAGCCTGTTGTGTAGCGTTAGGTGACAAGGTTAAACCTTCAGCGCCAAAGGTACCTGTGCCTGCCCCTGAGGTGACTGTGAATGGCTTGAAGGTAGTGCCTCCGGCAATCTGTGATGCCAGTGTGCCTGAGTCAGTAACTCCTGAACGTCCCAGTAAGTTTTCCTGGAGACTAGCAAGACTATCCTTACCTTCACCTATAGCATAGTTAGCCGCCGCGAGGCCTGCCCCTGCGGATAAGGCGCTGTCCCAACTATCAAAAATACTCATTAGTAACTACCTCCGTCAATAGTCCCTGCTGTTAGTGTTCCTGTAACAGTAACGGTAGGAGCTGTCACTGTACCTGTAAAGGTTGGACTAGCTGTATCTGACTTACTATTAACTGCTGTCTGAATGTTGACAAATTCGTCATCAATTTCACCACCGCGGATAATCTTCGCAGGATTACCTGTAGTGAGGTTGTCTTTAACTGTAAAGTTAGTTGTTTTTGTATAATTACTCATTATATCACTCGCCCTATAATTGCTTGTGCTGTCATACGCTGTATTGATAAAGGTGCGCCTTGTATCTGCGCTTCGACGCCTAACTGAACAACTTGACCACCACCAGAAGCGTTTACTGTTGGACGGTTAACAAGTATACCTGCGTTAAACTCACCTATGCCGTACTCGGCTATTCCATATTCTGCTAATGTCTGTGCTGACAATGTAAACCTACGTTTCTTGTAGGAGTATTCGTAGTCATAACCCCAGTTTAGCGCTACTTCTGTATCACTACCGCCGATGACACTTATCTTTAAGTTCTTTAGTAGTTTAAGTTGAGAAGGACTTCCAAAGTCTAAATAGTTTGAGAAGTAGTTTAGTTCGTAGTTAGAACCGTTGTCTTGGAAACCATCATAAATAGCTATGCCGTTAGTAAAACCTAGGTATAGTTTATTATCCCTAGCGGTTAAATAGCACTGTGGTTGCATCTGTTGCCACTTAGTAGCTCTATGGCTTCCGTCCTGTAATGGTGTTCTAACATCAAAGCAATACGTCAAACCAACGCTAGGTAGGAATAACAAGTAGAAAGCCTCTTCACTATTGTACACACTGATGATAGTTTCTGTCTCTACCAGTACAGCAGACATCAATTCACTGCGGACATTCTTAGAGATGTCTCGTAACGGCATTGATTTCTCTTGTATTGTTCTGTTGAAGCTTCTAACACCTTCGTTAGACAAAAAGAACAAATCGTTACCTGTGGCTTGAATGGTGTCTGTGGCTATACAGCCTGAACCAACTATTGTGTCAGCTAGTGACATTGTGGCAGGGTCTTCAGCACCTTGATAGACAATAATCTGTGTCTTGCCAAAGATAATAAGGAAGCCGTTATGTGCCGCAAGTCCTGTGATTGAATCACTACCGTCAGCCCATACTTTACTTACGTCAATACTACCTGTACTACCACCTGACCAGGCGGCTCCAATTAATAAGTCTGACCAGTAAACCACTGTACCTTTAGCTACCCATAGTCTACCAAAAGAAGCTAATGGTATACCGCCTGTGGGCACTGTTCCTGAGTAGTCAGGGTGGTCCTCTATCTTAGCGCATGTAGTACCGTCGTAGTACAAAGGGTCTTCACCGTCCTCAAACAGATAATGCACACTGTTTAACGTGGCGGCTCTAAACTTACCAGTACCCACAGTATAACCTACGGGTGTAATAGAGGTTAACGTGGTAGTGCCTTTGTATACAGCGTCTGCTGAGGCACTAATGATTTCAGTAGAAGTGTCAGCCTTTACGTATTCTGATAAGTGAACAAGACTATCCGCATTTGTCTCTGTGATGTACCGCCAACCTTTTCTAGCGCCCACACGTCCGAATTGGTCAATAACACAGTTGTCAGCTACTAGGGCAAACTGTTCGTCTAATGCCGTAGGACTGTCCTGTGTGTTAAGACCAAAGAACGCAGGTGCTTGAATTGTGACTGTTTGTAATGGTTTAGCCATAGTATCCTCTAAATGACGTCAAAGACCAATTCTCCGGCGTTGTTTCCGGCATCTAAGGCAATAGCATTAGACAGGTCATTCTGAGCCAATACAACCTGTTCCATAGCTCCCTGGCCACCTGTTTCACCACGTTCCCGTAGAGCGTAAGCAAACGCTAGTTGCACAATAGGCTGTACAGGTAATTTAGTGGTATCGGCGTCGTTGACTAGCTTTTGGTTTCTAAGAACAACATTAGCTTCTAGTGTGTACGTTTTGTCCGGAGTAGGATATAGGGTAATTTGAGTGTCGTTGTTACTGTCGACTCCATCAAAGGCAAAATACATAGGTTTACCCTTGGTGTCCCCAGGGTCTCTATAGTGTTTGTCTTTAATGTAAGCTTTAGTTCTAAGACGTACTTCAACTTTATCTGTGACATTGTAGAGAGACATAAGCTCTCCACGTATACCAAAGTCAGTCAAACCGTAAGTCTTAACGTCTTCAAAAGTTGTTATGACAATCTCATCACGTAATGAGGACCAATCCCATGAGGCCTCTACATTACTTAATGCGTCATTAACAAAGTCACCTATAAGTTTACTATAGTCGTTCTCTTGTACTGTAGTTACTTCGTCTTCCCTTAACTTTCTAAGTACAGAGTTAATTATTTCTAAATAAGTCATTATGTTTCCTTTGCTTCTATAGGTTATATTTTAACATATTTTAAGTCTTTTGTCAAGCAAAAAGTTCATTTTTTAACAAAGGATTATTTCTTAAGTCTTCAAATTGATACTGTTCGCCGAATTGGGTTTTAAGTTTAGCCAGGGCACTATTGTCGGCATTGCCGCCTGAAGTACTATAGCTATAAACACCAGGAATTTCTCCGGATAATCCTGAGAAGTCCGGGAACTCAAAATCAAGACCACCATCAGGCAATAAGCCTCTAATGTCTCTACCAAACTCTCTTACTACAGGAGCCACGTCTTCTTTGACAAAATCCTCGACCGTGTCGTAGCCTTCCTCTATAGCTCTACCTGTCTCTCTGACAGCTGTTGTTACAGGAGCTACAGCCTCTCGAACATCACGGCCTGCTTCACGTACCGCAGGAGCTATGTCTTCCTTAACAAAGTCTTCGGCTTCACCATAAGCTTCCTCAATGTCTCTGCCTGTTTCCCTAACAGCTTTAGCTGTCGGGTCTACGATATTTTCATTAACGTAATCCTCGGCGGCCTGCCAATCTTCTTTAGTAGTAGGCATTGTGCGGACAAACTGGTCTATAGATTCAACGGCAGGCTCTAGTACCGTCTCGTTCACGTACTGGTACCCTGCGACAATACTGTCTTTTATAGGCTGTAACACTTCGTCATCAATAGCCGATAACCATTCTGGGGTATCCCAACCGCCGCCTAAGTCTAAGTCTATGTTAGGTAGCGCTCCTCCGTTCTTAACGTACTCGTAAAGACCTTTAGCTACTACTTCCTCAATACTATCACCCTTAATACCTGATGTGACAACCTTTGTTACTGCTTTTGTGACAGGGTCTATGTTATCCGCAATAAAACCAGAATCGCCTGCAACAGCTTTTATACCGTCACCTACAACATCTTCGATACTGCCCACGCCTGCCAGGCTTAAGCCGTTAGTTACCACCCCAAGAACGTTACCGCTGTCAACCGCTTTTACTAGTTTCCCTACGTCGTCTATGTTGTTTATAAGGTTAGCAGTCGCTATTGTTTCTTTTGTTGCCGTGCCTGCCTTAACTGCGTTGTTTAAGTCTTTAGCTTCCGCGCCGAGACCTGCTGTTATACCGTTGATAAGAGCTTCTTCTACACTACCGCCTTGTGCTAAAGTCATACCACCTGTAGTTAAACCAGTAGACATGCCTGCGCCCATACCTGTAGCGGTAGAAAGACCTGAGGCCAAGCCTGCTGTAGCGGCAGTCATTACACCTGCCTTGATTAGCGCAGGAACCGCTTGCTCAAGTTTACTAGGGGTGTTATCGTAGTAATCATACGCGCCTGTTTCAGGGTTGTAACGATAGCCTTTGTATTTGTCTTGTTTATAGTCAGCTTTTAAACCTAATTCAGCTAAACGATTAACTGTGCCTTGGTCTACTAAGTTTTTGAAGTCTGCTTGATTACCGCTACGCAAAACTTCACCCATTGCACCTGTGGTAAACTGGTCATTAGGGTTGTAATCTTGACGTAAATCCTCGCCTAACCCTGCTTCAAACATTAAACCTTGGTCGCTTAAATCAGCCTCACGAGCCGCTTGGTCCTGTGCGACAAAAGCTTTGTCTAAGCTAAAAGCGCCTCCTTCGAGTCTTTGCTTTTCTAAATCTTTCCAAGTAGTACCTGAATAGTCTACAGGTTTCTTAGGAGGCTGTTTAACCTGCTCAACCGCTTGTATTATATTAGAAGGACCGACAGATTCTTGAATAGGTTCAAAAGTCTCTACAGGCTCTTCAATCGCTTGTTTAAAATCAAGGTTATTAACAGCTTCTTTAATAGAAACCGTTGGTGCAGAAGTTGCTTTGGTCGTAGGAATAATAGGATTAACATTAAGGGACTGAGTTAAATCCTTACCTCGTAAAGACTCTATAGCCTGTGTAATAGGGTCAGGCTTAGTGACAGCTACAGTACCTGCGCCTTCTAAGACTTCTACTTCAGGCGTAGGTGTTCTATTACTAACGACATCTACAGGGTCTACAACAGGTTCTTTCTTACGCTCAGGTACTTTATAGGCGTCAAAGTTAAACCTAGAGGGCTCTATAGCAAAACCTCCGTTTCCAAATAACCCTGAGAAATCTAAATTAACCATTTTATCACCATTTACTTTTGTTAGCCCAATATGCCGCTGACATCTTACCTTTAGCTATATTCTTAGCATGACGTGCTTTAAACGACTTCTTCCGGGCTTTCTCTGCCGCTGTCGTAGGGTTCTTACCTGCACCTTTAACACCCTGTTGACCATAACGAATGGTCTTAATCTTGTCACCCTCTTTAGCCACTACAACGTGTGACTTCGTGGGATGATTAGGTGTACGCTTTGGCTTATTATAACCTGAGACACCTGCACGTTCTAATCGTGGGTCTTTCTTAGCAGGCATGTTAACCTCCTTGAATTACATCGTTATGTTCTATTACGGATACAACTGCCGTCATAGGCTGTGTAGCGCTGATTTGCACATAGTCACCTTCACGCATTGTAACAAACTCATAGTAGTCACCGCCTATCTGAAAGAAGTCTTTAGCGGATAACGTA